>JFJP01028243.1_pt1 | contig 12915 bp, 14 predicted proteins | sample 431651 | NCBI WGS metagenome assembly JFJP01 (sample SAMN02602958, study PRJNA72255) | Microbial mat metagenome, whole genome shotgun sequencing project. | biome: fresh water; feature: sink hole; material: water; isolation source: purple microbial (photo- and chemosynthetic) mats found in... | reverse complement strand
TTATTTTTTTATGAAAAAAAATTAATATTTTTTTTCATTAATATTATTTAAACCTTTAGCTCAAAAAAAATTTTGAACTCTAATTCAAATTTTTTTTTCAATGTAAAAACAAAATCGAACAAAAATAAAAAATCAACAAAACTAAAAATAGCGAAAGAAACCATGAAAAAAATTTCTTCCATTTTACTTGTAATTATATTCATATGCTTGCATTCATTAGTCTTCTCTTTTAAAATGAATCAAACAAATCCTTTCACTTTTCTTTTGCAAGACTCCGATTATTCGAAATCCATTCCATCAAATAAAAAACTCCAAATCAACTCTTTTTTATCATTTATGTCAAGTGATAAGCAACCATTATTGTCATCTTATCTGCCCATCGATTTAATTTGCACAGGATGTCAATCATTTGTCTCCTTAATGAATAATATTCCTTCACAACAATTTATTTCGATAATAAACACCATTATCGTTGAGTTTTGTGCTTATACTAAGCAAGTGGAAGAAGTTTGTGCTGGTGCAGTTGATTCATTTGAGCCTTATGTGATAAATTCATTTAAGACTCGATATTTGAGTTCTGAGTTTATTTGTGGTGAATCCTTTCATGTTTGCAGCGATACCTATGAATACCTTAATTCAATGGATTACGTGAATGAAATTTTGAAAGGAAAACCAAATAAAACCTATCCATATCCCACAGTGGATCAAGTCAAAAAAACATATAAAATCTTACATTTAACTGACCCTCATGTCGATATGGAATATGAAGTTGGGTCAAATGCTTATTGTGATCAACCTTTATGTTGTCTTTCTCATAGTGGTGCAGCTCCAAATACAACTGTTGAAGCTCATTTCTGGGGCACTGATTCCAATTGTGATTTGCCTTCCAGAACCTTTGAAGCCTTTGCTCAATTTGTAGAAAAACATCTAGATGTGGATTTCGTTTTATGGACTGGTGATAATATGTCACATGATATTTGGCATCAAAATGCATCTAGGAATTTAAATAGCACAGTGCTTACCACAGAAACCTTGAAGAAATATTTCAAAGACATCCCAGTTTTTCCGACCATTGGAAACCATGAACCTTTTCCTGTGAATGTTTACGATTTTCACGACGGCAAAAACCAATTTTTAATAGATGGATTAACATATATATGGCAAGATTGGCTTGGAGTTGAGTCAATAGCCACATTTACAAAAAATGGTTTTTATAGTTATTACATTCAAGAAAAAAATTTGAAAATTCTTGCTTTGCATACACAAGCTTGCAATTATCTGAATTTTTATTTTATTGAAAATCCTACTGATCCAGGAAATATGTTAGAATGGCTTCATTCTGAATTGCAATCTGCTGAAGATTCCAATCAAACGGTCTTTATTATTGGTCATATTGCTAGTGGCACAGATTGTTTGCCTGAATGGAGCATAAGATTCAAAGCTTTGATTGACCGATATAGTTATGTGATTCGAGGAAAATTCTTTGGACATATTCATAGTGAAGATTTTAAGGTTTCGAAAAGTTTTTTGGATAATTCGACTATTGGATTGACCTTTATTCCTGGTTCTTTGACAACTTATAGCAATCTATTTCCTGAATTTCGTGTTTATGAAATAGATTCTGATACCAATTTGCCGGTGGATTATTATCAATATAGATTGAATCTTACCAAATATAATGAAATCGGAAATACCACTGAAGAAATCCTTTTTGATAATGTTTACAAATTTACAGAGGAATATAATTTGCCTGATATGAGCTTTAAATCATTTGATATTTTAATTGAATCATTAAAAACTGATATAAATGTTATTCAAAAATACATTTATAATGAAGGTCAAGGTAGCCCTTTTGCACAGAAATCTGCTGATGCTGCAACTTTAGAGACTGGATTTGAAGAATATTGCAATAAATTTGATTCTGTTCAAGAAGTTGAAGAATGCTTAAACAGTAAAACTGATATTGAAAACATAGTTATCAGATATTTGACGGGAAAATGGAGGAAATAAATTTAAATTGCATTTATTAAAAATTTATGAAAGGAAAAAAAATATTTAAACTAAAATCATTTTTGAAAGAAAAAAAAAAAGAGAAGTTATAATAAATTTTACTAATAAAATGCAATGATACAAAAAAATATTCATTTTTCTATGATATTTTCGAAAGATTGCCTTTAATCGGAAGTCTAAATGCTCTTTATTATTACTTAAAAGATGATAAGGAGAAGTTTAAACTCTGTTTAAAAAAACAATTGTGGTCACTATTGAATATTTTGAAAATGATCCCTTAGGTCATTCTATTGGTCTTGTTTTTTACCTTTGCCATAAAAAAGAAATAGGAGATGTTTTTATCAAATATTCATCAAGAACACTTTTATGCACAGCTTCTGGAGCAGTTTATGGAGTTTTTGGTGTTAGCAAGAGTTTAGAAGAATTATTTGGTGGTTTGAAATTATCGAAAGAGATTGTCATATGTTCTGTAATGGGATTTATTGTTGGTGTTTTATTCGATTATTCATCTTCTTTTGAAAAAACTATTAAGATTTTTCCTAAATCTCAAGAAAAAAGCATTCTTTTTGAGAATAAAATAGATATTGTTGTGAATTTTCCGTTTGGAATAATAAAGAATATTAGAAAAATTACGCAAAAACCTCAAAAAAAAATGAAATATTTTTGTAAATTGGGGTTGAATGTATGCTTGTATGCAGCTTTTTGCTGTGGGGGGTTGTATTATTGTTTGAAAGTTCAAAAGAATTTGGTCACTTATTTGACGAGTGAAATTAAAAGGTATGCAGTTATGGGCACTTGTCTTTTATTATTATTTGTATAAAATTTTATTGAAGAAAAATTTTAAAAAATTAAATTAAATTTTAAAAAAAAATTTAAAATTTTTTTTTTTTCAAAAATGAAAATGGCTGAAATACTTCTAAAAAACATGAATTATCTATCATTCATGCATTGCATTGCATTGTTTAAATATTTAATATATTGTTAAAAGTAATTCAAATAAATAATTTAACTTGTTTTCAAAAAAACGAAATTTAAATATGAAGAGATGATGATCATATTTAAAAATGAAAAGGAATGACAAAAACCTAAACCTTCACCTTTAAAATTGAGCCTGTTTTTGTTTTTGAAAAAGATTAAAAAAGAAAAAAATTGAAAAATAACTAATTTTTGCTCATATTGATCTAAAATTTTTGGATTCTATAAATTGTCTTAATAATTTTACTTCTTTTTTTCGATTTTTTTGATATAGAACTCGAGCTCCTTCCCTTCCAATAAATAACCATCGCACCTTCCACTTTGTCCAGGTCTGCTACTAACACAAACGAGCAATCTTCCAGTGTTGAATTGTTCTTCTAATTTGGGGTCAATGAATCTGTCTTTATTTCTAGCTTCTAATTTTTTAATGACATGCTTGGATTTTTTTTGTTCTGGTTTTTCTTTTTGTTCTGCTTCTCTTTTGGCTTTGGCTTTCTTAGAAGATAAATCAGCATTATAATGTGCCAAATACCATTGTCTGAAAGGGGTGGCATCGATTTGAACAATGCAGTTTTTCACCAAAGTTTTGGTTCTGACCAATTCATTATTGGAAGCATTGTACACAACATCAAGAACTTTAGCTTTCTTGGCAATACCTTCAGAAGACCAATTAAAATTGCCTTCATTTATTCTTAAGGCTCTAAATTTATAATTGCCTCCTCGAACTCTTATTCTTCTAACTCTTTTGTCTCCTAATTTGGTGGATGCTTGTGGTCTACCGCTCTCATATAGTCTCTTTTTCTTGTGGACGGGCATACGTCCTCCCGTAAGACGACGCTTATGTCTTGAATCTCTGGAAATTCCCATAAAAAGTTTATAGATATGTTTTAAAAACCTTCAGATCAAAGTTTTTTTTATTATTTTAGGATATTTTCAAAATATATCATTTTTCAATATTTATTTTTTCAAAAAAACGAAAACTCCCGTTAATGCATAAATGAATTCTAAAATGATTAAATGAGCTTAAAGTCAACATAAAAACAGAAAATTTTATGATTTTTTGAATAATTTCCAAAAATTGAAATTTTTCATCATAAAAAAAAAATGAGAAAAAATGCATAAATAACATGAATTTTCTTTAAAAGAATAATTATAGCGAAATAAAAATTTCTTTTTAAAATGAGGAATTAATTATTTCTTCTTTTTATTTTCATTTTTCTTTGAATGGTCTCTCAAAATCTTCCTGTCAAATGTTTTTCCTTTCTGTTTTTTCTCCGAATTCATTTTTCCATCACTTTTTTCATTCACTTTCACTTTTGCTCCTTTCGAATTTTTTTCATTTTTCATTTTGCCAATAGATTTTTTAATTTGTTTGCTGGGTCTCACCTCCTTATTTTTCGTTTCAATCTCAATTTCTTTACTATTTTTATTTTTTTCTAACGCCTCATTTTTCAAAACTCGTTCTCCGAAATAAGACACAGTGATGCCTTCAACTTTGCTAAGGATATTATTCGCCAACTTGCTGGCTCCAATCCTGAATAAACCTGAATTCAAATAATCATCACCTAACATCTTCTTCACCAACACATAATATTTAATAGCTTCTTCAGTATTTGAGATTCCACCAGCAGCTTTAATCCCTATTTTTCTATCATTTATTTTATTGAATTCAACGATAGCCTGACACATTGCATAAACTGCTTCTAAAGTAGCTGCTGGATCTAATTTCCCTGTTGAAGTTTTGATGAAATCAGCACCTGCTTCCATTGCTAAAAGACTTGCTTCATATATCAGTTTCGGTATTTTAAGCACACCTGTTTCCAAAATGACTTTCAAATGTTTTTGACCACAAATTAGCTTAATGTTTTTGATTTCGTCAATGACTTTTTGATAGTTTTTCTCCAAGAATAATCGTAAAGAAATCACGATATCAAGTTCATCAGCTCCGTCTAGTAAAATAAGCTCACATTCCTTTTTTTTTACTTCTAAATAGGTTTGTGATGAAGGAAAGCTAGCAGCAACACAAGCGATTTTAACCTGTGTTTGGGGGTTTAATGAGCTTTTTATTTGATTAATGAAGGGAGGATAAACACAAATTGCTGCTACATTCTGATTATTTGGATAATGCTTTGCAAAAGAGTTTAACTGATCTATGAAACAATCAATGGTTTTTGAAGTATCAAAGGAATTCAATGAGGTGAGATCGATTAAAGAGAAAATAGATTTGTAGTTTTCCGGGGTTTCATATTTCGAAACATCTGATAAAAGAGATGAAATCTTGAATCTGACTTCGTCTTCTGAGAGGAGAAAGGCTGGGTATTTCTTTAAAAAGGACATGAAAGATGAGAATTGATGAGAAAATCTTGAAATTTTAATTAGAAAGCGAAAATTATCGCTTTAAATAAGAAATCCCTATGCCTTTTTATTTGTATGCTCAATTCGAAAAATTTTCCCAGATTTGATTTTTATTTTCAAATAAATAAAAACATTTCACTTTTTTTAATAATAATCAATTTTTACTTAATTTTTTGCAAGGAATTAAATAAAAACCAAAAGAAAATTCAAAAGATCTTGATTTTTGTAAACAAAAAAAATATTTTTTCAAAAAAAACACAAGCTTCTTTGATTTGCAATAAATTTACTCTATATTTTTTCATTAAATTTTTCAACTTTTATTTTATTTATTTGGTTTTTCACCTTCTATAGTAAATTTGAAAGCTTCAGGCTTGAAATCACTGCCAGAACCAAGCAAACAAACGTAGCCCCATGAGCTAATAAAGCTCCCACCATTCTTTTATCGGCCCCACTGCGAGATGTATACCCTAAAATATAAAATATTCTTCCAATGAAATGAACTCCTCCCAAAATCGCAGCTGCATTTGGAAATTTCAACCCAGAAACTAAAAGACCAAGCACCAAAACAGCGAAAGTTTCCAAAAAATTCTGATGGCATCTTTGTGAATTATTCAATTCAAACCATGCTTTATATGATAATTTTTGTGAATATCTACCATTGCCATGATCGGGATAACCTTGTTTTGGAACTTTGCATCCGAATTCTTTCTTGTGTTCTTCTCCAAAATTCTCTTGAAGAAACTCATCAGTGAAATATTTCTTGCGTTTGCCTTGAGCAACTGTGAAACCGACGAGGTAGCATTCGAGAGCAACTGCTACTGCGGATAAAAGAACCAAACCGTAGTTTTCTGGAAGGGTTAGAACTAATGACATATTTTTTTGAATTTGGGTTTAAAATTTTGAGAAAAGATAATTTTAATTTTTAAAATTTTTTAATTTTTATGAAAAAAAATAATTTTTTTTCAAAATAAAAAAAAAAATTGTCATTTTTATATTTTTTGTAGAAAATTAGGCTGAAAAACACTTTATTTTTTCAAATACAGGTTGAAAACTCTAAAAATGAATCTAGCTCCTAAAATTATAATTTTTAAATCAATTTGATATAATGAAAAATTTTTACCTCCATAACAACACAATTCCTCCTTTAAAAAATCAAACTTTCATCTATGATGAAAATTCAAATGTCCAAAAAAAAATCATTCTGAAAGTTGAAGAAACTCAACATCTTCGAATACCTTTTCAAGACCTCACAAATACAAATACCACTGTTATTCAAGACACCCCATTTTCTCTCAAACAGGCTCTTTCGAGCCAAAGAATCAAAAAATCTAATGGTCAGATCTCTATTTTGAAGAAAACCTTCCTAGAGAATAATGAATGGTCCAAAGGAAAAATTGATGAGCTTTCGAGAATCACCAATTTAAAGCATACGCAGGTTTATAAATGGTATTGGGATCAAAAGATTAAAAGTAAAAGGAAAGAAAATGATAATGGAAATAAACAAATAAAAAATGTCGAAAACCCAATGGCAAATACCAAATTTATGGTGGGGACTCAGATATTTTTGACAAAAGAGCTGTATGAAAACGAAGAAATAAGACTATTCTTCAAGTAAAATTTTGAGTTTGTTAAAAAATTGAAAAATAAAAATAAAAGAGAGATGAAAGAACCCATTTTTTTTTTTCAAAATTATTAGGGAATCTAGCATAAAATAGAAAAATGTATCGTAAATAAATTAAAATAGAGATTTTTTTTCTCTCTCTACATTATGAAAAAAAAAAAAAAACTCAAAATATTTTATTTTTTTTCATTCAAATTATTAAAAAAAATTTCATATGATTAAATTTTTTGCAACTGGAGAGTATTTTAAAGAATGTCCCAAGCTCAGGCATAAAGTGTCCAGACTAGCATCACCAGTATTTTAGTTTTAAACACAATCCTTTCAACCTGAAATTATATTAAGGGTGAAGGTGCTCGAATATATGAAAGAAATTACTTGAGTCAATTCGATTACGAGTTTAAGCCTATAATCAAAAAAGATTATCCCAAAGAACATTATAAAAGCAATTTCAATTTCAATAACACAGATTATTCAACACAGTAAAAACTGAATTTTCATATTGTTTATGTTTATTTTTTAGAAAATATTTCAATTCTGCTCAATCAAATACATCCTCTTTACACAATGAAAAAAATGAATACAATAAAAAAGGAGGAAATTTAGAGCATTATGTGCCTTTTCATTTCGAAAATTTCAAAGTTTTGAGGACCAAACATTTTATAAAGTAAATTTTTTAGGGATATCAATTTCATTAATATTTTTTTATCATAAAGACAAGCGAATAACCCTTTGGTTGAAACTCAAGGAAATTTTGTGGATAAATATACTTATAAAAATGAGATTCTTTCATCAGAAGGAAATGTAAATGTTGCCAATGAAAAGAAAATAGCAACAAGAAATATGTTTGAAGTTACAAAACCTCTCTTAAGATTAGATGAAATTCCTCAAAAAACCACTCATATGCATTCAATGTTTATAATTTTTTCTTTAATTGAATATGATTTTATTTTCTAATAGGAAAATTTCTAAAGACACACCAGATTGGTGCCAAACTTATAGCAAATTTTACACAGAAGAAAACCTTGATTCTGCCAAAAAACTTGGTCGAAGAAAAAATTTCTTGAAATCGGATATTTTTGGCAATAAAATACACGATGAAAAACCTTCAAAAACCATTTCTTTTAGTTTGGTTCGTCCCCCAATCGATTCATGCTATGTTATCTATATATATTTTTGAATATTTTATTGATAATTAATTAATTCAGGAAAAAAAAAAAATGGGAGTGATTGATAAAAGAACAAAAGAAGGTATATTTTTTTCAAAAAATTACTTATTTTTCGATGAATTTTTTTTTAGAAAAAGAAAATTTGAGAAAAAACACAAAAGAAAATTTCAAATGGCCAGAAGACGTCTTAAAACAAAAATACGACCTTAAAAATCAATCAAAAATCGGATTTACATCAACACCTTTTATCAAAAAAATTCAGGAGAAAAATTTTGATGAGAAAAATGAAAAACATCTAAAAATCGGCAATCCAGAAAAACCAGTTCTTTTACATAAAGATAAAGCAGTTCAATTGAAAATCGGTCATGGAAACCCTGAATTTCTTGGAAAAAAATAGGATTTTTTTTTTTTTTTTTTTTTAAAACTAATTTTATCTAAAAAAACTCAGATTCGCCTTTTTTATTTCAATGATAATTTATAAAAATTATCAATTCATTAAAAATTTACTCATCATTTTATTTTTTTGGTTTAGTTTTTTTTTAAAGCTAATTTTTTAAAAAAACTCAGATTCGCCTTTTTTATTTCAATGATAATTACATGAAAATTATCAATTCATTAAAAAATTTACTCATCATTTTGAAAACTGTTGAAAATTTTTAATTTTTTCTCTTTTTTTATTTATCGAATTTTTTTTTCTTTCACTTATTTTAGTTCTAAATTGAATAATATTGATTTTTATCCGAGATATTGATATCTGCTTTGTTCTTGTAAATCAGCCCATTTCAAATATTTTTTCAAAAAAGGTTTTTCTTTCACATAATTCATCAAACGTTCTTCAGCTCTTTATAGAAATAATTTTTATAATAATAAATTATTTTATTTACCCCTCTTCTTCAAGCAGCACTGCAGCTTTTAATTTTTCTAATTTGACCATTTCAGGATCATAATCTTTTTCATTTTCTTCAACAAGTCTCAAGAAAAAATACAAAAATCAGAAAGAAAAAAAAATAAATAAAAAAACTTGATGTTTTTCAATATATGAATTTTATCGATTTCCTCAAGAAGTTGGTTAGGATCTCTGTTTTAAATCAAATATAAATAAAATAACTATTATTTACATTTTGCCTTCGCCTTGGTAATTATCTTGTTGATAGATTTTGGCTATTTTATATTCTTCCTTTGCGAATTTATCAAGTTTATTATAGTAGATTTTCTCAGAATTTTCAGCATATTTCATTTTTCTTTAAAGGAAAAATAAGGTTATTAAAGTTCAAAATTTAGATATACGCTTCCAAATTGGTGTGATAGGCATGAAATTTTTCAAATAATTTATCATCTCTGTAGGGAGTTATTGCAGCCATTCTGTCTCTGGTGATGAAGCTAGAAAATAAATGAATTTGGTTTTGAATTAATCTTTATGAAGAGATTACACTAAATATTTGTTGTAGGCTCGGAATAAAATTTCTTTAAATCCCATTTGCAAGAAAAAGGTTTCTAATTTTTTGTTTGATTTATTTTTTAAAAGTTTTTTATTTTTTTTAGGTTTTAATGCAAAAAGTCGTAATCAATCGATAAAAAAAATTTCTAATTTTTTTCGATTTTAAGTTTAATTTAGGGTTTTTTAAGGTTTGGTTTAAAAAAAAAAAAACTTCATTCATATTTGCCAGTCTCAATTCATCAAGAAATATAGTATTATCTTGAAGAAATAAACCAAATTTATCATTGAAAGAAAAAAATATTTTAGAAATAAAAATTCTAGTTTTTTTCTCCTTTAACTAAAAAAAATTGAAAAGTTTTGATTATTATAGTACACTCTTTATTATTAAACAAATTTTTAAAACTTATCGATCATTATATTTCTCAAAAAATTTAAGTGACACATTATATCAAAAAGATGAGTTTCATAATTGTTGTTTGAGAATAATAGCTTGATTTTAGATGGATTCGTTTGTTTCCTTTTATGGAGAATTTCTAACGCTTCCACTAATGTATAGTCTTCTTCTTCGTTCTCCCAAAATAGCCGATTTTCTATTGTTAGATAATCTAAGGAATCAAAGACAAAAGACTCTTCATAATCTGTAAAATTCATTGAGATATTTTCATTTGTATGTACTTTTTTGTTTTTATGGAAATCTTTTTCGCAAATGAAACTACTATCTGCCTTTCTTTTATTAAAAATACTAGCATATTTTGCATTCATTTTTCTTCAAAAAGCTATATATTTTTTGTTTCAAATATATAATTTAAAAGCGAGGGTAAATAAAATTCAAGCAAAATTATTTATTTCATAATTTTTTGGCGAATTTAAAAGCTGAAACAAAAAAGCAAAATTTAATAAAATTTTTAAACATTTTTTATTCTTTTTCTTCCAATTCAAAATATAAAATTTTACTTATTATTAAATAAATTTTGCTTATTTAATTCCTTCAGAAAAAACACTTAGTTTTACATAGCTTCAACTACAAATTATATTTTTTTATTATCAAGAAAAATTAAGAGGTAAGTTTTTTCCTATTTCGTGTTTAAATTCTTTGGTTTTCAAAACTTTTTTGTTTATTTTGTTTTTAATCGATAAAACAAATTTCAATTCTTGTTATAAAAACTCTTTAAAGTGCTTCATGACTATGCATGACAATTGAAAACGCAGTTTCCACATCATTTATCAGAATTTGTCTATCCTTAATTTCAATTCCAAACTCTCGTTCGATTGCTTCATGAATATGAACGCAAGTTGAAATATCAGTATATCCTTCTTCGTCTCTGAAGTGTGTTTTGAAAGTTATTGGAACATTCTCCCATCGAGCTGGATCAATCGTTCTTAATTTTTCTCCCACAACTTTAATTATTCTTTTTGCAGTTAAGCCAGGCTTTTAAATATTGAAAAAAATATGAAAAATTCTCAAAAAATTATGAAATTTTTTTTAAAAGCATGGTTATAAATTATAGGTACATCTCGTTGAACTCCACCAGTTTTAGCTTCGGGGAAATGAAATTTCATGCGGTTCTTGAATTGCAAAGTTTTGGAAAGCATAGAACTTCCAATGAACTTATTAAATATGTTCATTTTAATTTTGTTTTGTAGCTTTGAAAGTTTTCTTAAAAGTTATAATGAAGATTTAAATCGAAATCGAACCCTATTTCTTAATAAAAAAAAATTAAAACAAAACAAAAATTCAAAAAATAAAAATTATCATATAAAAATTTATAAAAGTGAAAAACTCAAAAATTATTTTAAGCATAGAAAATTCCATTTTTAATTTTTTTTTTTTTTAAAATTAAAAGGAAATTTGAAGATTGCTTTGATAATATAATATAAAAAATTAAAAAGGGATTAAATCGATTTGTAAACATGAAAGTGGTCGTCATAATCATCTCCATTCTTCTGAACAAGTGCAAACAATAGAATCCTCAAAAATTAGAGAAGTTCTTTCCTTTTTAGAAAAAAATTTCCCTTCTCCTTCTGAAAATAAACTCGATGCTTTCACTCCAATTTTTATAGAATATTTTCAAAGGGAAAAAGAAGCCAAACAACAAAATCAGTCAATGTTCTTTTATGTTATGGTAAAATATTTTTTTGTGAAATTTTAAAATTACTTATTTTTTTTGTTTAGCATAAATATTTCAATACTGAAAGTATTAAATATGGATTCAACAATTGGACATGCACTGAGTGCCAATATATTGTGAGCAGCGTGCAAACTCTGGATAATTCAAATTGTTAATAACCTTTTTTATTACTAAGGTTTTATTTGAATTATTTATAAAAGTGATCAAATATGTCGAAAAATTCATCGAATTGATTTGTCACGCTATTGAAGGTAAAAAAGTTTGTCAAGGAATTTTCGGTGAATATGCTGCAGAATTCGTTAAGAATTTATTCAAAAAGATTTTCAATCCTGTTGAAGTTTGCGGAACCATTGGCTTTTGCAAGAATGTTTATCATGTTTCAGATTTCCAAGACTATTTGAAAGATGTGTTGGCTGATAAACCCAACAAAACAATTCCTCAACCAACTTTGAAGGGAAAATATAAGATTTTGCATTTGACAGATTTGCACATAGATTTTGAATATGAAGAGGTATTTATTTTCCCATTTTTTTTTATTTTTTAATATTTAAACTTCTAAAATTATTCAATTTTTTTTCATAAATGAAACTTTTTATTTTTCAAAGGGAAGAAATGCATTTTGTGAAGATTCTTTTTGTTGCAGAGGTGAAAATGGAGATCCTAAAACACCTGAGGAAGGAGCTCAATATTGGGGCACAATGGCTCTTTGTGATATCCCTCCAGTAAATAGCATACATTGATAATTTCAATATATTGATTTTTATTTTTTTTATCTAATTTAGAGAACTGCAGAACAAGCTTTCAGATTTATTGCAGAAAATATTAAACCCGATTTGATTTTATGGACTGGTGATAGTATTTCTCATGATGTATGGCATCAAAAAATGAATAATCAAACCAGACCAACAATATATTTGACAAATCTCATCAAGAAACATTTGAGTGATATTCCTTTATTTCCAATATTCGGTATTGAAATTAATTAATCGAAAACAATTTCTTTATTTATTTCTTTGTTAGGAAACCACGAATGCTTTCCTACTGATCAATATGATGTTTTCTCGAATGAAAGCGACTGGCTGAGAAATCAAACCAGTAATTTATGGAGAGAATTCATGGATGTTCAAGGTTTTTTTATAAAATATAATTTTTATTTTAAATTAATCTCTTAATTAATTAATTAATTAATTAATTAATTAAATAAAATAAATTCTTTTAATG
>JFJP01039685.1_pt1 | contig 12916 bp, 9 predicted proteins | sample 431651 | NCBI WGS metagenome assembly JFJP01 (sample SAMN02602958, study PRJNA72255) | Microbial mat metagenome, whole genome shotgun sequencing project. | biome: fresh water; feature: sink hole; material: water; isolation source: purple microbial (photo- and chemosynthetic) mats found in... | reverse complement strand
CGACCACCGAAATATCGAAACAACAAGAGCCTGAAACTTTTGAAGAAAACAAGCAGGTTGCAAAAAAAGGCGGCGAAGTAGCAAAAGCTGCTCGTAAAAAATTAGAAGAAAGCACGGGCAAAACTGTGGTATCGGAACTTAATGCAAAGAAATTGTCAAACAGAATTGAGTAGATTCTGGGATTTACACCGCACCACTTGGTCGCAAAATAGTTATATTTGTGCAAATATCTACAAGAATGAAGTAATCTGCTAAAAAAACAGCGCAATAGTTTTTGGTGATGAGGCGAGCAAGTGAAAAGTGTTTGTTTTTGTGCAAAAAGAATTTTATCTTTGTGGTAGCAGGTGTTTAGAAGAATTTTAGGTGCAGAGCTGGAGTGTGCTGGCGAGTGGCTGTTGGGTCGTTTTTACGCTAGGAAATTAAAAAAAGCATAACAACTTAATAATTAATGATTTTGACTGAGTTTATAGACATATCAAATTGGAATTTGCAAGAATGGAATAAGCCTCAAAAGGGTTCTAGACCTAACAATATTTATGAAAATCCACTTACGAGTGAGTTATTCTATTTTAAACAATCAAAATCAAATTATCCAACAGAGATTTGGTCAGAAATAGTTGCAAGTAAATTAGGACAATTGATTGGTTTTAATATACTTGATTACAATATCGCTTTTGATAACGAAGTGGTAGGTTGTTTATCAAAAAGTATGGTACATAAAGAAAACGGCGAGGAGCTTTATCATGGTATTGATATACTTAATGACAATATAAAAGAATTTGAAATAACAAGCAAACCGATTTGCTCATTTCAAGATTGGGAATATATTTGTTCAACGAATGAATTATTTAATCATTTTGTTCCAAATTTTATCGAAACAATAATATTTGATGCAATAATTGGTAATACTGATAGGCATACGGAGAATTGGGCATTCATACGTGTTCTAAATGTTAAATTGCAAAATAACAAACCAAAGCAGGAAATTGATTGGCTAAAAACATTTTATTCTATTTTAAAATTAAAACCATCAATACGCTTAAATTTAGCGAGTAATATTGAATTTTCACATGTTTTTAAATTTTCACCAATCTATGATAGCGGTAGTTGTTTAGGACGTGAAATAGACGAAAGAAAAATTGGAACTTTTTTAAAAGAAAATGACCAGATTTTACGTTATATTCTAAATGGTAAAAGTGAAATAAAATGGAATAAAGAAGAATTAAACTTGTTTGAAATTGCAAAAAAAGTCAAATCTTTGTATCCAAAATTATTTGAAGAAAAAATAAATTTAGTGTTTAATAAAAACATTGAAAAAGAGATTGATAATTTGATTGAAACGATTGATTTTAATGCCAGCAAAAATTACAAAGGAATATTACTGTCTCAAAATCGAAAGATGTTGATAAAAGAGCTTTTAAAACGTAGAATTAATTATTTAAAAAATATACTTCAAAATGATTAGAAATATTTTTATTGCATGGAGAAGCAAATCAGGCGAAAGAAGATATATTATTGCACGAATTAAACGAACTGCAAGTGGTATTTCATTTGAGTATATGGCTGATTTTGAAAAAGCTAAAAAAGGAGGATTGGATTTTTTCTTCGGATTCAAAGATGAAAAAAAATTAAATTCAACAGAAATATATAATTTATTATCATTAAGAGTTATCTCAAAAGATAGACCTGATAGAAATGAATTTTTAAAATTTTGGGAAGCGGAAGGTGTTGACGATACATTTGATTTACTTGGACTTACTCAAGGGAAATCACCAACGGATAATTTTGAATTTTTAGCGGATTTTTTAACAGAAGACACCAAAAAATTAACGTTTGTTACCGATTTAGCAGGATTATCTCATTTGCAATTAAAATCAGGTTTTGTTAAAAAAGGAGATATTCTTAGTTATAAGCATGAGAAAAATAATGAATATGACAATAAAGCAATAGCGGTTTATAAAGGCGAAAGTAAGGTCGGTTATATTAAAAAAATTCACAATAAAGTATTTGATATGAAACGAAAACTTAAATTAACTGTTAAAGCTATTGATGAAAATGGAGTTACAAAACAAATTTATATAAAAGTTGAAAAATAAAAAGAATAGAGTAGTGGGCTAAAGCCCAGTTTTTTAGCTAATTTTTTTTTGAGGATGTCTAAAAAGTTTAAAATAATCAATATTTACTTCTGTAAGTATTTAGTTATTTGCTTTTTAGACAGCCTCAATTTGTTTTGAATTGGTTTATACCATTACGTTTTTTTCTTTGTTGTAAATAGGTAGAAAAATGAGTGCTAAAAAGCCAATTGTAATGAGCATTAGCGACGAACTCGTATGCACAACCAGCGCAAAAGCGTTTCCGCTAGGTTCTATTGCAACTCCAAAAATAAAAAGTGTGCGTGTAACCAGCCAATGCCATGCGCCTATGCCACCTTGCACCGGCACTACCATGCCCAAACCTGCCATAACAAAAACGGTCAAACCTGTTAGCGGCGTGAGGTGCGAAGTAAAATCGAATGCAAAAAAAGCAATGTAGAGCATCAAAAAATAGATGAAATAAATGAAAATGCTGTGAAAAATAAATTCCCATTTTCGTTTAAGTTGCGAAATCGTTTTTAAGCCCGACCAGAATTTTAGTACAAATTCTTTTATTTTGATGTACAGTTTGATATGTGCAATTTTATGTTGAAGTTTTACAAAAGCAAAAACCATAGCCAAAAAGAGCAAACCTATTGCAATAATAGTCCATTTGTTGTCAATGAGCATCATAATTTTGCTCAACGAATTGGGATTGTTTTCGATAAATTGCAGCAAAACAGTTGTTTGCGTAACCATTACTATAAGCAGACAAATCAAAAGCAACAACATATCTACGGCGCGTTCCATTACCACCGTTCCGAAGAGTTCGGAAAACGGAATTTTTTCGTACTTTTTCATTACACCCACTCGGCTCACTTCGCCTAAGCGCGGAAGTGCGTAATTGGCTAGATACATGACCATTACGGCAGAAAAAGTATTGAGCAGTTTGGGTTTGTAACCAAGGGGTTCAATCAAAATATTCCAGCGCATGGCTCTACTTATGTGGCTCAAAATGCCTAAGAAAAGAGAAAGCCAAATCCAAGCAAAATTTGTTTTGCTAATTTCAGCTTTGAGAGAGTCAATTTCTTGATTTTTAAAAACATACCAAAAAATTAAAAGGCTCAAGCCAAAGAATGCCAGAAATTTTAAGATATTCAGAATTTTTTTGTTCATATTGTCGTTTTTTTTGTTTTTAAAGTCTTAAATTTGCAACAAAATTTGAGTTTTTATCGAAACTTGTTTCGTTTTTTTAGTTTTAAAAAGAAAATCAAGCACCAGTGCTATTTTGTTTTTGAGCAACTCCTTTGCTACTTGCTTATTTTTAAGCACTTGGCAATATTAAATATTGGGGTTAATTTGGGTTCACTATTTAAATTACCAATGTCGCCCAAGTTAAGGTTATTTCTAAAACAGCCCGTCAAGGGTTTTAAACCCTTGACGGGCTTAACTTAACGATATTGATTTAATTACTCTTAATTTTGGTTTGAAAATTCACTCAATGAATAATTTTTCATTTGAGAAAAAATTTCAGACCCTATTTTTTAAAAAACGCCACAAATATAAGATAAAATGATTGTAAGAGCGAAAAAACATTTAGGGCAACATTTCCTTAACAATGAAAATATAGCAGAGAAAATAGTTAACTCTCTTGTTACTAAGCCCCAAAGCAATGTTTCGTTGCTCGAAATAGGCGCGGGAATGGGTGTTTTGACTCAGTTTTTGGTAAAAAAAGAGTATTCTTTTTATGTGATTGAAATAGATTCGGAAAGTATAGAATACCTTATATCGGCTTTTCCTAGCTTGAAAATTGAAAATAAATTGATAGAAGGAGACTTTTTGAAAGTAGATTTTAGTATTTTCAATGCCGAAAAAGTAGTTATCATCGGCAATTTTCCGTACAATATTTCAAGTCAGATACTATTTAAAGTATTTGAAAACAAAGAAATAGTACCCGAAGTGGTGGGAATGTTTCAAAAAGAAGTAGCCGAGCGCATTGCATCAAAACCAGGGAGTAAAAAATATGGAATTTTGAGCGTATTGCTGCAAGCTTTCTACGATATTGAATATTTATTTACCGTTAACGAAACCGAATTTAATCCGCCTCCCAAAGTGAAATCGGCAGTTATTAGGCTGGTTCGCAATGATGTAACGCATTTGAATTGCGACGAAAAGCTTTTTAAAAACGTAATAAAAACGGCATTCAATCAGCGGCGCAAAATGTTGAGCAATTCATTGAAGCAATTGCTCGAAGGCAAGCAAATTTCGGCAGAGTTGGCACAAAAACGCCCAGAACAACTTAGTGTAGCTGAGTTTGTAGATTTAACAAACCAGATAGCTAACGAGAAATAAGTATTGTTTGTGTTTTATTAAATTATTGATTTTCAAACAAAAATCATAACTTCTAATTCATAAAATGCCATGCAATTTGAATTGACCAAAGAATATATTGATAATTTGAAAGAAATTATCAATAATAAGGACGAAGCGCAAGCCAAATGGCTTATGGGTGAATTGTATGCGGTTGAAATAGCCGAAATTTACGATAAGCTGACTGTTGATGAGGCAAAATTTCTTTTTTTATTGCTCGAAGGCGAAATTGCAGCCGATGTGCTTGCCGAACTGGAAGATGATGATAGAGAGCGTTTTCTGAAGGTTCTGCCTCCCGAATTGATTGCTAAGAAGTTTATTGATGAAATGGATTCGGACGATGCGGCTGACGTGTTGAGCGATTTGCCCGACTCTATGAAGGATAAGGTTTTGCAAAATCTTTCGGACTTAGAGCAAGCTGGCGATATTGTCGATTTGCTTAATTACCACGAAGATACCGCCGGTGGTTTGATGGCAAAGGAGCTGATAAAGGTCAATTTAGATTGGAGCATCAAAACGTGCATTAAAGAACTTGGTAGGCAAGCAAAAGATGTAGATGAAGTTTACTATGTTTATGTGGTTGATAATGATGATGTATTGCATGGAACGCTATCTCTGAAAAAATTATTGATTTCGCAAGAAGGTGCTAGAATAGGGGATATTTACAATCCCGAAATAATTTCGGTAAAAACCGATGAGCCTTCGGAAGAAGTAGCCAAAATAATGCAAAAATACGATTTGGTTGCTTTGCCCGTAACCGACACAATAGGTCGCTTATTGGGGCGCATCACCATCGACGATGTAATTGATGTAATGCGCGAAGAGGCTGATAAAGACTACCAAATGGCTTCGGGAATTTCCGAAAATGTAGAATCTAGCGATGGAATTTGGCTTTTGACGCGTGCTCGTTTGCCTTGGCTTTTGATTGGCTTGGCTGGCGGAATTGTTGGTTCTATTGTAATTAGTGGCTTTGAAAACGAAATAGCAAAATATGCTGCAATGGCATTTTTTATTCCTTTGATAGCCGGAATGGGCGGAAATGTGGGCGTTCAGTCGGCTGCAATTGTTGTTCAGGGCTTGGCTAGTAATACTTTAGGCTTAGATAGCACTTTTCGTAAAGTTGTGAAAGAATTTTCGGTAGCTTTAATTAATGCAATTTCGTTGTCGTCGATTGTTTTTTTCTACAATTTAGCATTTTCCGATTCGTATGCACTTACCCTTGCCGTAAGCTTGTCGTTGTTTATGGTGCTAGTGTTTTCGTCGGTTTTCGGCACTTTTGTACCCCTTACTTTGCATCGTTTCAAGATAGATCCTGCCTTGGCTACGGGTCCATTTATTACTACAGTGAACGATATTTTGGGTACATTTATTTATATGTTCACTGCTAAATTTATTTTTTCGTACTACGCTGGCATTTAAAAAGTTTTTTTGGGAGTATTTTAATTAAAGAAATACTTATGATAGTAAAAAAAGACTTTTTTATTGAAGATTTTTAGACATATTTTTCTTTTCTGCAAATGAAATTATTTTTTTTTATTGCCTTTGTAGTTGTTTTACTTTACGTACTCCTTATAATAAGCTATATTTGGGGTTGGTTTTTGAATATTAAAAAAAATAAGTTTTTTTCTGGAATTGATGTTTCTTATCCTGCAAAAAATATAATTGCATCTGTTTTAGTTAGTTGCAGAAATGAAGAAGAAAATCTACCCAATTTACTCACGCTGTTATTGTCTCAAAATTTTGATGCTAATTACGAAGTAATAGTTATTAATGACCATTCTACCGATAAAACAGAATCTATTTTGATTGATTTTGCAAAAAAAAACGAACATCTCAAATTTTTTTCGCTTAAAACTGCGCAAGGCAAAAAACAAGCCATCGCTTTGGGTATCGAAAAGGCTTCCTCTGATTTTATAGTAGTTACCGATGCCGATTGCACAATGGGTACAAATTGGTTATCTGGTCATTATGTTGCTTACCAACAATCAAAAGCTCAATTAATTTCAGCACCAGTGCTTTTAAAAGGTACAACATTTTTTGGAAAACTACAAGAGCTAGAATTTTTGAGCTTAATAGCTTCAGGAGCAGGCTCAATAGGTATAAATCGTGGTATAATGTGCAATGGAGCTAATCTTGCTTTTACAAAGCATCTAGCTAAAAATCAGGATTCTATGAAATTTAGTGAGATTTCTGGCGATGATGTCTTTTTATTGCAAACTGCCAAAAAACAGTATCCAAAAAAAGTTATTTTTGTGCCTTTGCTCGAATTAGCTGTAACAACTCCCGCCGAAAAAACATTTGCCGGTTTTATGAATCAACGAATGCGTTGGGCTTCAAAATCAGCATCTTATACTGATAGTGATATGATTTTGGCAAGTTGGCTCGTTTTTTTTGCAAACCTGCTTGTTTTATTTTTTTTCGTGCTATCTGTTTTTTTTTACGAGTATTGGCTATCTTTTTCCCTTCTTTTTGTGCTTAAATTTAGCATCGATTTTCTTTTTTTGGCTATTGTAGCTACTTATTTTCACAAAAAAAGCTTGTTGAGCTATTTTTTTGTATTATCGGCAGTGTATCCTTTTTATATTGTGTGGGTTGCTATTTTAAGCCAATGGGTAGGTTTTTCGTGGAAAAAAAGGCACTATAAATAAAAAGAGCAATTCAAATGAATTGCTCTTTTTTGTTTGATAATCTGATTGTTTATCGACTATTAATGCCCCATTTCCGAAATAAATTTAATCCGAATAAGCCTAATATCGTCTTCTGAGTATTCATCTTCTCCCAGAACTTCAAGCGCGTGTTCAATTGATTCATTTTCAGCTTCGGCAAAATATTCAAAAACTTCGTCTTGGTGGTCTTTATCAAGCACTTCGTCTATGTAATAATTGATGTTTAGCTTAGTTCCAGAATTGATAATTGCCTCTATTTCAGTCAATATTTCAGTCATTTCCAAGCCTTTTGATTCAGCAATATCTTCGAGAGATACTTTCCTGTCGATACTTTGAATAATGTGAACTTTCAACGCCGATTTATTGGCTACAGTTTTTACAACCATGTCTTGTGGGCGTTCAATTTCATTTTCTTCTACGTATTTTTTAATTAAATCTAAAAATTCTTTACCGTATCTTTTGGCTTTTCCTTGTCCAACTCCCGATATTTTGGTCAATTCTTCCATTGTAATAGGATATTGAATCGACATATCTTCGAGTGAAGGGTCTTGGAAAATAACAAAAGGAGGCAATTCTTTTTTCTTCGAGATTTTTTTTCTCAAATCTTTAAGCAATGCAAACAACTGAGGGTCAGATACACTAGAGCTCGATTGTGGCACATTCATATCATCGTCGGGGTTCTCGTAATTATGGTCTTTGGTAAAAGAAACCGTGAAGGGCTGTCTTAAAAAATCTTTCCCTTTGTTCGTTAGTTTGAGGATTCCATAATTTTCAATATCTTTTTCGATAAAATGCAGCACCAGAGCTTGCCGCAAAATAGCATTCCAAAGCTTCACATCATCATCTATTCCCGAAGCAAACGCCTTGATTTTGTGGTGCTGATATGTTTTTATGGCAGAGGTTGAAACTCCTGCAATTACATTTGCAACGTGATCTATTTTAAACTTTTCTTGCATTTCAAGAATTGCTTTTAACACCGTAAGCAAATGATTTTTACCATTAAATTTTGGTTTTGGATTTAAGCAGTTATCGCAATTATTGCAGGTTTCTTCTAATTCTTCGCCAAAATAGTTGAGCAGTAATTTTGGGCGACATACCGACGACTCAGCAAAAGCAACAGTTTCAGAGAGTAATTGCTTTCCAATTTCCTGTTCTGCAACGGGTTTGCCTTGCATAAATTTTTCTAGCTTTTGTATGTCTTTGTACGAATAGAAAGTAATACATTTGCCTTCGCCACCGTCTCTTCCGGCTCTACCTGTTTCTTGATAGAATCCTTCTAAGCTCTTAGGTATGTCATAATGAATCACATAGCGCACATCGGGCTTGTCTATTCCCATTCCAAAAGCAATGGTTGCAACTATAACATCAACATCTTCCATCAAAAACTTGTCTTGATTTCCGGTACGTGTAGAAGAGTCCATGCCTGCGTGGTAAGCCAAGGCTTTGATATTGTTTACTTTAAGGGTTTCTGCAAGTTCCACCACTTTTTTTCTACTCAAGCAATAGATAATTCCTGATTTTCCATGGTTTTCTTTAATAAACCGAATAATTTGCTTTTCAGGATCTACTTTTGGGCGAATCTCGTAATATAAATTAGAACGAAAAAAAGAGGCTTTAAATACTTTAGCACTTAAAATACCTAAGTTTTTCTGTATATCATGCTGAACTTTAGGTGTTGCCGTAGCTGTTAATGCAATGATTGGAGCAATACCTATTTCTTCTATAATTGGTCTTATTCTCCGGTATTCTGGTCTAAAATCGTGTCCCCATTCCGAAATACAATGCGCTTCATCTATTGCATAAAACGATATTTTAATCGAACGCAAAAAATCGATATTATCCTCTTTAGTAAGCGATTCTGGCGCAACGTAAAGAAGTTTTGTTTTTCCTTTTGCAATATCGCTTTTTACTTGTTGTATTTGCGATTTGTTAAGTGATGAATTTAAAAAATGAGCCACAGAATCGTTCTCACTGTGATTTCGCATTGCGTCCACTTGGTTCTTCATCAGCGCAATGAGCGGAGATATAACAATTGCTGTCCCTTCCTTTAATAAAGAAGGCAATTGATAACACAACGATTTTCCTCCGCCGGTAGGCATTAAAACAAAAGAATCTTGTCCTTCTAATAAATTTTGAATAACTTTCTCTTGGTCGCCTTTAAACTTACTGAATCCAAAATATTTTTTTAATGCAACATGTAAATCCATTCTGAATATTTAATGTTTTAAGTTTTTTAATGGTTATTTTTATATAATTATTTCAGGTCAAAGACCCTTATTTTATTGTTTTATTACTATTTCTGAAATATAAGTAGTAATAAAGAATTGAAATTATAACATTTCATTTAGTTCTATTAATCAGCATTTATTTATGTACACAAGTTGTAAATTATTAATTTTAAGCCACTTGCTTTTTAAGCTTTGTAATGTATGTCGTTTTTTAGCCTTTAAAATTTAAAATAAAAGGGCAATAATGCTTATTTTATAAAAAATCTAAATACTTTTGCCCATTCTTTTTTATGAGTATCAAAGTTAGCAATATTAATTTTATTTGCAACCTTTTTTTCAAAAAAAACCTTATTTTTTTTACATAAAATGATTTTTTTGCGTTTAATGTTCTTTAAATAAGATATTTATGTAATTGTTATTTTTTTATAATTTTTTTATTTTTTTTATTTTTTACTTCAATATGGCAAATAATAATGACGAAATGAATTTTTTAGAACACCTTGAGGTTTTGAGGTGGCATTTAATTAGGTCAATTATTGCAATTGTATTAGTTGCTATTATTGCTTTTATTTATCGCGAAATTATATTTGATCAAATAATTTTAGCACCTAAAATGAGCTCTTTTATAACAAACCGCTTGTTTTGCGACTTTGCTAATTATATCGGAAGTCCCTCGATATGTATTAATAATCAGCCATTTCAGATTATTAATATAAAAATGGCAGGTCAATTTTCTACGCACATCTCTGTTTCTATTATTGCAGGTTTTGTGATTGCTTTTCCTTACATTTTCTGGGAAATCTGGCGCTTTTTTAAACCAGCTTTGTATTCTAAAGAAGTCAAGCACGCTCGTGGCGCGGTTTTTTTTACATCTATTTTATTTTCTTTCGGTGTCGCTTTTGGTTTTTACCTTATTGCTCCTCTTTCAGTTCATTTTCTTGGTGGATATGCTGTTAGTAATCAGGTTGTAAATCAAATAGATATTGAATCCTACATAGGAACAATTACCTCTGTGGTTTTGGCTTCTGGAGTTGTATTCGAACTACCCATGGTTATCTATTTTTTGAGTAAAATAGGGCTAGTAACACCTCAATTCCTTAAAACATATCGGCGACATGCCATTGTTCTTATATTAATTTTGGCAGCAATTATTACTCCGCCCGATATTTTTAGTCAAATTTTAGTAGGACTCCCGTTGATTGCGCTCTACGAACTCGGAATTGTAATATCTAAAAGAGTTTATAAAAAACAACAAGCCGAGTATGGTTTAACACCAGTAAAATAGTTATATTAAGGCTAAATTATTAATTCATAAACTAGATAATGAAATTATATACTCAAAATATAGTAAAAAAATACGGGAAAAGAACCGTAGTAAAAGGAGTTTCTCTCGAAGTAAATAGAGGTGAAATTGTCGGTTTGCTAGGACCTAATGGCGCAGGAAAAACAACATCTTTCTACATGATCGTAGGGCTAATAAAAGCCAATTCGGGTAAAATTTTTTTAGATGATACTGAAATTACTAAATTTCCAATGTATCAACGCGCTAAATTAGGAATAGGCTACTTAGCCCAAGAAGCTTCTGTTTTTAGAACGCTAAGTGTTGAGGATAACATTACAGCTATTTTAGAGATGACTAAATTATCCAAAAATGACCAAAAATATAAACTCGAAAGCCTTCTCGACGAATTTGGGCTTCAAAAAATAAGAAAAAGTAAAGGAATTCAGCTCTCAGGAGGTGAGCGACGTAGAACAGAAATAGCCAGAGCATTAGCAATAAATCCAAACTTTATTTTACTCGACGAACCGTTTGCTGGCGTAGATCCTATTGCAGTAGAGGATATTCAGCATATAATATCAAAATTAAAAGATAAAAATATAGGTATTTTAATTACTGACCACAACGTTCACGAAACTCTTTCCATAACCGATAGAGCCTACCTTTTATATGAAGGAGATATTTTAAAGGCTGGTACAGCAATTGAATTGTCTGAAAATGAAGAAGTCAGACGAAAATATTTAGGTAAGAATTTTGTACTTAGATAAATAGGGAATAATTTTTGGTAATCAGTATATTAACTAAAAATGCTTTTTTACTCCTTATATATATGGAGTAGAAAGGCATTTTTTTTAGAAGCGTATTTTAATTCAGATGTGCTAATAAAGTCATTTTTTAGATATTTTATTAAAATAACTTTTGATATCTACCATCAAACTGGTTTTTCCTCATATTTTCGGTATCAAAATAAGGAAAGTAATTTCTTATTTTGTGATTTAATGAATTTGATGTAGTTAACTTATTTATAATCAAGCGTAAATGTATTTCTGTTTGCTGTTTTGTATGCTAAATATATTTTAATGTTTTTACTAAAACTCAGCTAATTTTTAGATTATAGAAATAAATAATGTCATATAATGACTACTATTTTGATACGTTGAATTATAATATATGTTAAAAAATAGAAAAGTTAAAATTTTAAATATTTGATTTTAAATTAAATAAAAAATAACTATTCTTTTATTGATAAAAAGGCGGCATCTACATTTGTTTATTTTAAAATAGTCTTTACCTTTGCACCCGCTTTTCAAGATAACAGTAATTTAAAGCTGTAAGAAAAGATGTTCTTTAAAAAAAAGGGAAGAATGTTAAAATGAAAATTAATTCAAAAAAAGTTTTGAGTATTTGAATTTTTCTATTTATCTTTGTAACCGTTTTTCGAGAAAAAAATCTTGAAAAAAGTTCTTTTAAAAAACAAAGATTTGAAACAAAAGATTATTTGAATTTTGTTTTGATTAATCGAAATTAAAGTTGTAATTTTGCAGCCGTTTTCCAAGAATAAAATCTTAGAAAAAGTTCTTTTAAAAAAACAAAGATTTGAAACAAAAGATTATTTGAAATTTGTTTTGATTAATTGAAATAAAAGTTGTAATTTTGCAGCCGATTTCCAAGAATAAAATCTTAGAAAAACTTCTTTAAAAAAAACGAAGTTTAAAACAAAAGATTGTTTGAAATTTGTTTTGATAAATCAAAATAAAAGTTGTAATTTTGCAGCCGTTTTCCAAGAATAAAATCTTAGAAAAAGTTCTTTTAAAAAAACGAAGTTTAAAACAAAAGATTGTTTGAAATTTGTTTTGACAAATCGAAGTAAAAGTTGTAATTTTGCAGCCGTTTTCCAAGAATAAAATCTTAGAAAAAAATCTTTTTAAAAAGCAAAAATTTAAAATAAAAGATTGTTTGAAATTTGTTTTGATAAATCGAAATTAAAGTTGTAATTTTGCAGCCGTTTTCCAAGAATAAAATCTTAGAAAAAGTTCTTTTAAAAAAAAAAGCGAAGTTTGAAACAAAAGATTGTTTGAAATTTGTTTTGATAATTAGAAATAAAAACTGTAATTTTGCAGTCTCTTTCCAAATTTAATTAGCACATATTTTAGAGCTTTCCAAGCTTAACAAATATATTTGAGAAATTTAGTTTAACCATTAAATAGTATCAAAAACCGTTCTTTAACATTATAGTACGCAAAGATTAAGGGTAAGATTAAGATATTACGGTATCGAGATTAACAACCAAAAGAGTCTTGA
>JFJP01039684.1_pt1 | contig 12916 bp, 12 predicted proteins | sample 431651 | NCBI WGS metagenome assembly JFJP01 (sample SAMN02602958, study PRJNA72255) | Microbial mat metagenome, whole genome shotgun sequencing project. | biome: fresh water; feature: sink hole; material: water; isolation source: purple microbial (photo- and chemosynthetic) mats found in... | reverse complement strand
CAATTCCTTTAGATTCTTTGTGTGTTTTAAATTTTTACATTAAATTTGCTTCAATAAACGCCAAAATAAATTATATGTACACCCCTATCAATCAATGGGCTGAAGACGATCGCCCAAGAGAAAAATTTCTTCTAAAAGGAAAATCTTCCTTATCAGATTCTGAATTACTTGCAATTCTTATTGGTTCTGGCTCAAGAAATGAAAGCGCCGTGCAACTGTGCCAACGCATTTTATTTTCTACCAATAATAATTTGAACCAACTCGGAAAATTATCCATAAAACAACTTACCGAATTTAAAGGAATTGGCGAGGCAAAAGCAATTTCAATTGCTGCGGCTTTAGAATTAGGAAGAAGAAGACGCTCAGAAGATGCTGAAGAGTTGGTAAAAATCACTTCAAGTAAAGCCGTTTTCGAAATTATGCAACCCATAATTGGCGAATTATATCATGAGGAATTTTGGATTTTATATCTCAACAATTCCAATAAAGTAATTCATAAAGCACAACTATCAAAAGGAGGCATTGTTGGAACCGTTGTTGATTGTAGAATTGTTTTTAAAACAGCATTCGAGCAAAATGCAACATCAATTATCCTTACACACAATCATCCATCAGGGAAATTGGAAGCAAGTAATTCCGACAAAGAAATTACAGAAAAACTGATAGTTGCTGGAAAACAGTTAGATATTCGGGTTTTAGATCATTTAATCATTACACAGAATGGATATTTTAGTTTTCAAGATGAAGGAATATTTTAAGAAAATATATGATTTTTTAGTAACTTGCAACCTATTTTTTTAAAGAATGTTACAAACAAAAAACCTCACTTTTTTCTATAATAAAGACGTTCCATTTGCATTTCCAGATTTAATTTGCAATATTTCAGAAACGCTTTTAATTACTGGAAATTCCGGAACCGGGAAAACAACTTTATTGCATCTTTCGGCAGGATTACTTCGTCCAAAAAACGGAGAAATTATAATAGAAAACACCAATATATGTAAGCTTTCTGAAAAACAATTAGATCAATTTAGAGGTACAACTATTGGTTTGATTTTACAGCAATCCCATTTTATTGCTTCATTAACTGTTTTAGAAAATATAGTTTTAGCTTCTTGGCTTGCTACAGGGAAAAAAGCAACTCAAAAAGCCGAAAAATTGTTGGAAGAATTAGATTTACAAAATCAAAAGCACAAATTACCATCGCAATTAAGCATTGGTCAACAACAACGAGTTTCTATTGCAAGAGCCTTAATAAACGAGCCAAAATTGCTATTAGCCGATGAGCCAACATCAAGTATAGATGATGAAAACGCATATAAAGTTGCCGATTTATTAGAAAAATTATCTAAAGAATATAAAGCCGCATTAATAATTGTTACGCACGATTCTAGACTAAAAAATAAATTTTCTAACCAAATAAATCTCAATTAAAATGATAGCAAAGTTAGCTTGGAGAAACATTTGGTTTAAACCTTTAAACACACTTTTAAGTCTTATTTTATTGGCTTCTAGCGTAGCAATAATTACGGTTTTAATTTTATTGCAAAAGCAATTTGAAGAGAAGTTTTCAAATGCTCTTGATGGAGTAGATTTAGTGCTTGGTGCACAAGGAAGCCCAATGCAGTTAATTCTTTCATCAGTTTATCATATAGACAATCCAACCGGAAACATCAGTTATGATTCTGCTAAAGTTTGGATGAATCATCCGTTTATAGAAAATGCAATTCCGCTAGCTTTTGGCGATAATTATCGTGGCTTTAAAATTGTTGGAACCAATTCAGATTATTTATATAAATACAAAGCTCAAATTTGTAACGGAAAATTATTTGATAAAAATTTTGAAGTTGTAGTTGGAAGCGACGTTGCAAAAAAATTAAATTTAAAAGTGGGCGACACTTTTCAAGGAATTCACGGCGATGCAAAAGAAGGCGAAGTTCATGAACACTATGCCTATAAAGTTTCAGGAATTACTTCATCTACAGGAAGTGTTATTGATAATTTGATTTTGTGTACTATTCCAAGTGTTTGGCAAATGCACGAAACTCATGAAGAAGTTGCTGAACATCATTCTCACGGAGATGAAGACCTGACTTTGAACGAACCAAACATGGAAATTACTGCTGTTTTATTAAAGTTTAGAAATAAAATGGGAATAGTAATGTGGCCCAGAATAATTGCACAAAATACCAAAATGCAAGCTGTTTCACCTGCAATTGAAATCAATAGATTGTTTAGTTTATTTGGAATTGGGTTATCCGCTTTACAATATTTAGCTTATGCAATAATGATAATTTCAGGAATATCAATTTTTATTGCACTTTACAATCGATTGAAAGAACGAAAATTTGAATTTGCTTTAATGCGAATCAATGGTGCAAGTAGATTGCAATTACTTTCATTAATTCTAATTGAAAGCCTTATTTTATGCTTTATTGGATTTTTATTTGGAACAATTTTTGGTAGATTTGCATTAACGTACATATCCAATTCTGCCCAAGACGATTTCAAAATAAAATTCAATCCTTTAGAAATTGTTTGGGAAAAAGAATCGATGTTGTTAGTTGTAACAGTAATAGTAGGAATCATTGCAGCAATAATTCCAGCAATAAAAGCATATTATTTGAATATTTCAAAAACATTAGCAAATGCATAATTCATTAAAAATAACTATAGGATCAATATTAGCTCTTATCTTTTTTAGCTTTTCAACCTCAAATAAAATTGACAGCAATAAAAAGTTTCTTCCATTTGTTGGCGATACAATTACTTGGAAATTATTGGGAGAGATTAAATTTACTATGAAAAAACATCCTAAATATGGTGAAGTTCAATTTCCATTGGTCAACGAAAAAATAAAATTTAAAGGAAAAAAGAAAGTTTATATTTCTGGTTTTATTGTGCCAATTGACAATAAAAATTATGCATTAAGTAAAAACGTTTTTGCATCTTGCTTTTTTTGCGGAAAATCGGGTCCAGAATCAATAGTTGGATTGCATTTTAAAAATAAAACACCAAAATTGAAAACCGATCAATATGTAACTATCGAAGGAACTTTTAGATACAATGAAGACGATGTTGACGATTGGATTTATAATTTAGATAACGCTATTATTGTAAAAGGAGATTAAATGTTTCAAGATAAAATTACCGATATTTTCTTTGATTTAGATCATACACTTTGGGATTTTGATAAAAATTCTGAAATGGCTTTTGATAGAATTTTTAATGAAAATCATCCGACTATAAATACAAAATCATTTGTAGAGATTTATGCACCAATAAATCAGGCCTGTTGGAAATTATATCAAGTTGATAAAATTTCACACGATGAATTACGATACAAACGCTTGAAAGACAGTTTTGATGCTTTGAATTATTCTATTTCCGACAAACAAATTAATCAAATTGCAATTGATTACATCACTTTTTTGCCTGAAAACAATAAACTTTTTGAGGGTGCAATTGAGGTTTTAAATTATTTAAAGCCAAAATATAAACTTCATATAATTACCAATGGTTTTGCTGAGGTACAATATAAAAAATTGAAAAATTCAGGAATTTCAAATTATTTTGATTCGGTTACAAATTCTGAAAAAGCAGGAGTTAAAAAACCGCACCCAAATATATTTGAATTTGCATTATCTTTGGCCAATACAAAAAAAGAAAAAAGTATAATGATTGGCGACTGTATTGATGCCGATGTTCAAGGAGCTTTGAATTTTGGAATGGAGGCAATTTTTTTTAATGAAAAAAATATAGAAATTTCAAATGAAATCAATCAGATTACTCATTTAATCGAATTAAAAAAATATTTTTAAAATGAAAAAAATAATAGCGCTTTTAGTATTGGCTACCTCTTTTGGATTTGGTCAAAATTTGAATGATTATAAATATGCACTAGTTCCTGCAAAATTCAGTTTTTTTAAAGAACCTGATCATTTCCGATTGAATACCTTAACCAAAATGTTTATGGAAAAATATGGTTTTGAAACTTATTTAGATTCTGATATTCTTCCACAATATTTTGCTATTGAGAATTGTAATAAGGTTTTTGTTGATGTTGAAGAAAATAATAATTTAATGGTAACTAAACTTAAAGTTGTATTAAAAGATTGTAATAATAAAGTTTTATTTATTTCTGAAGAAGGAAAAAGTCGTGAAAAAGATTATAAAGTTGCCTATAATCAAGCCTTGCGTGAAGCCTTTAGTTCTTTTGATGCTTTACATCATAAATATATCGAAAATCTATCAACTCAGAAAAATGTTGAAGTGAGCGGCGAAACTAAAAAAGTTCAAGTTACTAATGATTTAAAAGAAGCACTTGATAGCGGAAGTATAGTGGTAACAAATAATGTTGCTAATCAATTGTTTGCACAACCAATTGAAAATGGTTTTCAAATAATTAATTCAGAACCAAAAGTGATTTATAAAGTCTTTAGAACAACTATAAAAGATTATTATATAGCTTCAAAAGGAACTATTCAAGGTGTATTCATTTCAAAAAACGACCAATATTTTTTTGAATATTATCAAAACGAAAAATTAATTTCAGAAAAAGTTGAGGTAAAGTTTTAAAGTTTATCCAATCAAATGGGTAAACAAATCTTCATTCTCGTTCAAATACCTGAAAATGAATCCGCCTGCTGTCATCTTTTGTTTGATTATTTCAATTTCATTTTTGTCTTTGATTTCCAATCCTACTATCGCTGGAGCAATTTCGCGATTATTCTTTTTTGAAAATTGAAAATAAGTAATGTCGTCATTTGGGCTTAAAATCAGGTTTACGAATTCTCGCAAAGCTCCTGGACGCTGTGGAAATTCGACCATAAAATAATGTTTCAATCCTTCATAAAACAAGGAACGCTCTTTGATTTCGGCAGTTCGTTCAATATCATTATTACTTCCTGAGACAATACAAACGACCGTTTTTCCTTTTATTTTTTCTTTATAAAAATCCAAAGCAGCAATTGCCAAAGCGCCTGCGGGTTCTACCACCAAAGCTTCTTCGTTATATAAACGCAAAATTGTAGTACAAACTTTTCCTTCAGGAACCAGAAAAATATCGTCGAGATTGTCTTTGCAAATTTCAAAAGTAAGGTCGCCGACTTGCTTTACGGCTGCACCATCTACAAATTTATCGATGGTTTCTAGAGCTGTGTTTTTACCCAAAGCAATAGAGTTTTTCATCGACGGAGCACCTAGTGGTTCAACACCAATAATTTTTGTATTGGGGCTCAATTCTTTGAAAACCGTTGATAATCCTGCTGCCAAACCACCACCGCCAATAGGAACAAAAACATAATCAATGGGTTTTCCGTAAGATTCTAAAATTTCTAAACCAACGGTTCCTTGCCCAGCTATGACTTTTAAATCATCAAAAGGATGGATGAATTTTTTGTGATTTTTAGTAGCATCTTCCATCGCCGAAGCATAGGCATCATCAAAAGTATCGCCTGTTAAAACAATTTCTACAAATGATTTTCCGAACAATTGCACTTGTTTTATTTTTTGTTTCGGTGTGGTTTTTGGCATATAAATGATGCCGTGAATTTTCAATAAATTACAAGAATAAGCCACGCCTTGTGCATGATTTCCTGCACTGGCACATACAATTCCTTGATGTTTTTCTGCATCTGTCAAAGAACTCATTTTGTTATAAGCACCACGAATTTTGTAGGAACGAACGACTTGTAAATCTTCTCGTTTGAGCAAAACCGTTGCCTGAAACTCATCCGAAAGATTCAAGTTTTCTGCTAATGGTGTGGCTTGTACCACGCCGTTGAGTTGTTTTTTAGCTTGTTCTATTTCTTGGAATAATGACATTTTTTTATTGTTTGATAAATTTCAAAAATAATTAAATTCTATACGCAAAGATGCATAGTTTAGAAACGCAAAGTACGCAAAAAAGTTGTTGGTTATCGGTTTTGTGTGAGGGATAGAGGCGGTATCCTTTTTGGGGCATTTTTATTGCCCAAAAAAGATTTTGCCGAAAGCCCGACCCCGATTTTTCATCGGGGGCACACCCAAATTATTATATTAAACTATTCCACAATTTTTTTCATAGCAGTCATTGCGGCTCTTAATTCTGCACCACAAATTTCGATAGAATGATTTCTGATAGCAGCATTTATTTTTACTAATTCGAAATTGTCCACGTTTTTGTTTGCTGTTTCGTTGAAGTTTTTTCCGATAAGATTGGTGTTTATTTTCTTCATAAAATCAGTCAAAAGTGGTTTGCAAGCATGGTCGAACAGGTAGCAACCATATTCAGCAGTGTCTGAAATTACTCGGTTCATTTCGAACAATTTTTTGCGGGCAATGGTGTTAGCAATTAGCGGTGCTTCGTGCAACGATTCGTAATAAGCCGATTCGTTTTTGATGCCCGCCGATGTCATTACTTCATAAGCCAATTCTACGCCCGATTTTACGAAGGCAACCATCAAAGTAGCGTTGTCAAAATATTCTTGTTCGGATATTTCCATGGTTCCAGCTGGCGTTTTCTCGAAATCGGTTTGTCCTGTGGCTTCACGCCAAGTCAAAAGATTTTTGTCGCCAACAGCCCAATCTTCCATCATGGTTTTGGAGAAATGTCCTGATAAAATATCGTCCATGTGTTTGTTGAACAAAGGTGTCATGATTACTTTTAGTTCATCTGCCAATTGAAAAGCTTCGATTTTTGCAGCGTTGGACAATCTGTCCATCATGTTGGTGATGCCACCAATTTTCAAAGCTTCGGTAATTACTTCCCAACCGTATTGTACTAATTTTGAGGCATAAGCAACGTCAATTCCTTCGGCTACCATTTTGTTGAAACTCAAGATAGAACCTGTTTGCAACAAGCCACACAAGATGGTTTGCTCGCCCATTAAATCGGATTTTACTTCGGCTACAAATGAGGATAATAATACTCCTGCTTTGTGTCCGCCAGTGCCTACGCAATAGGCTTTTGCAATTTCAAGACCATCGCCATTTGGGTCGTTGTCGGAGTGAACGGCGATTAAAGTTGGTACGCCAAAACCTCTTAAATATTCCGCTCTAACTTCTGATGCTGGCGATTTTGGGGCTATCATAATCACGGTTAAATCTTTACGAATTTGCATGCCTTCTTCTACGATGTTGAAACCGTGTGAGTAAGAAAGTGTTGCTCCGTTTTTCATCAGCGGCACTATTTTTTCGATTACGCCTGTGTGTTGTTTGTCTGGTGCAAGGTTAGAAACTAAATCGGCAGTTGGAATTAATTCTTCGAAAGTGCCTACCTCGAAACCGTTTTCAGTAGCGTTTACAAACGAAGCTCTTTTGCCGTCAATGGCTTCTTTTCTAAGTGCATACGCCACATTGAGACCGCTATCGCGCATGTTTTGACCTTGAGCCAAACCTTGTGCACCGCAACCGATGATTACTATTTTTTTTCCTATCAATTTGGTTACACCATTTGCAAATTCAGTGCTTTGCATAAAATCGCATTTTCCTAATTCTTGGACTTTTAGTCTGTGTGGTAATGCGTTGAAGTAATTTTTCATGTTTTATTAGTTTTATTTGTATAAAGTTTATTTATTTGAATTCGTTAGTCATTGACTGACTAATTGTATTTAATTGTAAATCAATTGCATGGTATTTTATTACATCTCAAAAATCATACTTTTCAGGTTCAAATATTCATTGTTTATTGGCAATTTTGTTGGGTCGTTGCGTTCCATATCCAAAACTTGTTTGTGTACGCCTTCGCTGGATTTGATGATGGCAATTCTTGAGGTACGGACGAATTCTATCAATCCGTATTTGTCTAATTCTTTGAGTAAATTGTTTATTTCTTCGTTTTGACCCGTGGTTTCAAAAACAGTGTAGTCTTCTCGAATTACAACTGCTTTTGCACCAAATTCTCGCAAAAGTCTTTCTACTTTTACGTCTTTCATAATCACCGATGTTGGCACTTTGTACAACGCCATTTGTTGCCAAATAATTTCTTCATTGGTATTGAAAAATACTTTGAAAACATCGACGATTTTTTCTAATTGTCTTACAATGTTACTTACTACATTTTCTGTTTCTGTTAATACAATTGTAAAACGATAAATCCCTTCAATCTCGCTTGGCGAAGTATTGAGGCTTTCGAGATTGATTTTTCTACGAGAAAAAATAATCGCAATTTTGTTGAGCAATCCAACTTGGTTCTCGGTATAAACGGTTAAGGTATATTCTTGTTTCATAATTTGCCCACCCCCGACCTCTCCCTAAGGGAGGAGAATTAGGAATGTTATGTTTTAATGGTTATTAATTTATATTTAATTTTTCTTAATTTGAAATCAAAAATCGACAATCAACAATCGTTAATCTAAATCTCCTCTTTACTCAAAACAATTTCTGCAACACCTTTTCCTTGTGGTACCATCGGAAATACATTGTCCTCATGTACCACGGCTACTTCTAATAAAAACGAGGTTGGATTGTCTAGCATTTGTTGTAAACCTGCTTTCAATTCTTCTCTTTTAGAAATTTGCAAGCCATCAATATCATAAGCGGCAGCCAATTTCACAAAATTTGGACTTTGAATATCGGTAAATGAATAACGTTTTTCATGAAATAATTCTTGCCATTGTCGCACCATTCCGAGGAAACTGTTGTTAAGAATCAAGATTTTTACATTGGGTTTGAACTGCATAATCGTTCCCAATTCTTGAATGTTCATTTGTGCACCACCATCGCCCATAATTGCCACAACTTGACGTTCTGGAGCACCAAACTTTGCGCCAATTGCTGCTGGAAGTGCATAGCCCATAGTACCCAAACCGCCACTGGTAATGTTACTACGAGTCTGATTTTGTTTGGCATATCGACAAGCAATCATTTGGTGTTGTCCGACATCGGTTACGATTACGGCATCGCCATGTGTGAGTTCGTTCAACACATTCAAGACTTCGCCCATGGTAAGTCCACCTTCGGTTGGGTTGAGTTCTTTATGGATTAATGAATGGTATTCTTTTTCTTTTTTGATGTCAAATTCTTTGAACCATTCTAAATGCTTTTTCTTTTCAATCAAAGCGGTTAATAAAGGTAAAGTTTCTTTGCAATTTCCCCAAACGGGTACAGTTGTTTTTACATTTTTGTCGATTTCAGCTGGGTCAATATCGAGGTGAATAATTTTGGCTTGCTTGGCATATTTGTCTAATCTACCAGTAACTCGGTCGTCAAAACGCATTCCGACAGCTATCAAAACATCGCATTCATTGGTTAGAAAATTCGGGCCATAATTGCCATGCATTCCCAACATTCCTACGCCAAGTGGGTGATCTGTGGGGATGCCGCTCATTCCCATAATCGTCCAAGCGGTTGGCAAACCTCCTTTTTCGATGAAGGTTTTAAATTCTTTTTCGGCATTGCCAAGAATGACACCTTGACCAAAAATAACGAATGGTTTTTTGGCTTGATTGATTAAATCTGCGGCTTGTTGTATAAATTCTTCACGAACAATAGGTTCTGGACGATAACTACGAATGTGAATACAAGAACGGTAGCCTTTGTAATCGAACATTTGTAATTGAGCATTTTTGGTAATATCAATCAAAACTGGACCTGGTCGTCCGCTTTTAGCAATATAAAAAGCTTTGGCTAAAACCTCTGGAATTTCGGAGGCATCGGTAATTTGATAATTCCATTTGGTAATGGGCATCGTGATGTTTATGATGTCCGTTTCCTGAAAAGCATCGGTTCCCAAAAGATGTGCAAAAACCTGCCCCGTGATGCAAACCAATGGCGTAGAATCGATTTGAGCATCTGCCAAACCTGTAACCAAATTGGTAGCTCCAGGACCGCTGGTTGCAAACACAACTCCTGTTTTTCCGCTCACTCGAGCATAACCTTGTGCTGCATGAATTGCACCTTGCTCATGACGTACCAAAATGTGATTAAGTTTTTCTTTGAAATCATACAAAGCATCATAAACAGGCATAATGGCACCACCTGGGTATCCAAAAACGGTATCTACTTTTTCAGAAAGTAGGGCATCTATTACAGCAAGACTGCCAGAAGACGACAGCCCTATAGCCCCCGAAGGGGGAACAGTTTGAGTAATAGTATTTGTTGAATTATTCATATATTTTGAGATTTTCTTTGAAATTAATATTTATTATTACTGGAGTTCCCCCTTCGGGGGTTAGGGGGCTTATTCATCAGTTACACAACCTTCGGATGCGTCTTTGACCAATCTTGTGTATTTGTATAAAACGCCGTTTTTCACTTTGAGTTCTGGTGTTTTGAAATGTTTACGTCTTTCGGCTAATATTGCATCGGTAACCACCAAATTAATGGTGTTGTTTTCGGCATCAATTTCGATGATATCACCATCATTTACCAATGCAATCGTGCCACCATCAAAAGCTTCGGGTGTAATGTGACCTACAACAAATCCGTGTGTGCCACCGCTAAAACGTCCATCAGTAATTAGAGCAACACTTTTGCCCAATCCTGCTCCAATAATTGCTGATGTTGGTTTGAGCATTTCGGGCATTCCTGGTCCGCCTTTTGGCCCCACATATCGGATTACAATTACATCACCCGCTTGAATTTTTTTGTCTTCAATGCCTTGAATGAGTTCTTTTTCGCCGTCAAAAACTTTGGCAGGACCAACGAATTTCTCGCCTTCTTTTCCAGTGATTTTTGCTACAGAACCTTTCAACGCAATATTTCCATATAGAATTTGAAGATGTCCAGTTGTTTTGATTGGATTTTCTAACGGACGGATAATATTTTGATCTTCAAAGTTTATATCTACTACATTTTCGAGGTTTTCCGCCAATGTTTTTCCGGTAACGGTCATACAATTAGGGTGCAACATTCCTTTTTGTAAAAGGTATTTCAAGACCATTGGCACACCTCCTTTTTCATGGAGATTTTGCATCAAATAATTTCCTCCTGGTTTGAAATCTGCAATTAATGGCGTTTTGTTACTAATGCGTTGGAAATCGTCTTGAGTGATTTTGATGCCCACACTTTTTGCCATGGCGATAATGTGTAAAACCGCATTGGTACTGCCTCCAAGGGCAATCAAAGTGGTGATGGCATTCTCGAAAGCCTCAAAAGTCATGATGTCTTTTGGACAAATATTTTTTTCTAAAAGCAACTTAATATAATGTGCAGCTTGTTTGCATTCTTCAATTTTTTCATCACTTATTGCTGGATTAGAACTCGAGAAAGGCAAGCTCATTCCGAGTGCTTCAATCGCAATAGCCATCGTGTTTGCAGTGTACATGCCGCCACAAGCACCAGCACCTGGACAAGAATTTTTGATGATGCCTTTAAATTCTTCTTCAGAGATTTTTCCTGCAATTTTTTCGCCCAAAGCCTCAAAAGCTGAAACGATATTCAGATCTTTTCCGTGGTATTTTCCTGGAGCAATGGTGCCACCATAAACCATTATCGAAGGACGATTTAATCTTCCCATAGCGATGATGGAACCTGGCATATTTTTGTCGCAACCAGGAATCGCAAACACACCGTCATAATAATGTCCCGCTACAACGCTTTCAATACTATCAGCAATGATTTCACGACTTACTAATGAGTAACGCATACCGTCTGTTCCGTTAGTAATTCCATCGCTAATACCGATGGTATTAAAAATCAACCCCACCATTTCGGTATTATTGACCTCTACCTTAATATAAGAAGCGAGGTGATTGAGGTGCATATTGCAGGTATTTCCGTCATAACCCATCGAGGCAATCCCGATGAAAGGTTGTGCTAATTGCTTATCGTTCAAGCCAATTCCGTAAAGCATGGCTTGAGCTGCGGGTTGTGTTGGGTCTTGGGTTACGGTTTTACTGTGTTTATTTAATTCCATTTAGTTAGTTTCTTGTAATTCTTTTTCGAGAACCAAATTTTTATAAGCGGTTTGTAGTTTTTTGCCTAAAGTTTTTTTCCAATCTTTAGGAAATTCTTTTCTATCTAAAGATTTTATTCCAATAATTTCTGCAGCCGTTCCACAATAAAAAGCACCATCGGCATTTATCAAATCGGTTGGTAAGTATTGTCCTTGTTCTAAATCGATGTTTAATTTTTGACATAATTCTATAACGGTAGCTCTTGTAATTCCCGGTAAAATGTTTCCAGATTTTGGAGTGTAAAGTTTTCCGTTTTTTTCGAAGAACAAATTAGCACCAGGTCCTTCAGCAAGAAAACCATCGGTATCTAAAAGCAGAGCTTCATCAAACCCTTTTTCTTTGGCTTCGGAGGTTGCTAAAATGGAGTTTATATAATGACCGCATACTTTGGCTTCAATTTTAGTAGATCGAGGATGTGGACGACAATAAGATGAGATGCAAACATTTAACAAATTTTCTCCAAGATATGCACCCCATTCCCAGGCACAAATCATAATAGAAACGCTATTTGGTTTGGTTAAACTCATATTAGGGCTACAAAAAACCAATGGTCGAATGTAGGCATCTTTGATATTATTTATTTCTAATAATTCATAGGTTATTTTTACCAATTCATCAACATTATAATTGAATGGAATATTGATGAGTTCGCAGGATTTTTTAAGGCGTTCGTAATGTTCTTTGGCTTTGAAAATGGATACACCATTATTGGTTTTGTAGGCTTTTATTCCTTCGAAAACGCCATAGCCATAATGAAGGGTTTGTGTATAAAGATTTGAGTTTGCTTGGGCAGCTTTTACAAAATTACCATCGTAAAATAGTATTGTTTCGTCGTTGAAATACATGTCCGTTTTTATTTTTTTTAATTATATTTTTTTAAATCTCGGCAAAAAAAAAACCTTTCAATTAAGGAAGGTTCTTTCTTATTATATAAAAATAGCATCTTCCTTCAAACTAATGGATGACAATAATTACTAAAATAATAGTAATGATGCTAATTATGTTTTTGTTCATTTTTAAAATATTAATTTTGTTCA
>JFJP01002200.1_pt1 | contig 12917 bp, 10 predicted proteins | sample 431651 | NCBI WGS metagenome assembly JFJP01 (sample SAMN02602958, study PRJNA72255) | Microbial mat metagenome, whole genome shotgun sequencing project. | biome: fresh water; feature: sink hole; material: water; isolation source: purple microbial (photo- and chemosynthetic) mats found in... | reverse complement strand
GGTCGATCTTCGATTTCACCCATCCCGGCCTGCTGGGTTCTGACAAGGACTTTGCCAGATTCAGCAAGCGGCTGGCGCAGGCCGAGCACTTTGGCCCGCTGCGCACGCTGGTGCAGCCCTACATCCTGCGCCGGCTGAAGACCGACAAGCGGGTAATTGCCGACCTGCCGGACAAGACCGAACTCAAGGCCTGGTGTCACCTGAGCCCGCCGCAAGCCGTGCTTTACCAGCGCGCGGTGAAGGAACTGGCCACCGCGCTTGCAGCCGCCAAGGCCGAAGGCGGCATCGCCCGCAAGGGGCTGGTGCTGTCGTTCCTGATGCGCTTCAAGCAGATTTGCAACCATCCGTCGCAATGGCTGGGTGACGCCGCCTGGGGCGCCGACGATAGTGGCAAGTTCTCTCGGCTGCGCGAACTGGCCGAGGTTATCGCCGCCAAGCAGGAAAAAATGCTGGTATTCACCCAGTTCCGCGAAACCACCGAACCACTGGCGGCCTTTCTCGGCGCAATTTTTGGCCGCGCGGGGCTGGTGCTGCACGGCGGCACACCGGTGGCCAAGCGCCGCGAACTGGTCAAGCGTTTCCAGGAAGACGAGTTGACGCCTTTTTTTGTGCTCTCGCTCAAGGCCGGCGGGGCAGGGCTCAATCTCACCGCCGCGTCGCATGTCATCCATTTCGACCGCTGGTGGAATCCCGCCGTGGAAAATCAGGCCACCGACCGTGCCTTCCGCATCGGCCAACAGCGCAATGTCCTGGTGCATAAATTTGTCTGTCGTGGCACCATTGAAGACCGCATCGACCAGTTGATCGAATCCAAGCAGAAGCTGGTCAAGGATGTGCTGGAAGGCGGCGCGGAACTGCTGCTCACTGAACTGAGCGACCGCGAATTGCTCGATCTGGTGAAGCTCGACATCCATGCGGCAGAGGACAACTAATTTTTTCCGGAGCAGAGTCATGAGTTACGGCGATTGGAAACCCTACGTCCCGGTGGTCGAACGGCGCAGGCAAGCCGAAAAAGCCGCCGCCAAGGCGAAGAAGGCCGGCGCCGACCTGTCTCCCATCGCACCCTATCGCGGCGCCATCGCCAAAACCTTCTGGGGCAAGGCCTGGTGCGACAACCTGGAACGCTACAGCGACTACGCCAACCGCCTGCCGCGAGGTCGCACCTATGTCCGCAACGGATCGGTGATCGATCTCAAGATCGCGGCGGGCATGGTGAAGGCCCGGGTCATGGGATCGAGCCTATACACAGTCGATGTGCGCGTGACCGAAGTTCTCGAAAAGCAATGGCAAGCCATCGGCGCCGATTGCGCGGGTTCGATCGATTCGCTGGTGGAACTGCTGCAGGGCAAATTGTCGCAGGCGGTGATGGAGCGCATCTGCACGCCTGGCAAGGGTCTGTTTCCGGCGCCGAAGGAAATCGAGTTCACCTGTAGCTGCCCGGACTGGGCGTCGATGTGCAAGCACGTTGCCGCCGTGCTCTATGGCATTGGCGCCCGACTCGATGAACAACCCGAACTGATTTTTTCCCTGCGCCAGGTCGACGCCAGGGAACTGGTTGCCCAAGCCGGCGCAGGCTTGCCAACAGCGAAAATGGCCCCGGCAGCGGGCAAGGTGCTCGATGACGCCTCGCTGGCCGACGTGTTCGGTATCGAAATGGCCGAGTTGGCGCCGCCACCACTGCCACCGAAGAAGAAGACCCCGGTCCGACCAAAAGTGGTGGCGGGGGAAAAGACGGTCAAGGAGGTAAAGGTGGCCAAGGTGGCTAAGGCGGTCAAGAAACCGGCCAAGGCAAAGACCGTGACCAAAGCCAAGACGGTGGTCAAGGCCAAGCCAGCGAAAGTTGCGGCCAGTAAAAAAGGCGGCACCATAACGTCGCCGCATGCCAAATAGCCAGGCAGCAGACGTTCCGCTTATTGTCCTGCAAGTTGTGGCGACCAAGCAGGCAAGGGCCCCGCGGTCAGCGGTCCATTGGGTGCTGGCGCGGACGATCCAATACCATAGATGTCCGGGAACATCAGAATTCCTCCACGGATGACATCGCCCCGCGAATACTCGACGAATACCGGCAGGCGTTCGACTTTTTCAGTATGGGTTCGCTTGTCCGCCACTTTTCGCCGTATCGATTCCGAATCGGTGTCAGCCAAAAAGGCGGCGAGTTCCGCCCACTTCTCGACGCGAATGCAGCCAGACGATTTCATGCGTGATGCGTGACCGAACAGGGCCGGCTCGTTGGTGTCGTGCAGGTAGATGCCGGCCTTCGAGTCAGTCTCGAACTTGAGTTTCCCCAATACGCTGCCATGCTCGGCGGGTTGACGGAAGCGCCAGCCGCCAGCGATTTCGTCGCGCGTCACCTGGCTGGCCGGCTTGGTTTCGCCCGTCGGACTGATCGCCACCAGACCACGCTTGTCGAACCACACCGGGTCTCCGCCCAGTCTGGGCAGGATGTCATGGCGGATCACCACCGGGGGCACCGTCCAGTCCGGCGAGAACTTCAGCGCAACGATATCCATGCGCCCGAGCGGCGTCTGGCGGTCACGCCGGCCCACGATGACGCGAGACTCGACGACGGTTCTGCCGCTGTCGAGATCGATCGCCCGCAGGCTGTAGGAGGGGATGTTTACAATCACCATCTTGCGGTGTCCCTCGCTACGCGCGAAATACGCCAAATACTCAAGCCGGGCCGCCCAGCGTTCTACTGCGGCGATGCGCTGGGCGGGATCGGTGGCAAGGTTCGCATAGAGAATCGGTCCGGCGACGCCATCCGCAATCAGTCCCAGCCGGTTTTGCAGTTCCTTCACCGCCGCCTCATGTTCAATACCGAACACGGCGCGACTATCGGCTGGCAGCCCGTCGGCTCCGTAATATTCGAGTAATCCGGACAGCGCCTGCACGGCCATGCCCTTGTGACCGCGCCGCAAGGTAGGCAGGATCAGCGCCTGTGGAACCGCCGTCGGCACCGCGGGCACGGCACGGACCAGACCCATGGATATTTCGAGGGGTCCCGCCTGCGCGGAAAGGGTCGGCGCACTCAGGATGCCCGCCACACCCCAGCACAGCAATGACCGCAAAAAAATCGGGGGTACGGTCGACGCGGTGATATGTTTTGTCATGCGCCCCAAATCTCGCTGAAGAATCGTCCAATGGTCAATGGTCGGCGGCAGATAGAGTCGATACTTGATCGGCACACCGGCCCCGGTCCCGTCAGCTTCATGCGCGACAAAATGATTCAGCATGTGTTCGATATACCGCAAGAATTCCTCGCTTCTCTCCATTTCAGCCTCCCACATCGCCGCCGTAATGACAGCTATATCAGTAGGAGTTTGGGAAATTTAACACAGTGAGATTAAGCGTCTGGCCGAATTCGCCGACCATATCTGCAAACCGGTTCAGCTCTTGTCTTTCCCGCCCTCTGTCCCTACCGCGACCCCGAAAATAGGTTCAAACTTCCTGTTAATGCAACTTGGCCTTATCCTTGGCGGCCCGAGCGAATCCGACTTGAAACCAGTGACCCAGCCAGCGGCCATTCCGCATCACCGTCAGTCGCATAAGGCTCCTTGGGTTTCATCGCCTGCGGGGCCTTTCTCCTTTGTGTAATCCCGCGTGTAACCCGCCATGAACGCTGTTCTGCCCGAACCCTCCGCTTCAGCCCAGGCGGCAAGTCGCGCGCTGTGTGACCGCATCGCTGGCCGCATTGACGCGGCGGGCGGGTGGATTCCCTTTGTCGAATTCATGGACATGGCGCTGCACCTGCCGGGGTTGGGTTACTACGCCGGTGGGTCGCAGAAATTCGGCGAGGGCGGCGACTTCATGACCGCACCAGAACTGACGCCGCTGTTCGGGCAAGCCCTGGCGGCGCAGGTGGCGCAAGTGATGCGGCTTGCCGTACCGCTAGCGCCGACTTTTTCCACGGTGCTGGAAGTTGGTGCCGGCAGTGGCCGGCTGGCGGCGGATTTATTGCCGGCGCTCGATGCTCTTGGCACGTTACCGGAGAGTTACCAGATCCTCGAACTCTCGGGCGAACTGCGTGCCCGCCAGCAGGCCACCCTGCGCGAAGCGGCACCCGCCTTGGCTGGCCGGGTCGAATGGATCGATACGCTACCGGAAAAATTTTGCGGCTGCGTCATCGCCAACGAACTGCTCGACGCCCTGCCAACACATGCCGTGGCCTGGCGCGAAAATGGGCCGATGGAACGCGGCGTGGCGCTCGACGGCGACCGCTTCGTCTGGGCCGAGCGGCCGGCACCCGGCGAGCTGGGCGAAGCCATGACCCAACTGGCGACGACCGTGCCCATCGCCGCGCCCTTCGAGAGTGAACTGGGACTGACAGCCGCCGCCTGGGTGGCGGAATGGGGCCGCCGGCTGGAAAAGGGTGCGCTGCTGCTGATCGACTACGGCCTGTCGCGACGCGAGCTTTACCACCCGCAGCGTGATCGAGGTACCTTGCGCTGCCATTACTGCCACCGCTCTCACGACAACCCCTTCTGGTGGCCCGGACTTTCCGATATCACCAGCCACATCGATTTCACCGCCGTGGCCGAAGCTGGCTTCAACGCTGGGCTCGACGTGCTCGGCTATACGGCACAGGCAAATTTTCTGATCAATTGCGGCATCGGCGAACTTCTCGCAGCCCGCCAGCAGACGGGCGACGCCTCGATGGTCAAGGCTGCTGGCGCGGTCAATGTGTTGCTCGCCCCCGGGGAAATGGGCGAACTGTTCAAGGTCATCGCACTCGGGCGCGGCCTCGAACTTGAACCCGGCAAAAAGCTACTCGGCTTTGCCCGTGGCGATCGCACCCATGCGCTGTAGCAACCGCCACCGTAGCAACCGCTATTGCTGGGCCAGACACATCTGCCGCACGCAAGCCTCGGCCCCAGCCTCACCCCCGGCAACCCGTCTGTCGGCGTGCGGGCGAACTTCCTGCAAGCCCAGTTGCAACATGGGTAACGCCGCTGCTGGCGGCAACCACTCAGCGTTCGCTACAACATCCTCAATGGCGCCGAATTCTTGCTTGACGATCTTGCCCGTGCTCATTTCCATCACCATCAACATGTTCGGCTCCTCATTTTCAACTTCTTTGGCAGGTGGGACATCGTAACCTTTATAACGATCATTTCCACAGAAAGTTAATGGGGTCGATCTGACCAAACTCAAGTTTGCCGCACATGCCACGGCGCGACACGAAGCAGCAACACCATTCCCGGCACGGCCAGAATTGCGCAAAGCAGGAAGAAAGTGAACCAGCCCATGCCGTCCACCAGCCAGCCCGTGGTGGCATTGACGAAGGTGCGCGGCACGGCAGCAAGACTGCTGAACAGCGCGTACTGCGTCGCGGTGTAGAGCGGGTTGGTGGCGCGGGCGATAAAGGCGACGAAAGCCACCGTGCCGAGGCCAACGCCAAGCGCCTCGAAACCGATCACCAGCGCCAGTTGCGCCAGCTGCGCCGCGCCGACAACCTCGTTGTGGCCAATCCAGGCCAGCCAGGCGAAGCCGAAGATCGACACCAGTTGCACCACGCCGAACAGCCACAGCGCGCGGTTGATGCCCAGTTTCACCATCCACAGGCCACCGACCAGGCCACCGATCACGGCCGGCCACAGGCCGGCGTGCTTCGCCACCAACCCGATCTCCGACTTGGTGAAGCCCATGTCGAGATAGAAGGGCGTGGCCAGCGCGGTGCACATCGAATCGCCGAGTTTGTAGAGGAAGATAAAGGCCAGCAGCATCGTTGCCTCGCGCACGCCGGCGCGCTGGATGAACTCGCGAAAGGGTTCGACCACCGCCGCGCGCAAGGTCTTCGGCTGGCTGCCGTTGATGGCGGGTTCCGTAATCAGCAGCGTCATCGCCATGCCGGGCAACATGAACAAGGCCGTGATGGCGAATACCTGATCCCACGGCAGGTGGTCGGCAAGAATCAGGGAGAGCGAGCCCGGCACCAGCCCGGCGATACGATAGGCATTGACGTGCACCGAATTGCCCAGGCCAAGCTCGATATCGGACAGCAACTCACGGCGATAGGCATCGAGTACGATGTCCTGCGTTGCCGAAACAAAGGCCAGCAGCGCGGCGATGACGACGATGCCCTGCAATCCGGTTTGCGGCGCAAACGCGCCGAGCGCGGCGATCAGCACCAGCAGCCCGACCTGGGTGACGAACATCCAGCCGCGCCGGCGACCAAGCCACGGCAGGGCGTAACGGTCGAGGAAGGGCGACCAGAGGAATTTCCAGGTGTAAGGAAACTGGATCAGCGCAAACAGGCCGATCGCCTTGAGGCTGATGCCCTCGGTGCGCAGCCAGGCCGGCAGCAGGTTGAGCAACAGGTAAAGCGGCAAGCCCGAGGCAAAACCGGTGAACACGCAAATCAGCATCTTGCGCGTGAACAACACGGCAAGCCAGGGCGGCAGTGGAATCATGGCCGCGAGGATAGCGCAAGGCGGCTATTAACGCCTGAAACCGTGTACGCCGCTGACGGTGCCCAGGTTGGTCGATAGCGCGTAGCCAAGGCCGAAGTGTGTCGCGCCCTTGCCCATCAACGCGCCACCCCAATCGCTAGCCGTCGTGGAAAGGGTAGTGCAGCGGCCGCTGCATGCGCCAGAGGTGAACTGCCCGCCCTGCACCCAGCCGGCGGCGTCATAGGTGCCACTGCCGTTAAGACCGGAGAAGGTGAAGCCATCCTGGGTCAGGCCGAGGTTGTTGAGGCTAACCGCGCGCGAGGCAAAATTGACATTGATGGCGCCCGTCACCCCGGTCGCCATCGGGCCGCCAATGGGCAAGAACGACGCGGAACCGCTGCCCGGAATGGCGCTGGCCGGCGGACCGGCGATGAAACCCACGGCATAGCCGTCAAACATTCCCGATGTCCAGAAAATCGTGCCATCGCCATTCTGTTTTTGCGCCTCGCTCAATTCCGCCTCGGTAATCGGCAGGGTGATGTCGATGCCGACATAGTCGGAACTGTAAGTCGTTGCGGTATTTTCAGAAACCACGGCGCCGCCAATCCGTAGCGGTAACCCGGTGGGCGCGGTAATGGCGACATCCTGGTTCGGCGGTAACGTGGCGGCGGTAGCGGTTGTTGCCTTTACTGGTGCCGCCACCACTGCCGCGCCCGGCACGGGCGACTTGCCACGCCCGATTTTTTCATAGAGAAAACCCGGGGGTGCGGCCAGGGTCTCGGGCGCCATGTCGCGGCCCCGCACGACAAAAAACTGGTCGGGCTGGAACAAATATTCGCCGGTATCGTTGGTCACTGCAATCCGGCCATCGATCACCGCGCCGTATGTGCCATTCGACACGGGTGCGCCGTCGTCGCCCAAACAGTCACTTTGACAAGTGACCAATTGATAGGTAGTGCCGCGCAAGCCGAAGACGGCATCGGCGGTCCGCACCTCATAGGCTTTTTGATTAAGTTTGCCGACGACGCCGGTAATGGTGCGAAAACCTCCGCTCACCAAGCGCATCACCACGTTGTCGCGGGCGGCCTCACCCGGCGCGTGGGTGTAGTCGATCACCTGGAAAACGCTGCGCGGTTTCAGTGCCAGCAGCGCTTCGTCGCTGAACAGTACCTGGATATAGCCATTGGCGCCTGTCTTCAGCAGATCGCCGATCTCGACAGCGGCGTCGAGGCTGAGCGGAATATCAAGGTTGGCGCGCGTCGCCGCGGCTTCACCGTGCGCGGCGATGACACGACCCGCGACCATTGCCGCGAATGTCGATGGAGAACTCAGAACGATCGCGCCCAGCAGGACGGAAAGCGCCAGCACTTTGCCGGCTGGGCGGTTGGGCGGCTGATTCATGGCAGGTCTCTACGCTATGGAACTCAGAAATCATAGCGTACCTTGACATCTATTGTGCTGCGCTCGTAGGAGTAGATCGCAATATTCGACCGGTTGTTGGAATAGGCCACTTCGCTTCCCACCGAAATGGAGGGCGAATAGTGATAAACCATGTTGGCGCCGGTCAACCAGAGATCGTCGGCACGGGTGGTGTTCAGCATGACGTCGGCGGCGCTGTACTGGCTTTGTTGAATGCCGAAACGGAAGCCCCCCTCGATGCCGGGCGCCAGCGGTGCCGTTGCGCTGGCATTGGCCGAGGTAATGGTGCGGCCCAGGTCGGGGCGGCCGGCGCTATTGGTTTCCTGGCCGAGCGCGCCGGTAACGGCAACGATGGCGGATACCGGTCCGCCGGTTACGGTGGTGCGGTAGAGGGTCTGGATACCAGCGTAATCGGCGTTGCGCGCGGCATTGAGCGACGCGTAATTCATCTGGGCGAACTGGATGCCGCCACCGATGGTTTGCGTCGCATCGAGCATGTGCTCGATATCGCCAAAGACACCGACGCTGTCCATGTAAGGCGCGTTGGCATACTGCAAGATGCCGCCGCCGATACCCGCGCGATAGCGGGTAGCGCCACCGTCCCAGACCAGTCCCGCGGCGCCGTTCAACTGATTCTGATCGTAGGCTTTCAGGTTGCTGGTAAAAATAAAACGGCTGCGCGCATCGAATGCGCCAAACGCCTGCAAGCCCGGATCAAGCTCGGTACTGCCAGACCCACCGGCGCGCAACGTGCCGTAATCGGCCCGGACGGCACGACCACCGGCGGGGATTGAAACCGCGCCGAAAGTCGGCAGGGAAACATTGGTCTCGCTGGGGCCATTGTTGATATTGCTATCGTGACCGATGCCGAATTCGGCAAAGGCATTGGACTTAGACGCCGAGGCCTTGCGGCCCGCCGTCGCGATTTTTTCGGCAGGGCGCCGACGCTCGATGGCCGCAAGCAAATCGTCGATGGCAATTTTTTCCGCCGGCGTGGCCGATTGAAGGGCTTGTTCAAGTTCGCGGCGGGCGCGGCTGTCTTCGGCCAGCGCAAAAAACCCCTTGCCCATCTCCAGGCGGGCACGGGAATTTTCAGGCTGTAGCCGAATGCTCCGTTCCAGTGCCAGCACGCCCTGCGAGGGGTGGCCGGAATTGACGGCGGCAATGCCATAGTTCAAATCAAAGCCGGCGTCGCCGAAGTAGCGGGATGCCGATTTGCCCAGTTCGTAAGCTTCGGCGTAACGGTTGTCACGAACAAGTTCGGCCATTCGCGCAGTGATGCCCTCCTTGCCGGCGGGAATTGACGCTGCCGAAGACGTGCGCAAGGAGGCGTTGGTATCGGCCTGCGCAATCTGCTGGACGGGGATTGCGGTCACGATAGGCGTCACGCTGCGATTTGTCGCGCGACTAGCCATGGGAATAATTGCGGGATTACGCGTGTGATTCGCAACAGCGACAAACCGCGGGGGCTTTATCGCCTTGGCAGACTTCACTTTCGCCTTTACCTTGAGCCTGGCTGGCTTCCGTACAGCAACTTTCTTCACCTTGGCGGGTTTGGTTGCAGCGGTACGCTTGTGCGCAGCCGGCTGCTGGTCACGTGCCGTGGCTGCACCGGCCGGGATGGCGGCGCCCATCACGGCAAGGATGACGGCAAGGCTGGACATGCCACGAAAAACCCGCAGGAAAGTTCGCATGTAATTGTTTCTTAATTAATTCATGTGATTGCGCAACTTGCTTAACGTCAATTATCAAGAAAACTTTAGCTTTCGTCTAGCCTTACGAGCTGGGCGACCACCAAAAAAACGGGCGCCACGGGGGCGCCCAAAGTTCGCTGGAGGAGAAGTTCGCCCCGACCTTCGCAAGGAAGGTCGGGGGTAAATGTTGCTTAGTGGTGGTAAGCGCTTTCGCCGTGGGACACGATATCGAGACCTTCGCGTTCCTCGTCTTCCGCCACGCGCAGGCCGATGAAGATATCGACGATCTTGTAGCTGATGAAAGCAACCACGCCCGACCACACCAGCGTAACGCCTACGCCGGTGGCCTGGACCGTGACCTGGGCCATGATGTCGTAGTTGTCGGCGACCTTGTTGGCGACGTAGTCGTAGACGCCCGTGCCGCCGAGGCTGGGCGCGGCAAACACGCCGGTCAGCAGGGCACCGAGGATGCCGCCGACGCCATGCACGCCGAACACGTCGAGCGAATCATCCGCGCCGAGCAGCTTCTTGAGGCCATTGACGCCCCAGAAGCAGATCACGCCTGCCAGGAGGCCGATGGTCAGCGCACCGACCACGCCGACGAAACCGGCCGCCGGGGTAATCGCCACCAGTCCCGCCACCGCGCCGGAAGCCGCACCGAGCATCGACGGCTTGCCCTTGAGCAGCCATTCCGCCACCATCCAGGAGGAAGCCGCCATCGCGGTCGCCAGCCATGTATTCACGAAGGCCAGAGCCGCCGTGCCGTTGGCTTCAAGGGCAGAGCCGGCGTTGAAGCCGAACCAGCCAAACCACAGCAGCGAGGCGCCGATCATGGTGAAGGTGAGCGAGTGCGGAGCCATCGAGTCGCGGCCGTAACCGACGCGCTTGCCGATCATGTAGGCGCCGATCAAGCCGGCAATGGCGGCGTTGATATGCACCACGGTGCCGCCAGCGAAGTCGAGCGCGCCTTTGGCAAACATGAAGCCGGCAGTGGCGTTGAGCTTGTCGGCCGCTTCGGCACTAACGTAACCATCCGGACCGGCCCAGTACCAGACCATGTGCGTGATCGGCAGGTAGCTGAAGGTAAACCACAGCACCATGAACAGCAGCACGGCCGAGAACTTGATACGCTCGGCAAAGGCACCGACGATCAGCCCGCAAGTGATGGCGGCGAAGGCACCCTGGAAGGCGACGAAAATGAACTCGGAGATGCCGACGCCCTTGCTGAACGTGGCGGCGATCGAGTCGGGCGTGATGCCCTTGAGGAACAGCTTGTCGAGACTGCCGAAGAAGGCGTTGCCCTCGGTAAAGGCGATGCTGTAACCGTAGACGGCCCACAACACGCTGATTACCGAGAAGGTGACGAATACCTGCATCAGCACCGACAGCATGTTTTTGGTGCGCACCAGGCCGCCGTAGAACAGCGCGAGGCCGGGGATGCTCATCAACATGACAAAGGCGGTGGCGACGAGAATCCAGGCGTTGTCCCCCTTATTGACGGTAGGCGCAGGGGCGGCGGCGGGTGTCGGCGCTGCCGCCGCAGGTGCCGCCAATGTCGCGGCCGGGTTGGCTTCGGCTGGTTTGGCCTCGGCGACCATGCCGCTCATGCCGACCGGTGTCGCGGGTGCGGCAGCCTGAGCGATCAGCATGGGCGACGCGGGTTCGGCCACGGCCACTCCGCTCATGCCGACGGCGACGACCGTCAGCAGCATTGCGATGAATTTCTTCATTTGAATTCCCCTTGAGATCAGAGCGCTTCGTCGCCGGACTCGCCGGTACGAATGCGGATGCACTGTTCGAGATTGAAGACGAAGATCTTGCCGTCGCCAATCTTGCCGGTGCTGGCCGACTTCTCGATGGCCTCGATGACGCCGTCGATCAGGTCATCGCGCACGGCGGCTTCGACCTTGACCTTGGGCAGGAAATCGACGACGTACTCGGCGCCGCGATAGAGTTCCGTGTGGCCTTTCTGGCGGCCGAAACCCTTGACTTCGGTGACGGTGATGCCCTGCACGCCCACGGCGGCCAGCGCCTCGCGCACCTCGTCAAGCTTGAACGGCTTGATGATGGCGGTTACCAGTTTCATTTCTGCTCCTTTATTTGGCTGAATCAAATCGAGTGGATGCACAGTTCCGCTACGCCTCACTTACTGCACGGAGCATGCCAGCATAAAAATGCTATTTTAATCAATAAATTACGATTTTATTTCGGAGATGACCCCGATGCGGCGCACCAATACGCCACGCCAATGACGGCGACTGCACCAAGCCGGTGCAGAGATCGGCCCGGCTTGGCTGCGTGCTACACTCGGCGCGTCTTCTTCTTCCGCGCCTGCCGCGTTTCAACCGCCATGCTCGACCCCAAAGCCCTCGAAGAATTCGGTGCGAAGTTCTCGGCGATGCTCGCGTCCTCACCCGCCGGCGACATCGAGAAAAATGTCCGCGCCTTGCTGAATAGCGGCTTTGGCCGCCTCAATCTCGTCACCCGCGAAGAGTTCGACGTCCAGCGCGACATGTTGGCCGAGGCGCGCCGCCAGCTCACCGCGCTTGAAGCGCGCGTTGCCGAACTCGAAAAAGCCAGATAAGCCGGCTCGTTTTCCGCCTCGCTTTCAGCCCTGTTTTCTGCCTCATTTCCGGCCGCCGCCAACGCGATAGCATCAGGGCGGTCGCATCACGGAAAGCCCTCCGCCCATGTCGCTCTGCATCCTGAAATCGCGCGCGCTGGCCGGCATGGCGGCACCGGAAGTTACCGTCGAAGTGCATCTTGCCGCCGGCCTGCCTTCTTTTATGCTGGTCGGTTTACCCGACACCGAAGTCAAGGAAGCGCGCGACCGGGTGCGCGCCGCGCTGCAAAACAGTCGTTTTGAATTCCCCGCCCGCCGCATCACCGTCAATCTGGCGCCGGCCGACCTGCCCAAGGAATCCGGTCGCTTCGACCTGCCCATCGCGCTCGGCATTCTCATCGCCTCGGGGCAAATCGCGCCCATGCCGGGCTTCGACCTCGCCGCCCACGAGTTTGCCGGCGAGCTTTCCCTCTCGGGCGAACTACGTCCCATCCGCGGCGCGCTGGCCATGTGCGTCGCCGTCGCCGGCAGCGGCCGCAACTTTATTCTTCCTGCCGAAAGCGCAGCCGAGGCCTCGCTGGTCGACGGCATTGCCGTCGTGCCGGCGCGCTCCCTGCTCGACGTGTGCGCCCACCTCGGTGGCCAGGCCACGTTGGCGCTCGCTGCCGTACCGCCAGCGCCGACTTTTTCGGCCTATCCCGATCTTGCCGAAGTGCGGGGCCAGGCCCCGGCCAAACGCGCGCTGGAAGTCGCCGCTGCCGGCAACCATTCGCTGCTGATGTCCGGCCCGCCGGGCAGCGGCAAGTCCATGCTGGCGCAGCGCCTGCCCGGCATCCTGCCGCCGATGACCCG
>JFJP01042788.1_pt1 | contig 12919 bp, 6 predicted proteins | sample 431651 | NCBI WGS metagenome assembly JFJP01 (sample SAMN02602958, study PRJNA72255) | Microbial mat metagenome, whole genome shotgun sequencing project. | biome: fresh water; feature: sink hole; material: water; isolation source: purple microbial (photo- and chemosynthetic) mats found in... | reverse complement strand
ATGAAAAAATTTCTACAAAAGAAAATAATGCTTAAACATTTATACATCGAGAAAGCACTTTCTACTCCCGAAATAAGCCGAATTACCAATTTGAGTGCTCCAACTGTAATTAGTTTGCTCAACGAATTGATAAAAGAGCAAATAGTAATAGAAAAAGGCACTGGAAATTCAAGTGGTGGACGAAAACCCAATCTTTTTGGTTTAAATGCCGAGCAAATTCTTTTTTTAGCTATTGATATTCGCAATCATTACACTCGAATTACTATTTTCGATGTCAATAATGCGCCAGTGAGCGAAATTAGAAAAGTAGATGTGCGGTTGGCAAATAAAATAGAGGTGATGGATTTGATAGTGGAAGAAGCCAATAAATTAATTGAGCAATCGGGCATAAATAAAGAATGTTTGATAAGTGTAGGTGTGAGTTTTCCGGGTCTTGTGGACTCCGAAAAAGGCATAAATTACACCTATTTCGATATAAAAGGTGGAATTAGAGCTTATTTGGAAGCCAAATTTGACCGACCAGTGGAAATAGAAAACGATGCACGCATACGTGCGTTGGGAGAATTGAAATTTGGTTTGGCAAAAGGATTGCAAAACGTGTTGGTGATAGATGTGGATTGGGGAATTGGTTTGGGCATGATTTTAAATGGCAAGCTTTACCGAGGAAATTCGGGCTTTGCTGGCGAATTTTCGCACATCAATATAGTGGAAGAAGGTTTGCTTTGCGCTTGCGGAAAGCGTGGTTGCTTAGAAACAGTGGCTTCGGCGGGTGCGCTTACCGAACTTGCAAAAGAAGAACTTCGACAAGGCAAACTTTCGCTTTTGAACGAAATGGCTGGCAATGATATAAATGCTATAAATTCCGAATTAATTATTCAGGCGGCAATCGATGGCGACCAATTTGCAATTGGTTTGTTCGATAAAGTCGGAAAGAAATTAGGTAAAGGCATTGCGAGCTTGGTGCATTTGTACAATCCCGAAAAAATAATTATTGGCGGAAAACTTTCGCGTGTAAACGATTATTTGATTGCACCTATTTATCAGATGCTCAATAAGTTCTGTATTTCAAAAGTACGTGAAGATGTGGTTATCGAAGTTTCGACTTTGAACGAAAATTCGGGAATAATTGGAGCGGCTGCTTTTGTGATGGACAGTATTTTTAATGCTGAAAATTGATGGCTATGGGTTTTGAATAGCAAAACCATAGTGTTTTTTTAGTTTAACGTGTGAAAATTTTATTAGAAACTTGAAGTTAGGTTTTTTAAACGAAATAGAATTTTATTGAGATAAAATTCTCTGAAATTAAATGTTATTGGTTTTTAAAATTTATTGGTTATTATTTTTTTATTATTAAATGTTTAAAAAACCGAAGCTGTTAAGTTTTTAGTACTTAAAATAGAAAGAAAAAAGAAAAGTTATTTTGATTAACAAATTGATTTTCTTTAATTTAAGTATGAAATTTTAAATAAAATCATAATTATTAATCCTAAAATTTAAAAAATGAGAAAAATCGTTTTTGTGCTTTTGCTGTTGGCATCAACCTTTGGTGTTAATTATGCCCAAACAGTAAGCGGTACGGTAACAGATGCTGCTGACGGTCAGCCACTTCCGGGTGTAAATGTGTCAGTACAAGGAACTTCAAATGGTGCAATGACCAATGCTCTAGTGTTTTCGTTTATTGGCTATGCTACTCAAAATGTGTCTGTTAATGGTCAAACAACTATCAATGTAGTTTTAGCTACCGACGACCAAGTAATTGAAGATGTTGTAATTACAGCTTTAGGTATCGAAAAACCAGCCAGTGGAGTTACGTATTCTACTCAAAAAGTTGATGGCGAAGAACTTACAAGAGCTAAAGATGTAAACTTAATCAACTCAATGGCAGGAAAATCTGCCGGAGTAGTTATTACAAGAGGTGCATCGGGTTTAGGCGGTTCATCTAAGGTTGTACTTAGAGGAAACAAGTCGATAGCCGGAAATAATCAGGTACTTTATGTGATTGATGGTATTCCGATGAATAACGCGAATGGAACTCAAAGTGGCGACCTTTATTCTGCTTACGATGGCGGCGATGCAATTTCGAATTTAAACCCTGAAGATATTGAAAGTATTAATGTTTTGAAAGGTGCTTCTGCTTCGGCATTGTATGGAAGTCAAGCTGCAAACGGTGTAATTTTAATCACTACCAAAAAAGGCAAAAATGGCGTTTCTGATATAAGTTTCTCTTCTACAACTACTTTCGAATCGCCTTTGGCTTTGCCACTTGTGCAAACCGAATATGGCAAAACAACTCCAACAGGTTACGAAAACTGGGGAACAAAAACCAGTGGATTGAATGCTAATCACTTAGAAGATTTTTTCCAAACCGGAATTACTTCAATCAATAATATTTCGATTACAAGTGGAAACGAAAAAAATCAATTTTATACTTCTTACGCAAATACTTCAGGCAAAGGAATTACTCCGGGCAACGAACTTTTCAAACACAATTTGACTTTGAGAGGAACATCGCAAGTAACTGAAAGATTGAGAATTGATGTAAGTGCAAACATTTTGAGCCAAAAAGTGAACAAAAGACCTTATGGCGGTTATTATTTCAACCCGTTGGTAGGTGTGTATTTGTTTCCGGTAGGCGATGATTTTGCTCAGTATGAGGAGTTTGAAAAATTTGATGCTTCGAGAAATTTCAATGTTCAAAATTGGGATTATTCAATGGATCAAGGTGGTTTATCGTTCCAAAATCCATATTGGGTAGCTGAGCGCAATCCTTCTTATGCTATCAGAAACAGATTGTTATCTACTTTTTCGGCTAAATACGACATCGCAAAAGGCATTTATGCAATGGCTCGTTTGAACTACGACAAAACGACTGACGAATTTGAACAACATATTTACGCTTCTACCGACCAAGTAATTTCGCACGCAAATGGCGAATATACGATGTACAATTATGGAACTTCGCAAATTTATGCCGATGTGTTGTTGGTGGGCTCAAAAGAATTGAGCGAATCTTTAACACTTGATGCTACTTTGGGTTTTAGTACCACTTCTAATTCAGATAAAGGTTTCAGAGCCAGTTCATTCACAAACGATTTAGATGGTTCGACTCACAAATTTGGGTTGTATTATGCCAACTTATTTTCACTTGGAAACATCAACGGAACCAGCGATTTTGCTAAAAGAGATTACAAAGTGGAAGCTTTTTCGCAAGCAGTATTTGGTAATGTTCAATTTGGAATCAAAAAAATGTTATTCATTGATTTTTCTGGAAGAAATGAATGGTCTTCTACTGTAAACAAAACATTTTTCTATCCACAAGTTGGTGCTTCATTTATTGTAACACAAGCAATTACACCAACCGATGCTTTCACTTATGGAAAAGTTCGCTTGTCGTATGCGCAAGTAGGTAACGCATTGCCTTTTGGTTATTCTAATACAAATCCTCCTTACGGAATTTTACCCGGCGGAAGCCCAATTGGTGCGCAAGCAAAACCAATGCCCGGAACTGATTTATTGCCCGAAAGAACTTCTTCTTTTGAGATTGGTTTAGAAGCCAGATTCTTGAACAGCAACTTGTTTGTAGATGCAACCTATTACAACACAACCACTGAAGACCAAGTATTTAGAATTGCAGCTCCAGCCGGAGAAAGCGAAACTCCTTATTATTATGTAAACGGTGGAAATATCAAAAATAGTGGTATTGAATTGAGTTTGGGTTATAATTTTATAGCCGAAAACGGCTTGAAATGGACTCCAAGCATGAACTTCTCAACCAACAAAAACGAAGTTATCGAACTTTCGGACAAATTAGACCAACCTTTCGTAACGGTAACTTCTATGGATCAATCAAAGATTTATGAATTGAGAATTGTAGAAGGCGGCTCTTATGGCGACATGTACGGTTACAAATTCCAACGCGATGCAAGCGGAAATATTTTAAAAGATGGAACTACCGGCGACCCATTAAGAACAGAAAATGTTGAATTGATGGGAAATGCTAACCCCGATTTTCTTTTGAGTATGAACAATACTTTTAGCTTCAAAGGTTTGAATTTGAGCTTTTTACTCGATGGCAGATTTGGTGGCGATGTAGTTTCAGTTACTGAATCTTACCTCGACGAAAGAGGTTTGTCGCAAAGAACTGCTGATGCTCGAAACGGAAGTTTTGTAGTTGATGGCACTTCATTTGACCCCGAAACTTATTTCAAAGCTGTTGGTGGCTCAGCCGGAATTGGCGAAGCTTATGTTTACAATGCAACCAACATTCGTTTAAGAGAATTGTCTTTGGGATATTCTTTTGGCTCTAAATTTTTTGGTGGAGCAATCAAAGGTCTTGACTTATCGCTTGTAGGTAGAAATTTATTTTTCTTGTACAAAGATGCACCTTTCGACCCAGAATTGACTCTTTCGTCAGGCAACGGTTTGCAAGGTTTGGAAGCATTCAGCATGCCTTCGACCAGAACACTCGGTTTCAACCTAAAAGTTAAATTTTAAGCACCAGTAGAAATTGATGTTTATCGATTTTTTAAAAAAATCTCAAAACATTAAAATTAGTGATTAAAAGTAGATAATTAACATTAAAGATTATAAAAATGAGTAGGAGTACTCGTTACGTTTTCTGCATGTGAAAGCTACATGGAAGGTTTGAATGTAGATAAAAAGGCACTAACAACCGAAGATTTGCAACGTGATGCAAAAGATGTAGGCGCATTTATTGCTCCCATGATGAGAAACATTCGCATCATTTCTCCCGAATGGCAATATCAATTGCAACAAAACTTAAATGCCGATATTTATTCGGGTTATATGATGAGCGCAAGTCCATTTGCAAACGCTAACAATCCTCAATATCAAATGAATGACGGCTGGAATGGTTTCATTTACAGCGTTACTGCCAACAATGTTATGTCGGTTTATTTAGATTTGACAAAAAAAGGAGCAGCCGAGAAATATCCTGATTTGTATGCAATTGTAACTATTTTGAAAGTAATTGCAATGCACCGTTTGGTAGATACTTTTGGTCCAATGCCTTATACTGAATACGGACAAGCCAATGCAAAATTTGACAGCGAAGAACAAGCTTACAATCAGTTCTTTATCGATTTGAAAGCAGCCGTAGATGTTTTAACCGAATACGAAAACGACGATGCAAATTTTGATGCACGTTTTGCTCCTTTCGATGCTTCTACATTCAATGGCGATTACGAAAAATGGATTCAACTAGCTAATTCATTGAGACTTCGTTTAGCAATGAGAATTTCAAACGTAAATGCTACAAAAGCTAAAACCGAAGCCGAAGCTGCTATCAATCAAGAATATGGAGTTCTCGAAAGTGGTGATTTTTCGATTACTCATACGTTCAATAATCCACTTGGAGTAATAAGTGGTGGTTGGAATGATATTTTAATGGGCGCACCAATGGAATCAATATTAGGAGGTTACGACGATCCACGTTTGTCTAAATTTTTCTTACCTGCTACAGGATCTGGAGTAGAAGGACAATTTAAAGGAATAAGAAATGGTGTAGAAGTAGGAACAGACAAAACAAAATACATTGGTTATTCATTGTTAAATGTAAAAAATAGCGATGCTGTGTTGCTGATGCCTGCTGCCGAAACTCATTTTTTAAGAGCCGAAGCTGCTTTAAAAGGCTGGAACGCTGGCGGAACAGCACAATCGTTTTACGAAAGTGGAATTGCTGCTTCTTTTGATCAACACGGAGTTAATTTGGGCAATTATTTGTCGAGAACCAACAAACCTATGGAATATATTGATACAAAAGATGATGGAAACAGCGTAAAAACCGGAAATTCACTTTTGAGCACTGCGAGCATAGCTTGGTCAGACGCTTCAACGAATGCAGAGCGTTTTGAAAAAATTTACACTCAAAAATGGATTGCTTTGTTCCCTGAAGGTTTAGAAGCTTGGTCTGAATTTAGAAGAACCGGATATCCAAAACTTTTCTCCGTTGTAATTAACAGAAGTGGTGGCGATGTTCCTAATGGTGAATTTATTAGTCGCATTCCTTATCCAACGGCTATAACTTCCTCTAATCCAACAGCTTCTCAAACTGCAATCGACTCTTATTTAGGCGGTAAAAACAGTGCTGGTACTAAATTGTGGTGGGACGTAAACGAACAAACTAAATGATTAATAACTCGTTAATTAAAAAAGGATTTATTAAATTTAAAGATTTTCTTTTTAAAAAGAACAAAGGGTTGAAAATTTTAATAATTAATAAAAATAAATTAACGAATTATTAAATCAGCACAGCATTATGAAAAAAGTTTCAAAAAAAATGTTCGATAATAATTTTTGAACTGATTGAATATCAACATTGCCAGAGTGTAAAACTTTGGCAATGTTCCTTTTTGCCGATTTGCACCGTTTTTTTAGAGTTGTATTTTGTATGTTAATATGATTAATTACAATAAAATGAAAAATAATAGTAGCTTATCTGTTAAAATTTAGTAGGTTAAATGATTATTAATTTGTAGTATAAATTTTAAATTTGATTGTATATTTTCTAAAAAAAATATATTTTTGTAATCAAAAAAACAACAGAAAAGTAGTCATTAAAAAAAACTAAATATGAAAGACATCAAATTTACAAAAAATAAAAATACGGTAAAACACGCTTTGCAAACACGTTTTGAAAATATTCCGGTGATTATTTATCCCGATTTCAAAGATGCAGCAATTGCAGTTGCCAATGAAATTGCTGCTTTGATAAAAATAAAGCAGCTCGAGGGCGAATATTGTGTGCTTGGTTTACCTACGGGTTCTACGCCTATAAGTGTTTATAGTGAGCTTATTAGAATGCACAAAAAAGATGGACTGAGTTTTAGCAATGTGGTGGTTTTTAATACCGATGAATATTATCCTATTGCCAAAGATTCATTGCAAAGCTTTTCGCATTTTATGCACGAAAATTTGTACAAGCACATTGATATTCAGAAAGAAAATATCAACTTAATTGATGGTAGCGTAAGTAAAGATGAACTTTATAAATACTGCAAAACTTACGAAGATAAAATAGAATCGTTTGGTGGAATCGATTTGCAACTTTTGGGAATTGGTCGCACCGGACATATTGGCTTCAACGAGCCTGGTTCTATGAAAAACTCCATTACACGTCCTGTGGTGCTCGACTACATGACTCGCAACGATGTAGCTTCCGAATTTCATGGTTTAGAGAATGTTCCACGCAAAAGTATAACTATGGGCGTTGGCACAATTTTGAAAGCTAAAAAAATAATTTTGATGGCGCACAGCGAGCAAAAGTCAAAAATTATCAAGGAAATGGTGGAAGGTTCTATTACGAGCAAAATTCCGGCAACCTATTTGCAACACCATGAAAATGTGAAAGTTCTGCTCGATAATGGAGCTGCCGAACAATTAACTCGCATCAAAACTCCTTGGCTGGTTGATACCATCGATTGGAACGACAAATTGGTAAGAAAAGCCGTTGTTTGGCTTTGCCAAAAAGTAGAAAAACCTATTTTGAAATTAACTGACCGCGATTACAACGACCACGGAATGACAGAATTGATTGCTGAATACGGACCCGCTTACAATATCAACATAAAGGTTTTCAATGATTTACAGCGCACAATTACCGGCTGGCCCGGAGGAAAACCCAATGCCGACGACAGCAACAGACCCGAACGTGCAATGCCAGCCAAAAAACGCGTGGTTATTTTTAGCCCTCACCCCGATGATGATGTAATTTCGATGGGAGGAACTTTTCTTAGATTAGTAGAACATAAACATGAGGTTCATATCGCTTACCAAACCTCAGGAAATATTGCAGTTACCGACGATTACTGTTTGCGTTATCTCGATTTTTTGAAAGAATACCAAGCTAGTTTTGATGCCGGAAATAAAACCATGTTGGACAAACATGCCGAAATAATAAATTTTATCAAAAATAAAAAACCAGGTGAGCTTGATATGCCCGAAGTGCGCAAAGTAAAAGGCTTTATTCGCAGAGGCGAGGCTTTAGATGCGTGCCGATATTTTGGCGTTTCGGCTGAAAATGCACATTTTTTGGATTTGCCTTTTTATGAAACAGGCGCAGTAAAAAAATCGCCCATTGGAAAAGCCGACATCGACATTATTGCGAAGCTTTTACAAGAAGTGAAACCTCATCAAATCTTTGCAGCTGGCGATTTGTCTGACCCGCACGGAACTCACCGAGTTTGCCTCGATGCTATTTTTGCTGCCATTGAACTTCTGAAAAATGAAAAATGGATGAAAGATTGCTACGTTTGGCTTTATCGTGGAGCTTGGCAAGAGTGGGACGTGGACGTGGTGGAAATGGCTGTACCCATTAGCCCTGAGGAACTTATGCGCAAGCGTAATGCCATCTTCAAACACCAATCGCAAAAAGACGGTGCTATGTTTCCGGGTGCCGATGCTCGCGAGTTTTGGCAACGCGCCGAAGATAGAAACCGTGGCACTGCAAAAATTTATGACGAACTGGGAATGGCTGAATATGAAGCCATTGAAGCTTTTGTTCGATATAAATTTTGATTGAACAAAAATTGATACGATGACTTAAAGTCATCGTATCAATGGTACAATTTAATAGTTTAATAATTTAACAATAGAACTAAAAAAATGAAAGAAAACAAGACAGCACAAAAAAATTATATAATTCCGCTAGCAATAGTAGGTGTTATGTTTTTTGTAATCGGCTTTGGCGTAGGAATTAGTGGTTTTTTGACTCCTGCACTCAAGGCTGCATTCAATTTAACTACCGGACAGTCGTATTTTGTAACAGCAGCTATTTTTTCGGCATTTGTTGTTTTTGGTGCGCCCGCAGGTTGGTTGATAAAAAAAATAGGCTACAAAAAAGCAATGATGCTTGCTTTTTTTGTAATGGGAATTGGCATGTTACTTTTTGTGCCGTCGGCTCAATTGATTAGCTTTCCTTTGTTTTTGGTGGCTTTGTTTGTAGGTGGAATAGGAAATACCTTGCTTCAAGCTTCTGTAAATCCGTATGTTACGATTATTGGACCACAAGAAAGTGCGGCTATGCGCATGAGCCTTATGGGCATAATGAACAAGTCGGCTTGGTGGATTGCGCCTTTATTTCTAGGGCTTTTCATCGATTTGGCAGATGTGAAACTCAACGATATTATATTTCCGTTTTACATGGTAACCGGAATTTTATTTTTCTTGGGTGTATTTACTTATTTTGCTCCACTTCCCGAAGTGAAAGCTGAAGGCGAAGACGAAAGTGCTGATATTCAAGTCGAAACCTCATCGTATGCCAGCGGAAAGACCAGCATTATGCAGTTTCCGCATTTGATTTTGGGCGTGGTGGCTTTGTTCTTATACGTTGGTATTGAGACGCTTCCCATGGTTTCGATTATTGATTTTGCAAAAGCAACGTTCCCCGATGCTTCAAATTTAGAGGGCTATGCAAAATATGTAAGTATCGGATTAGTAGCTGGTTATATTTTTGGAGCATTAACTATTCCTAAGGTAATTTCTCAAACCAAAGTGTTGGTTTTGTTTTCGCTCATTGGAATTGCATCTTCCTTATTGTTAGTACTTTCGCCTGCCGAATATGCTTTTTATGCTTTGCTTTTGGTTAGTTTTGCCAATTCGCTTATGTGGCCTGCCATTTGGCCCTTGGCTATGGCGGATTTGGGTAAATTTACCAAAACGGGAGCTTCTCTTTTGGTAATGGGAATTGTGGGCGGTGCCGTTATTCCGCTCATTTACGGATACTTAGTAGATATGATAAAAGGTGCTGCCGAAGTGGCATTAGTAACCGATTATCAATCAGCTTATTGGATTCTTTTACCACCTTACGTTTTCATTTTGTACTTTGCACTTTACGGACACAAAATACGTTCGTAACATTTTTTGTTGGGATAATACAAATTTATAGTATGTTTAAAGTCTATTTTTATAATTAGCTACGGCATTTATGCCGTAGTAAATGAACAAATGTACCCATGGGCTTCAGCCCAAATCTTCTATTGTTAGTTATTTGGAGTTTATAAATAGACTTTAATAAAGGCATTAAAGCTAATTGTACCAATAATTTTTCATATTACATATAAACAATAAAAAGCCTTTTGCTTCATAAAAAGCAAAAGGCTTTTTTTATTTTAGTTCTTTTATCTATTTTTGCAAAAAACAAACACCATGAAGCGGTTAATGCCTTACGGTTTGACAAATTGCGGTTTGTTTTAGAGGCAATGCTGAAGTGAAGGTGGAAATTTTGTGAAAAAAGAGAGAACATTTTCTCGTAACGACAATGGAAATTATTCATTCTATATCAATCAATTATTAAATGAAAAACGCTTCTGTAAAAAATATCATTCCAATTGTTTTTGTTACCTCATTGAGTTTATCATTTTTAATTATTTTCCCTGTTTATATTATTGATTTTAATATTCGTGATGCTTTAATTCCTGTTTTATTTACCTTGTTTCTACGTTTTTTGGGACTTTGGGGTATTAATTTAGTACTTGTTTATTTTTTCAAAATTACAAAATACGCTGTCCTTAGAATTACTTTTAGCATCATTGTAATTGCGGCTATTGATTTTTGCATATCCTATTTTTTTGAAAATATATACCCCATTCAGGATATAAATTTGACTCAGGTTTATACAATCCGAATAATTAATTTCATAATTTTCAGTATTTTAATACAAACTATTTTATCTTTTTACATTGCAAAAGAAAATGAAATAAAAATGATAAAAGAAAATGAAGAATTAAAATTTGCGAAACTTGAAATGGAACATCAATTACTCAAACAGCAAATTAACCCGCATTTTATTTTTAATGCACTGAATATTTCAAAATCGCTGATAAGGAAATCGCCAAAAGAAGCCGAAAACTTCATTATTAAGTTGTCTGAATTTATTAGGGCATCGGTTTTGAACGATAAGAAATTTTCAACTTTGGAAGAAGAACTCGTAATTTGTAGAAATTATGTTCATTTGCAAAAAATAAGATTTGGAAATGCCTTTCTATACAATGAAACTGTAAATGATGAGTATTTAGCCTTTCAATTGCCTGTTTTTTCGGTCATTACCCTGTTAGAAAATGCATTTAAACACAATAAACTAACGAAGGAAAAGCCTTTAATGATAAATGTATTTATTGAAAATGAAATGATTTGTATTTCAAATAATTATCAACCAAAGGCAGTCGAGCAATCAATGAAAACAGGCTTAATGAATTTGAGTAGGCGTAGTATTCTGTTTTCTGATACTGATATTATTATTCAAAACGATAATATTATTTTTACTGTAAAAATAAAACTGGTTACAAAATGAGAATACTAATTATTGAAGACGAAAATATTGCCGCCAACGATTTGGTTGAAATCATAAAAAAAGTAAAACCGACAGTAAGTTTTATAAAAGTACTTACTTCTGTAGATGAAGCAATTCTATTTTTGAAAGAAAACAGCGATTTTGATTTAATTTTCTCTGATATTCAGCTTGGCGATGGTAACTGTTTTGAAATTTTTGAGCAAGTAAAAATTTCTGTTCCCATTGTTTTTTGCACCGCTTACAACCAATATATGTTAAATGCATTCAAAACCAATGGTATTGACTATATTTTGAAACCTTTTGATGCTATTCAGATTGAAAAAGCAATTCAAAAATTTGAAATGCTTACCAGCCCACAAACCAATTACATAGACCGGATAATCAATTTGTTTCATGACAATAGAAATAGAACAGAAAAATCCTTTATTATTTTTTATAAAGAAAAAATTATACCCATAGATTTTAACGAAATAGCACTTATTTTTCTGAAACAAAATATTGTTAGTGTTATTACCTTTCAAAATAAGATTTACAAAACCAATCAAACACTTGAAGAAATCGAAAAACAATTAGATAATCGTTTTTTTAGAGTAAACCGACAGTTTTTTATCCATCGAAAAGCTGTCAAAGACGTTTCTAAACTTTTTAATCGCAAATTATTATTGAACCTAACCATTGGTCTTGATACCGAAATCACTATAAGTAAAGAAAAATACGCCGCTTTTTTAGATTGGCTTAGGTCTGTTTAATTACCTTTTTGTCTGTTTTGCTCTTTATTTTGTCTGTTTTGCGGATTGATATGTTTTTTGTCTTTTTTTATAGTTTTAATTTTGCTTTTTTCTAAAAAGTAAAGTATAAAAACGAACCGCAAAATAGATTGTATCATGAAAAAACTATCCTCATTATTAATTTTGATTTTATTTGCCCTACAAATAATCGAAGCCCAAAACGTAGGCATCAACGCCACCGGCAACAACCCCGACAACTCGGCAATGCTCGATGTGCAAAGCACCGACAAAGGAATGTTAATCCCCCGCATGACCGAAGCGCAGCGCGATGCAATTGCCTTGCCTGCAACTGGTTTAATGATTTTTCAAACCGATGCAACTGCCGGATTTTATTACTACAACGGAACAGCGTGGACAGCAGTTGGTTCAAGTGTTGAAGCAGACCCTGTTTTTATGACTTGGAACAAATCTACTGGAATAGCAATTACAAAAAATCAGATTACAGATTTTCCAACATTTGCCACCGTTGCTACAAGCGGAAGTTTTACTGATTTAACTTCAAAACCCACAACCTTAGTAGGTTATGGAATTACAGACGCGTTTAATGGAACTTGGGCAAGTTTAACAGGCAAACCCACAACATTAGCAGGGTATGGAATAACCAATGCAATGACAACAACACATGCTGCCAATGGAATTACGTCAACCAATATTACCAATTGGAATACAGCCTACGGTTGGGGTAATCACGCTGGTTTGTATCGTCCAATTGCTTATGTTCCAGCATGGACCGATGTAACCGGCAAACCCACATTTGCAACCGTAGCAACCAGTGGAAGTTACGGCGATTTGTCAAATAAACCGGTAAACGCTACAACCTCTG
>JFJP01042328.1_pt1 | contig 12919 bp, 8 predicted proteins | sample 431651 | NCBI WGS metagenome assembly JFJP01 (sample SAMN02602958, study PRJNA72255) | Microbial mat metagenome, whole genome shotgun sequencing project. | biome: fresh water; feature: sink hole; material: water; isolation source: purple microbial (photo- and chemosynthetic) mats found in... | reverse complement strand
TAGATCTTCTGCTTCTGAGTATATAAACGCTGTCCCCTGTCAAGTCTCAAAGCGGCCTGCCGCTGGACAGCAGGTGGTTCAAACCGTGACTGATCGACAGTGATCGCAGCCTCTTCAACTGCAAACTTCTGATTTCTGATTTCATCCCTTAAAGCACTGAGAACAACAGCTGTGTCGAGAATCTTCATTTCCAGATCAGAAATATTCTTTTTCAGGATATCCATCTCATCCTTAAGAGTATTGTTATAATTTGATCTGTCGAGAGTTGCAATGTAATCGCCTTTGCTCACAATTGTTCCCTCAGGTACCAGGTCTGTAATCTTTATCGGTGCAGCCCTGAAATTCATATTCATTACCACATTGGGACCTTTGATATCAATTGAATTTTCAGCAATAAGTTCCCCTGTATTTGAGACTGATATCTCAAAATTTCCTCTTTTTGCTTCTGCAAAAGCCATAGTTTCTTTCCCGCTGCCGGTTGTCATCCTTACAAACACAGTAAGACCAACTGACGTGAGCACAACCACCAAAGCTGTAATTATTATTGTTTTCTTCATTTCAATTTCACTAAAAATATACCCGGTTAATAATTCTCTTATTTAGAATCATTAAACACATGGAAAGGGGAAATGTTCATTGGAAGGCGTCAGGCGACAGGCATCAGGCGTCAGGAGGTACGACACACGACGAACGACTCACGACAAATGGAAGAAAAAACGACCGCAAGACCGCAAGACCGCCAACCTTCGCCGAGGCTTCGGTTGGCAAAGCATGTCATATCTCACTTCATAAGAAAACTTACAATCTTAGTCTTGAATTTAGAGTATGGGGGATAGCGGAGCCAGATATCCAGAAGATTAGACTTAACGAGAACTGACCGCATATTTGAAAAGGTTTCAAACGATTTCTTTCCATGATACCGTCCCAGGCCACTGCTTCCTATGCCTCCATAGGGAAGATAAGGTGAAGCTATCTGCATCACAGTCTCGTTTATGCTGGCATTTCCCGACTGGGTTCTCATCATGAACTCCCTGATTGTCTTTTTGTTTGTAGAAAATATATAGGTTGCGAGTGGTTTTGGATTCAGGTCAATTATAGGATAAATCTCCTCTATGTTCTCAAAACTAATAACCGGTAAAACCGGGCCGAAGATCTCCTCCTGCATAATGTCATCTCCGGGATTTACATCGGTTATTATTGTAGGAGAAACATAACCTGAACCGGGATTGCATATTCCTCCCGTAACAATATTTCCGGACTTCATTAAAGCCTCCAGACGTTTTACACCTGCAGAGTTTATCACCCGGGCAAAGTCATTGCTTTTCTCAGGATCAGGCCCATAGAAATTCCTGATTTCCTGAATAATAAGCTCAAGAAATTTATCTTTTACTTTTTTATCGATCAACAGGTAATCGGGACTTACACAGGTTTGTCCGCAATTGATCAGCTTGCCCCAGGCAATTCTCTTTGCAGCGTAATCAAGCCTGGCATCTGCTGTAACAACACATGGATTCTTACCCCCAAGTTCAAGTGATAAAGGAGTAAGATTCTGTGATGCTTTCTGCATTACATGTTTTCCGATGCGCGGACTGCCTGTAAAGAATATATAGTCAAATTTATAGTCAAGAAGCTGGTCACTAACGATATGGTCGCCATAAACGTAAGCAACAAGTTCTTCAGGCATAAAACTCAGGATCTTCTCCATTACTTTTGCAATAGCGGGCACCTGCTGAGAGACTTTCAGAACGACACAATTACCTGCAGCGATGGCTCCTACAAGAGGCATAAAAGCAAGCTGGAAAGGAAAATTCCACGGAGACAGCACAAGAACCTGTCCGTATGGCTGGGGAGTAATATAACTATGCGAAAGAAAATGAACTATTGGTGTCCTGACCCTTCTTTTTCGAGACCACCCTTTAAGACGCGAGATAGTGTGATTCAGCTCCTTAAGTACAAACCTCGACTCGGTGGCTATCACTTCAAATTCAGGTTTGTGAAAATCTTTCCAGAGAGCATCAACTATATCCTGTTCATGTTCAATTATTAAAGAGCGTAGTTTCTTCAGGATCTCAATCCTGTAAGAAATATCAAATGTCTTTCCTGATGCAAAGAATCTTCGCTGTTTTTCGAGAATTATACTGATTTCTTCTGTTTCCATTCTTCCTCAAGAATCAATAATTGTTTTGAAATATCTGAAATATTACTACCCTGTTTAGCCGGTATTTTGCTCATGCAATACTCGGCCATTGCTGTAATTGTGAGACTCGGATTAACGCCTATATTCCCCTGAATAACAGAGCCATCGGTTATATAAAAATCGGGGTAACCATGTACTTTCAGGTTTTTATCAACTACTCCACCATCAACAGATTCTGACATAGGACAACCTCCGAGAATATGTGCAGTTGTCGGCCTGTCAAAGAAGACTTCAAGAAGGATATTCTGAGCGATCCCTGATACTTTTTTCGCATAGCGTTCCATAACCTCCTGCCCTATCGGAATATAGGCTGGTACACGTTTCTGTCCCCTGTTGTCAATCTTCATCTTCCCGCCAAAAATATTGTTTTTCCATACCATCCTCATGGCATTATCAGCAGACTGCATGACTAAGAATATGACCATATTGGATGACCAGCTGAAATTAAAAACAGTTTTCAGGAAGAGATACGGATGGGTTATACTCTTCTTAAAAAGTAAAAGAGTCCTTTTAAGAGGGTTTGATGCTCCGGCGACAGAGAGTCCAAAAAACCACTTCATTACATTTGAGTTATCAGGATACTTTACAATCTCAACATGAGTAAACGGATCGGGACTGAAAACTGAGGTAATAGCCAGTCCGTTATTAAGCTTCTGTGAAGCCCCTGATACGGCACATAGGGTCTCAGCATTTGTTCGCAGTTCATGTCCAAGAGTGTCAGACAGCAGAGGAAGTGTAGAGAACCTGTGTTTTTGTTTAAGAAGAAGCTCAAGTGTGCCTAATGCACCGGCAGCTACAATAATCCCTTTTGCCCTGAAAGTCTTTTTCCTTTTCAGAAATAATGATGTAATACTCTTTGTTTCAATAACATATAAATTGTCAGCATAAGAGATCTTTTCTACCTTTGTTTCAGGAAGGATCTCCACTCCCATCTTTTCCGCAAACCAGAGGTAGTTTCTGTCGAGAGTATTTTTTGCATTTTCCCTGCAGCCAACCATGCAACCGCCACATTCAATACAGCCTTTGCGGAGAGGGCCAAGTCCATTAAAGTATGGATCAGTTTCAGTTTCCAATCCGTCAATATTTACGCCGACAAACACTGACTCGAAGGTCTCATGAGCATTCATATCCTTTGAAACCTGCTCAAGCACATGGTCTTCAATATTCATTTTTGTATATTTCTTCCTTCCAAGCATAAAAGAAGCCTTATCGTAAAACGGTTCCAGCAGTTTCTTCCAGTCACCAAACCGGTGCCACGACAGGTTATTAAAGAACTCATCAGGAGGGATATAGAGAGTATTGGCATATACGAGGCTTCCTCCTCCCACTCCTGTTCCACTCAGAATACTTGCTGTTGAGTAAAATGAAAGCTTCTGAAATCCGAAAAATCGTAATGCCGGCACCCATAGATATTTCGCGAGGTTCCAGTTAGATTTTGGAAAATCTTCAGGATTGAATCGTTTACCCTGTTCGATAGTTAGAACTGAATAGCCTTTTTCGGCAAGACGCAGGCTGGCAACGCTTCCCCCGAATCCTGAACCAATTACTATATAATCGTATATCATTTACTATGAATAACTAAGGAGGTAGGGTGTAAATATAGAAAGTAAGTCGGATAATCGGTGAATTTATGATAAAGAATATACAAAATGGCGTAAAGGCACAAGGGCACAATGGCGCAACGGCGTAACGGCGTAACGGCTTAGCTCCGTGAAACTTCGTGCTCTCCGTGTCTCCGTGGTTATTAGAAACATGATAAACCACCATAAAAATGTACGTATATTCTTCTACTTTTGCAAATAAATATTTCTGAAATGAGTTGGCTGATTGATCTGTTTCTTAAAGAGACTGTTGCACATACAATACTGGTTTACAGTCTGATAATTGTAATCGGGGTTTTTCTGGGAAAATTAAAGGTATCGGGAATATCGCTGGGTATCACTTTTGTACTTTTTGCAGGACTTGCTGCCGGGCATTTCGGGTTATCGGCAAACCACCTGGTAATAGAATTCGTTAAGGATTTTGGCCTCATCCTGTTTGTCTTTTCTATCGGGTTGCAGGTTGGACCCGGGTTCTTTTCCTCATTCAAAAAAGGAGGCCTCTCACTGAATCTTATGGCAATGATCATTGTTTTGCTGGGCGCTGCAACAACGCTGGCACTTCATTATATAACCGGCACATCACTTCCTATGCTTGTTGGTGTGATGTCAGGAGCAGTTACAAATACCCCTGGACTGGGAGCTGCCCAACAGGCTCTTGTTCAGGTTTCAGGTAACGCGCCTGTTCCTGAGATCGGCCTCGGCTACGCAGTTGCCTACCCTTTCGGAGTTCTGGGAATTATTCTCACAATGTTCGCAATCAGAAAGTTCCTGGGCATAAATGTCCAGAAAGAAATTGAACAATTCAACCTTGATCTTCATCCGACAGAGACTCTGCCTGAAAAAAGAAGCATACTTGTTACGAACAGGGAAATATTCAACAAAACAATCTTTGAAATCTCCAGAATGATCAACAGGGAAGTTGTTGTTTCCAGAATACTCCGTAACGGAGAACTGATCCTTGCTGCTTCTGAAACTGAAGTGCAGGAAAATGACATAATACTCGTTGTAACTCAGAAGGGGTTAATAGCAGAAGTAGTTAGTCTGATCGGAAAAGAGAGCGATATGGATATCTCGGCAAAATCGGGTAAACTGATATCCCGCCGTATAATGGTAACAAACAAGGATGTTTTCGGGAAAAACCTTGGATCGCTGAAGCTTAGGACCAGATATAATATAAACATAACACGGGTATATCGTTCGGGAATAGAGCTTGTAGCCACTCCCAACCTGATACTACAAATGGGTGACAGACTTACAGTTGTAGGAGATGAGAAGTCTATGGAAAAGGTTATTGCGCAGCTTGGAAATTCAATTAAAAGGCTGAATGAGCCTAATATTGTACCAATCTTCATTGGCATACTTCTGGGAGTAATTCTGGGAAGTATACCATTTCATTTTCCCGGAATTGCTAATCCGATAAGGCTGGGCCTTGCAGGCGGACCACTTATTGTTGCGATCCTGCTGAGCAAATATGGTTATAAATTCTCTCTTGTATCATATACCACACCAAGTGCAAATCTTATGCTTCGTGAGATAGGGATAGTCCTTTTTCTAGCAAGCGTAGGACTTGTTGCCGGCGAAAAATTCATACCTACACTTCTTTCAGGCGACGGACTTATCTGGATGGGTTATGGCGCATTAATAACTCTGCTGCCACTTCTGATTGTAGGCTTTTTTACCAGGATCTACCTGGGCAAAAACTACCTTGAGATCTGCGGATTACTTTCAGGCAGCATGACTGATCCACCTGCCCTCGCATTCGCTAACAGTATTGCACAGTCTGAAGCCCCTGCAGTAGCATATGCGACTGTTTATCCGCTTGTTATGTTCCTGAGGATATTTGTGGCACAGATGCTGGTGTTGTTATTTATTTAAAGGCGAATTGGAAAGCGCAGGGCAAGGGGCAAGGGGCACGGGGCAAGGAGCGTAGAGCGGAAAGCGTAGAGCGGATAGAAGGAAGGAAAGGCAAACGACCGCAATACCGCATGACCGCAAGACCGCAAGACCGCAAGACAATTTTTGCAAAATGTAAAGAAGAGTGAAAACTAACGATTAAATTAATTCCGAAATAATGAAATATATAAACCTTGTTCTTTTTGCAGGAATGATAGTAATGAACTATCTGGCAAATGCGCTTCCATTGAATAATAAATCGACAGGAGAACTTTCAGATTCATTTCCGAATCTGTTTGTGCCTGCAGGTGTTACATTTTCAATCTGGGGCATAATCTATATTCTTCTTCTGATTTATGCTGTTGTACAGTTTACAGGATCAAACCAGATAGCGATTTCTAAAATAAGCCTGGTTTTTGGAATATCATGTGTACTTAATGCCCTGTGGATTGTAACATGGCATTATGGCAAACTGCCTCTTTCTCTTCTTGTTATGGCCGGAATGCTCGTATCTCTTATTTATATTAACATGGCCATACAGCATTTGCCATCAGGTATCATAAAAGCTGCATTTGGTATCTACCTTGGCTGGATCTGTATCGCCACAATAGCCAATGTTACTGCTTTGCTTGTCAGTTACAACTGGATCGGATTCGGATTATCGCAGGAAGCATGGACAATAATTATGATAGCAATAGGTGCTGTGATTGTAGCTTTGACAATTTACAGGATAAGCAATCCGTTCATTGGATTATCGGTAATATGGGCATTTACAGGAATCATTATAAAACGTCAGGAGGATTACAGATCAATAGTTATTGCTGCTGCAGTTGCTATTGTGGTGGTTGGTGCCGTAACGCTTTGGGGATTCTTCAGGAAGACCACAGGTATTTCTGCTTAAAACTTATTCCTGCTTATACTGGGAGATCCCTCGCTTCGCTTCGGGATGACAGGACTCCTTGGGGAAAAGGAAGGGAAAGAAGTGGCGATTCGTAAAGAATCTTTCATAACAGGGAAATTTTCATCGAATCGCCACTTCTTTCCCCTACTAACCCTGTATTGTGTGTCATCCCGAAGCGTCAGCGAGGGATCTCATGGAATTTGCAGGAATTTAATCAATCCTTCTTCCCGACGAATGCTCCGTATACAATAAATCCCAAACCTAGCAATACGAAAAATCCGCTTATAATATAACCACCCAGATGGGTTAAAAGATATGAGCTGTAACGGTAATGCCGGAACATATCGAGGGCAAAAACAAATATTCCGGTACCAATAAGTGTAAAACCAATTCGGACCAGGGAAGGAGGCATTTTGGGAGGAAGCTCTTTTCTGATTTCAGCAGGATCGGGATGAACGATCTGCTCAGGGATTGATGACTGACAGTTCCAGCAAATAGCATATTCCATTCCAACATTCTCATGGCAATTCGGACACTTCCAGTATTTTTCCTTCTCAGCTTCAAGATCAATTTCAATCTGCGACTCATCAGGTCCCTCTTCATACCCGAAAATATTAATCAGAAGATTCCGGTTAATATCCTCCTCCCGCATTATTGCCTCTTTTGCTTCTCCATAATACCTGTTAAAGTCAGTTTCTGAGATAAGTTCCCTCTCCCTCGCTGCCGATAACAATGCATGGTATACATCAATTGCAATATTGTTCGGATCTTCAATTATTTCATAGATCTCTTCATCATTGTATCCTGCAAAATATTTGACAAATGCATTGCTCTTCTCCCACCGATAATGCTTTATATTGCTTTCATGAGCCTTGAATGAAGATGAAATCTGCCTCCACAACAACTCCCTGAGATCATAGGTTATTAATCCTTTTTCAACTGAAATATAGAGAGCAGCCTCAACAGCTTCGGGGCGATAACTGATGTACCTTGTAATTATTGCAGATAATTCAGGACCCGATTTATCTGCAAGTCTGTTAACGAAATTACGTACCTCATCCGGATCATTGAATATTCCTTCTGACATCTTTGGTTATGGTTTTACTGGCTTTACGGTAATAATGAAATCATATCTCTGCGGCATCACCTGATATGCAGGAAAAACGGAGAGAGCAGTGCATCCTACTCCGCTTGTTGCATAATCAAAGTTGAAGGTAATACCATCAAAAGGCTTAAGCTGATATGTATAAAGCGCTTTCGTAAGATTTTCCTCTGAATATGGGTGTGCACTGAAGTTAAACAGCTTATCAGCCCTGAACTCCAGCCCGATACCTTTATCATCGGTCATCCTTACCCATCTGTTATCGCATCTTAATCCATAATCCTGCGGTATCAGATATGGTTCATACAGATCTTTAACTGTTGACTTATATACACCTGTTTTGTAGCCCGATTTTCTGTCGGGATAATTCTCCTGGGGACCGCGGCCAAACCACTGAACATTTTCCAGGCTCTTATCAAGAATCCAGTCAACGCCCATCCTTGGCAGCCACGATGGCATATCGCCGTCGGGCAGGACAGTATGCTCAATTGTCATCTCCCCGTCACTTTTTATCGTGTATAAGTATTTATTAATGAAGGCACCTCTCTTTGTTCCAAGCTGGGTCACATTTTTTAATTCTATAACAACTCCGTTATTACTATTTCCGACACGCCTGATTATGTTATTATATAACAACATCTTATCAAGTCCAGAGGAGTACCATTCAGTTGCTGCAAACCGCCCGTAACCATCGGTCCGGTGTTTATTATTTGATCCCCAGAAGGCCCATTCGTCGGTCTCATTGGCAAGAGGTGCTCTCCAGACATTGAGTGCTGCACCCTTTTTGATAAGTTCTTTTCCGTTGAATATCATCGAAACCAGTGTACCCTTCAGTTTATCAAAAACATAGACAAACTCATTTCCGGTAACAGTTATCTTTTCTGCCATCTGGTCCCATGCAATTTCGAAACCAGGTTCTGCCCATTCGGTTTTCGTTTTCTGGTGGAAACTGACTACCAAGGAGTATTCAGCTCCACTCTTCAGCTCAAACTTTTTATAGGGTAATGCATATCCTGCTTTACTGTTAGGACTAGCATTAACATTAATTTTACCTCTCTGCAATGTTTCTCCGTTCTCCTGAATCAGCCACTGAACATCCAGTTCATTGAGGTTGGTAAAGAGATACCTGTTATGAAATTCGACCTCTAATTTTTCAGCTGATATGAGTTTGACGGAGACCGGCTGTGCCGATTTTTTGATCTGCCACATCTCAGGCTGAGGACGGCGGTCGGGCCAGATTGATCCGTATGTCCTGGCTCCTATTCCGTAACTATAAAACTCACCACCTTCAGTAATTTCCTCAAAGTCAAGCCATAGAGCAGCCTGCTTCTTAAGATCGGCAGATGGTTTTAAAAGCATTTCTGCGGAGATATCCTTCGAAAAAATTCCAACCTGGTCGATAATTGCATCACAGATATAAACCGTTGTTTCCTGTCCGTGTATTTCAACATTTCGTCCAATGTTGACAGGGAAAGGAGTATTTCGGATATTTCCTGAAACAGAAACAGGAGTACCCGCCTTCCCATCAATTGAAAGAACAATCTCTTTTCCGTTATATCTTGCCACAACAGTGTGCCAGTTATTCTCCCAGTCAGATGGAAGAGCTATCTGAGTCTTTCTTTTTTGCCTTGTTGTAATATAAAATTCGAGGGAGTCTTTTCTGATCTGATGAATTCCAAACTGCCAGTTTCCTTTGGTTATGAGCGTACCTGCTGAACTGCTCAGAGCTCTGGGGAAAACCTTAAGAGATAAAGTCAGCTGGTCACCGCTTATCTCAAGCACCTCATCCCTGTAAACCTCCACCCACTGGTCGTGACCGTTCAGGTCAATTCCTTTGCCTTCTGATCCCTGAACGAGTTTTGCTCTTCCCATAATATTAACCTGAACATTATTGCCTGAGCCATCTTTCAGCGATCTGATCTTTTCAGTTATCCCGGTACTTACAAAGTCCCAGATTGCCCCGCCCATGCTTCGCGGATGATCATAAAATGCCTCCCAGTAATCGTCGAGAGCGCCGCCTCCGTTACCTGTAACAGCCAGATATTCATCGAGGAACGATGGTCTTGGATCTGAGCTTTCGGGTACAAGAAATACATTTGTTATCAGATCTGAAATTTTAGGATAACGCGGACCTATAATATCCTCACATCTCTGTGCGAATGCATTACCCCCGTACATCCAGTAGCGGGTTTTATCGTACTTTTTCCCTTCGTCAATCACAGCACAGATATTATCTCCTTCACCGCTCTCGTTTCCCGCACTCCAAAAAAGTATTGAAGGATGGTTCCTGTCGCGCAGCACCATCTTCCTTGCTCTTTCGCGATACATATCCTCCCACTCTTTTCGTGTAGAAACATATTCAGTTGCATGCGATTCGTCGCCTGTTTCGTCGATTACATAGATTCCATATTCATCGGCAAGCTCAAGATACCTTGTAACAGGAGGATAATGAGATGTTCTTACACAATTGATATTGAACTGTTTGAAGAGATTCATATCTTTTCTGATTGTCTCCTCATTCATTGTATGTCCGAGTGTCGGATGCTGCATATGACTGTTTATCCCGTTCAGTTTCACTGGAACACCGTTCAGATAAAACACCTGATGACGGATCTCAGTCTCTTTGAAACCGATCCTGCCGGAAACTGCCTCAACTGCCTTTCCTTCATTATCAATAAGTTCAAATGTAAGTGCGTACAGGTTAGGGTATTCAGCCGACCATTTCGCAGGATTTACTATTTCAGAAGATAATTTAATTTTTTGTCTTGCCGCTGGACTCACTGTGAACTTATCGGAAAGCAGCGATTTCACCACTTTTTTTCCTGAATCGTACAAAGTTGCCTTTACTGTGAAATCATTAACAGTTGCCGGTGAAAAATTTGCGATTTCAACTGAAATGTCAAGCCTCGCATTTGTATATGCTTCATCGAGATCGGTTGTAGCAAACCAGTCGAAAATGTGAGTCTTTGGAGTGGCAATTAACCACACATCATCGAAAATTCCAGCAAGCCTCCAATAGTCCTGATCTTCAAGATAATAACCATCGGAGTATTTATGAACATTAACAGCAATAGTGTTCTTACCGGGTTTCAGGAATTTTGTAATATTATACTCTGCCGGTTCCTGTCCCCCTTCATTATAGCCGACCTCTTTTCCGTTTATCCAAACGAAAGAGGCTGACTGTACCTTTTCCATTCTCAGGAAGATCTCTTTGCCTTTCCAGGCAGATGGTACGTTAAAAGTTCTTCTGTAGGAACCGGTAGGGTTATATTCTTTTGGTATGAATGGAGGATTTGGTTTAAAAGGAGTCTTCACGTTGCGGAAAAGAGGGTCGCCAAAACCCTGCATTTCCCAGTTTGAAGGGACATGAATTGTATCCCATTTCTTATCGTTAAAGTTTTCAGAAAAGAATCCGGAAGGTGCTCCTTCAGGAGTATCAGCATAATGAAATTTCCAGGTACCGTTAAGTGATAACAGGCTGCCGGCAGAAGAACGGTTATTTTTTAATGCTTCATCTGCAGTTAAATAAGGAATGATTGGAACATGACCATCTACCTGGTTAAGCTCGAAAATCTTAGTGTTTTCAAGAAAATCATAGATGTTCGCCGGGAATTTTATCTCCTGAGCATGAATGGCTGTGGCTATTGTTGAAATCAGCACTGCAATATAAATCCTTTTCATTCTTCAAAGTATTAAATGATGAAGGAAATATAGTTAAAAAATCGTCTTCCTGCGTTAAACCAAAAGAAATCCTTTTAACGCAGAGAGCGCTGAGTTTTACGCAGAGAGCAGCAGAGAAAAACCGTTGTGCCGTTACGCCGTTACGCCGTTACGCCTTTGCGCCCTTGTGCCTTTGCGCCTTTAAGCCCCTATATCATACACCATCAGTGAATTGCCATGCCTTACATATAGCCTTTTATCTTTTATGACCAGGTGGGCCCAGTGTGTCATTGTACCATAAGGAACATCAAAAGAACTTATAACATTGATGCCGTCGGCTTTCGGTTCAGCAAGAGACACCTTTCCTGATTCAGCATAAATATATAATAGTCCATCATTTGCGATTATGTTTGCAGGAGCCAGTGCAAGATCCCTTATCTGGAAAAGTTGTTTTCCTGTTAGCCAGTCGAGTCCGAAAAAGAATTTATTTCTGTCACCTGTTCCATATATTACTCCGTTAAGAAGAACTACACCTCCGATTTTTGGATCGAGCATCTCGTGTTTCCATACCTCTGAGACGCTTTTTCCGTCAGCGGCAAGCTTAAGCATCACGCTGCCCTTGCCGTATCCTGTGGTACAAAAGAGCAGACCATCCTTATAAATAGGAGTGTTGGGATGAACATCAGGTCTTATTGTATGCGCAAATTTCCAAAGTACGTCCCCATTGGCCGCATCAAAACCACAGACCGATGTCTGGAGGAATGTGACCAGAACTTTTCTATCCTTCAGCTTTACCATCATTGGAGAACAATATGCTGATTTTTCATCAATACCTTTTGCTTTCCAGATCAGTTTACCTGTGTTTCTGTCGAGTGCGACCATGCTGGCGTCAACGCCGCCCGGAGTGCAATAGAGCACATTTCCTTCATAAAACAGATTCTCTGTAAAGCCCCATTGGATATTTCTGGCTCCATACTCTGCAACAAGGTCAACTGTCCATACTGATGAACCATCCGATGTTTTCATGCAGAGAAGCAGGCCATATCCGCTCTCGAGATAGAGTTTATCTCCTACTACGAGAGGAGTTGATCTTACACCATTATGACTCTCAGCCCACTCTTTTCCATACTCCTTTTTCCAGAGTAATTTTCCCTTAAGATCAAAAGAGTAGATCCATCCCTGTCCGTTTACCATACCAGTTATAAAAAGTCCTTTGGAAGTCACTGCGGCCGAAGTATGACCGTCACCAAGTTCATTAAAATGCCAGAGAAGTTTTGGACCACCATCCGGCCATTTTCTCAGCAGGCCTTTCTCATTATATATACCGTCGCGGTTAGTTCCCCGCCACTGCGCAACATCTTGTCCTGCAGCATTTAATCCAAGTACTGATATCAGAATTATGAAGATAGCTTTTCTCATATTAGTCATATTTTTTCGTAACTTTTCAAATATAATGTAAAATATATACTGCCAACTAATTAGATGATTAATTATACTTTTTTAACACTTTTTGAGTAAGAAATCATTTTAACGCAGAGAGCACTGAGTTTTGCGCAGAGAGCCGC
>JFJP01027413.1_pt1 | contig 12919 bp, 9 predicted proteins | sample 431651 | NCBI WGS metagenome assembly JFJP01 (sample SAMN02602958, study PRJNA72255) | Microbial mat metagenome, whole genome shotgun sequencing project. | biome: fresh water; feature: sink hole; material: water; isolation source: purple microbial (photo- and chemosynthetic) mats found in... | reverse complement strand
TTTTATTCCTCCTTTGCTCCTATCACTAATTTATCTCTTTCCAAGCTTTCCCTGAAATTCAAATAATTCTTATATATCAAATGTTCTTCTTTATGGACAAAATAATTCTTCAAAACCAAATCATTTTTCTATTTCATAAATTAAAATTTACCACACCAAAAACCGCAATTGTTGAATAAAAATAAAGGACTAAAACTTTATTCGCATATTCTTGCTGTTTTTATATCAAAAAAAAAATCAAATGTTATCAAAATCCTAAAAAAAAACTTTTTTTCCAATAATTTTTTTCCGATTTCTTAATGAAACCATCATATCAGTCATGTTTTTCATTCCAACTTTAACTAGAAAAAAATAGATTATTATCTAAACAAAGCCCCAACAAAAACAAAAGCTTTACTTGAGTTCCCCATCTTCTTTTTTCAATATCTTTGACTTAAAAAACTACTTTTTCTTAATTTTTTGTTTGTTTTATTTTCAAAAAAAATCAAACAAAGCAAAATACAAAAAAAAAATAAAAGGCCTAAAAAAATCAAAAAAACTTCTGAAAACAACCAAAACAACACAAATTTAAAATAAAAAAAAAGAGACCAAGTTTTAATGACATCAACAAACCCAAATGATTTCACTCCTCAAAAAGCTAATGAATCCTGGGCTCTTCTTTGCAAAGCCATTGATAAAATCTATGAGAAACAATCCTCCAAGCTTTCTTACGAGGAGCTTTACCGTAACGTTTATTATTTAGTTCTGCACAAATATGGTGAATTCGCCTATAACAATCTTGAGTCCAGCCTCGAGAAAAACATCAATAAAATCTACATGCGTTTGAATTTAGTTTCAAATGATGAAAACCTCTTGCAAACCTCAGTGATTGTTTGGCAGGAGGCTAAATTTATGATAAAAGCAATCAGGGATATTTTTCTCTATTTAGAAAAGAACTACATTCAGAAAAAAAAGCTGGTTCCGATCATAATCAAAGGCTATCAGATTTATAAAAGGGTTGTATTTGATCAAGAAGGTCCAGTTTATAAGAAAATTATTGCTGAAATTTTGCTGAGGATAAAAAAAGAGCGTGAAGGTTTAAAAATTGATAAGATTTCAATAAAGAACTTCACAGCAATGCTTGTTGAATTAGGGCTTAATTATGTGAATCAAGACAAAAGAATAGGAATTAAGGTTTCAGGAGGTCCTGAAATTGAGTTTTATTCAAAAGAAATTTACAAAAGTTTGTTTGAAGATCCATTTTTAAATGAAACGAATGTTTTTTATAAACAAGAAGCACAGTTATTGATTGGAAATTGCACTTGTTCGGAGTATTTGATCAATTGTTTTAAACGATATAAGGAAGAAAAAGATAGAGTGGAGAATTATTTGGATAGGGAGTCATTAAAAGGTTTGATTTCAGTGTTCTTTCTAAATTATATTGAAACTTATGCGAAAAATCTTCTGGAAATGGAATCTTCAGGCTTGGTTTTTCTTCTGAATAATGAAAAATTTGATGATTTGAAAACACTTTATTTTCTTTTTAGCTGCAATTCTCCATCTTTTGATCTGCTGAAGATAAAAATCAATGAATATATTATGAATTTCTGCCAAAATGAACAAGAAGTACATAAAATTATGAAAGAAAAAGAAAAACAAGCAGTGCCCCATTCACATCTACAATTAATAGAAAATCTGATTACATTCAGGAAGAAAATGCTTCAAATCCAAGACAAATCTTTGAGTTTAAAAAGCATGAACGAAATTGAGCAGAAATTGGATAAATCTATGCAAAAAAACATCAAAGATGCGTTTGTAATCAGCCTAAATAAAAGTAATTTGATCACAGTTGCTTTGAATCTATTTATCGATTATTATTTTTCCAATGGCTGCAAAAACCGAAAAGACCAGGAAATCGATATTGATTTACAAGATATTTTCGATCTTTTCAAGCTTTTGACAAACAAAGATCTTTTTCAAATCCAATATAAACAACTTCTAATGAAAAGACTTATAGACTCAATTTCTTTGAATTGGGAAATCGAAAACAGTCTTGTTTTTAAATTTAAGACCGAATGTGGTAATTATTACACCAGCAAAATCACTACAATGTTTAATGATATCACGATTTCGAACCAAATTATGCAAGAATTCAAAGAAACCCACAAAGAAAAATTAGGAGAAATCGATCTTGAAGTTCATATCGTCACAAAAGGCAAATGGCCTTTCAAAGAAGATGATTTCGACACTTGTCAATATCCTGAAGAATTGATTAGATTGCAGAAAATTTATGAGAGTTACTATTTGAAGAAAAACGATGGGAGAATTATAGGCTGGTTGCCAAAATATGGCAGTGTAGGAATTAAAGGTCATTTCAAAGAAAGAAAAAAGGAATTCATCGTTAATACCTATATGATGTGTATTTTGATGCTGTTTAATAGAAAGGGGCAATTTTCTTTTGAAGAAATAAAAAACCTTACGAAAATTAACAATATGGCTGATTTAAAGGTTAATTTGAAATCCTTGATAAATTTCAAGCTTTTATTGAAAGGAGGAAAAGAAGATTTGATTGGAGAACATGACATTTTTATGGTCAATGAAGATTTTACCCATAAGAATTATAAGAACAAAATCACGTTGAAAAAACTTATGCATGATTCGATGGAGAAACAAGAGGAATCTATCAATGAACGCCTTTATATTGAGAGGAAATTTGTGATTGAAGCTTGTATTATTCGAATTATGAAAGCAAGAAAGAAAATGGAACATGGAAACTTGATAAATGAAGCGATGAAACTTTGTGAAAATCAATATTTCAGCCCCAGTGTGGCTTTGATAAAAGGGTGCATTGAGAATCTAATAAATAAAGATTATATGGAACGGTGTTCAGAGGTAAACTGGTATTCTTATGTTTCTTAATTGTTGTTTTAATTGGCTTAATTAAAACTTTTTGTTTTTTTGAAAGAAAAAAAGATAATTTTTTTTTTTCTTTGAAAGAATTATTTAATTTAAAAAATGTTTTTTGGTTTTATGGTAGAAAAAACTTTCTTTTGTTTTTATTAAATTCAATTATGATGGCTTCAATAGTAATTCATTAAAATTAATTTTGAATTTTCAAAATTTCTTTTAAATTTATTTAAAACAACTAAAAAAAAGATCATATTTTTTTTCATCAAAATATTTTTTCTAATTTATTTTATTTTTTCTCTCTCTTTTTAATTTTACTCAAAAATGAATTTAACTCTAACTGGCATAAAGTTTGATAACTTTCAAAATATTTCGCATTTCTTCTGAAGTTTTTGCCTTTATCCTCACTTCCATATTTCCACTGCTTTCATAAATCCCATAAATCAAAATAACCTCCTTTTTATCATTCAACCCTGCACAAATGATCTCATTATCAATAATTTCAATAATGTTGATTCCTAAATTTTCTGTCATAACTTTATATTCATTTTCGCTTCTAATATTGCTTTGGAACTTCTCAATCAACTCTTCCGGCATCGACTCCCAATATTTTTCGAATTGATCAACCTGAAACTTTTGCGTTAATTTATTAAAAGGTGTAGAGTTTGGTTTTTTGCTGGTCATATTCGCAAACAAATTCTCTTTTTTCAATGGAACATTGATTTGTTCCTCAGGTTTATTGAATCCCATCAGTAAATTTGGCTCATTCCTGTTAATTTCTTGTGGTTTATTATCGTCATCCTCAATGTCTAATAGATCAATAGTAGTGCTTGGTTTTGTGATAGGTTTATTCATCGGATTGGTTTTAGAGCTCATTGCTTGTCCAAAAGCTGAATTTGTCTTCACATTCATCACTGCAAATAGTCCAGTTCCTGCTGTATTTCCAGTATCAATTCCCTTAAAGATATTAGAAGCCAACAACTGTTTTTCATTCAAATTAGGGTCGACTGCAGCAGGCCTTGCTAAAGAGTTTGTTGGTTTTTCAAGGGTTTTAGTTTCTGTCTTATATGAACTGGCTGAAGATCCGGCATAATTTTCTGAGCTCATTGATGTAATACCTCCGATTTTGGATCCAGTATTGGTAGTTCCACTTGCTGTTTTTGCTTTATTTTTGTTTTCAAAAGCAGAAGAACTGATGGATTGTGTGATTTTATCACCAGTTTGCATAGCAATCGGCTTGTTGACAGGTTGATCTTCTTCATAGCCTTTATCAGTCCATTTTTTGGGGCCTTTTACTTTGATAGAATTTTGATTATCTTCCTCAGCTCTGCCACCGCTTTTCTCTTGTTGTTTCTCATAGGCTTGATATATAATACCAGAAGCCTGACTATCTTTGTTATCAAGATTAAGACTTGACAACCATCCTGTAATAGTTTTTTTTGGCTCATAGGCCTTCGCTCCTTTTTCTTTGGCTTTTTGAACAAAATTTGAAAGAAATTTTAATGAAGGATCGACAACTAATTGTGAGCTCTGTTTCAAAGCCCATTTGAATTTTGTTAATTTATTGTATTCAAGGGCTCTTTGGTAAAGGTCACAAACCTTTGAACGGGAATAATTTGAAGTGATTTCGGCGATTGTTGGGGCACAGGGGAATTTGGGACATGAAGCCAATTTGGAAAGAGAATTCAAGATCCAACCTTTTGTTAGATCATCTTCGAAATTAGAATTGAGGGATTTCTGTAAGATTTTACTTAATTCTTCTAATTTCTCAGGCTCTTGGGCATCTTTACAGAAAAAATAAACGATTAAAAATAAAATAATTAATAAAAATCCAGTAAAAAAGTAAAGATTTTTTTTTTATTTTATAAAACTTACATAATTCGCTTCCAATTTCTCCGAAAACCCATGCTACAACTTTGATAACGACATCAGGCAGATTCTCCTTTCCACAAATGATTTCATAATAAGTATTAATCAGATAATCTCCAACTTCTTGTTGATTCATCCTAAAGCTTTCATCCATTAGTTTTAGCACATTGGTCAAAATTTCATCAGAAATAAACTCGCTTCCGAACTCAAAGAGAATATTCATAGTTTCAATGAACCATTCTTGGTTTGGCGCGAACCTTTCGCTCAATTGCATGATTTTATTCACTAAATCCTTTTTAAAATGAGGGTCACTTGCCATTTTCAAATAGTGGAGCAATTTCTCACAAATCACATTCACATTGCTACCGTTCGTCATTTTATATAGCAGTAATAAAGTTTCTCTTTTCAGGGTTTCATCATGGCTTTCTAAACAATCTACCACAGTCATTTGATGTTCTAATGAATATTTTGGGTTTATTTGCACAATAGGAATCAAAGCATTGATTCCTAAGTATTTTAGATTATTATTCTCACTTGTTAAAAACCTTGCTATGCTTTTCCCAGCTGTTTCTAAGAGATTTTGATTCGGATATATTGAAGAAATCGTCTTAACACATTGATAGGTAACTGCATAACCGATATTGATACCAGTATCATCAGCTCTTCGCAACGTTTGTGATAAAATTTCATAGATTTGTTCACTTATCTTCTGATCATTAGAGCCTAAAAGTGACAATATTTGAAGAATCCTGATTTGAATCCAAGGAGCAGGCATTCTATGATAATCATAATCTCTTGCAAGCTTATGTTCAATGATTTGCTTCAAAATCACCACAAAACTTCCTGTTAATTCTTTGTAAGGCAAAGGATTTCTCTTGATTTCATTGTAATAAGCATGCAAAACTGCACCCATCACACTAGGATCTTTATCACAAAGGGCTCTTTTCAGCTTTTCAGCATAGGAACCCACTAAAGAAGATGAGATCGAGAAGATCTTTTGTGCACAAATTATTGCTTTTTTTCTGATTAATTCATTGGCATGGGTCAATAAATTCAGGATTGGATCGACTAAAGCATGCACAATAACAGAACATATCAATTTGCAAACTGTGTTCAAAGCTACACAGATTTCATTGATGTTCGAACTAGTCAAATCCTTTTGTAGAGCTGCAACCAAAAGGAAAAGGAACTCTGAGTTTTCATTGAAAAAAAGACTACATGACAAATAACCCATACGTTTCAAACTAAATACCTTGCTTTGGGTCATATTCACTGCATGAATATAAGCAAAGGAAGCATCATGACCTAACATTTCGATATATATAGCTCGAATCAGGTTTTCTTTTTGCTTTTTGGAGTTCACATTTTTTTCGTTGATCTTTGTTTTTAAAGAGCTGAGCTCGGTTGTGATGATTTTGTCCTCCTCTTGTTTGGAACGTGTCTCACCGATGGATTTCACCAAGTCGTACATTTCTTTTGTCAGGTGTTGACCAGATGACATTTGAAAAATTTAAATGTGGGGTGCGGGTTTTGTTGTTTAAAAAAATTTAGTCTTTTTTTTTTATTCAGAAAAAAAAATGTTTATGATATTTCGAACAAAAAAATTGTAATTTCAAAATTTGTTATTGGAATTCATTATCTCATTAAAAAAAAAATTTTTCAAAATTAAAAAAAACAATTTCTTTAAAAAAAATAAAATGGATCATTTTCAAAAACAAGACCAAATCTTTGGCATATTCAAGAAAGTACTCAATTTTTGCTTGGAACTTTCAAATTCTTTCTCTTTCAAAATATCATTTGCACAAAAAATTTCTGAAATGAGATTAGAAAATACTTCTTCAACACCAAAACCAGTTTTTGAACTGCAAAAAACAAGTTTGATTTTTTTTTCTTTCGCAAATTTTTCTAATTCTTCATTATTAATTTTTGGTGGCAACAAATCCCTTTTTGTGCAAGCCAAAATTATTGGAACCACTTTACCCACGTTTGCTCTAATTATGTTAAATTGATTTTCAATATCATTTTCTGAATCTACTGTGAAAATAATACCTGAAACGTTTCTATAAAAAATTGGAGGAACGGGAAATTTTCTATTTCCTTGAATATCAAAAATTTGAAAAATGTGTGAAATATTGTTAAAAATTATTTTTTTTGAATAGAAATCTAGAAAAGGCCTAGTGGTTTGAAATATATTTTGAGTGTATCTGACAAAAAGACAAGTTTTTCCTGAAAGATGTTTTCCTTCGATTAGAATTTTCAATTTAGGATCTGCAATTGTGTCCATCAAATTATGCATGGGTTTTATTTCACTGATTGATTGATTTATAAATTTGGAGAGTTTGATATTATTTTAATTAAATAATAATGATTTATTTTTTGAATAATATAATATATTTTGAAAACTTATTTTCAAAACAAGGCATATTTTTTTCTCTCTCTCTCAACTATATATTTTATTTTCTATCGAATTTTTTCTCATCCTTTAAAATCCTCCAATATTGATCCGTAGGAAAAATCAGATTCAAATAGATTTCCTGATTTTTCAGGGTGTTCATGTGGTCATAATGTAAAGTCAAAGAAGAAAAAATATATTTTGATGATTTTTATAGAACTTTCATCAGCAAATACCTTAAAAGCAAGAGTAATTAATATTTTGGTTTAATTGCATTTGAAAGTTTGAAACTCTTTATCTTCCAATAAATATTTTTTTTGAATAAAATCTGAATAATTCAACTCCATTCTCACTGCAAAACACAAAGTTTGAATTGATTTTTTTGGCAATTTTCTTAATTTCATCATTACCAACATTTAACATGAACATCTCTTTTCGTTGCAACTAAAACCATAGGAACACCTTCATCAAAGATTATGTTTATTAATGAAACTTAATTATTACAAAAAATATAACATCCAAATTTTAAATTTGTAAGAAATATTGGCTTACAATTTCTTTTTTTCAGCAAGAATCAAAGAAAGATCGCGTGCGTGAAAAAGGATTGTCAAGAACAAATTCATTTTTAAATTTACTTTTGAGAGAAAAAATGTCGCTTTGGAATAAAATAATTCGGAGAAGCCACTTAAGAAAAACTTATCAATTTTTTTATCTAAAAGATTATTTTTCATTTAATTTATGTGTTTTTGTTTTTTATTTTTAAAAAAAAATCTTAAAAAAATATAAAAATAAAATCAAACTTTTTAAAAATAATTTTCATTTTTTAGTTAAAACACTTTTATTTTTTATTTCCGAAGAAAAAAACTTTATTTGGTGAAGGCCTTGTCAAATCTACACTTCTTTGTGAGAAGAACTTATTCAAGCTGGTCATATTCTGATTAGTATTGGTCGACTTCCCATGATTTTCGCCATGTTGTGAACTGAATTTTTTTTCAACATTAGCCTCGTTTTTATTTTCATCAAAGCTAAACTTATTGCCAAATTCATTCATAACATCTTTATTATAAACGTTATTAAAAACACTGATATTATTGGTTTTATTCATTTTAATTTGAAGAACTGAGTTCCTGAATTTGTTATTATTGAAGAAATTGCTATCATTTCTTTTTGGTTCGTTTGGATCGTCTTTTATATTTAACATACTATTGGTGTTTTTATGCTCGAAATTCATTGAATTCATTGGCTGGATATTGCTTTTATGGCTTTGTTTGTCTATGATAATATCTTTATCAATCAGCTGATTATCATCAAATTTAGTAGCTTTGCGCTCGACTTCTTTGCGAATCTTCATGTTGATTTCACGCATCCTGATCATTTTATCTTCTTTCTCATCTAAAAAATCATCTTTTTTCTCTTTTTTAGCGCTTTCTTCCATGTCTAAATTGTACAAATTTTCTCGTTCTTCTAATAATTTGATTCTTTCTTCAATCATTGACAATTTCTTGAAGAAATTTATTAATTTTTCAAAATAAATTTCAATAAAAATGTTAAATTCAAATGAAAATAAATTCAAATGAAATTAATTCAAATGAAAATAAAATTCAAATGAAATGAAATTAAATTAAATTAAAATAAATGCAAAAAGAAAATTCAAATAAAAGAAGAAAATTCAAATTGAAAAATAATTCAAATAAAAAACCTTTTTCATTCTATCATCATCCCCAATCTCAAAGGTACTATCCTTTCTTTTCCTGATATTAAATGCTCTTTCCAGCACTTTCTTAAGATTCTCCTTATCCTGCTTTAAAATATCCTCATGAAACTTTTTCCAAAGTAGTTCCCCTTCTCCTTCTTTCGCAGTCGTCAAATTATCAATCATTCCTTTCAATTCTTCATCAACTTCTCCATCAGATTCCCTTTCTCCATCATCATTTTTATTGATATTCTTCACAATATCATCATTTTCTTCATTATCACTACCTACTTCAGCTTCCATTTCAAATAGATTTTGCATGATTTTCTTTGTTTGAGGGTCGTTCATTTTAGCATCGAATCTTGCTTTTCTTTCAGCCTTCCGCTTTTCTTTCTCCTCTTTGTAATTCACTACCGCATTCTCTGCTATTCTCCTCAGTTTCTTCAAGACTTTGGCTTCTTTCTCTTCACCATCAAACAATTCTTCATCTTCTTCTATAATCGCATCATTTCGATTTATAATATTCTCATTAATTTTATGCTCTTTATTAATTTCTTCGATTTCATTCTTTTGAAGATTTTCATGAATTTTTTTATCATTTTCTATTTTTTTACTGTTTTGAGTCTTTTCATTCGCAATTTCTTTATTATTAGAATTATTCTTCTCCTTTTCTTCATTATTAACCACTAAATCTTCTTCATTTTCTTCTTCTCCTTCTTCTCCTTCTTCTTCTTCTTCTTCCCCTTCTTCTCCTTCTTCTTCTCCTTTATATATCTCACCTTCTCCTTCTTCCAATTCGATCATTTTCTTATTATCAATAAAATTTTCTTCTTCTTTTTTCACCTCTTTTTCTTCATCTTCCGGCTTATAATCCTCATCTTCTTCCTCTTCTTTCGTTTCTTTCTCTTCTGCTTTTTTCTCATAATTCCTTTGTTTTTCCACAGTCAGTTCAGTCCAATCTGTCTGTTTGAACCTGTCTTGTAAATCCTTTAAATTCAAATTCCTTGATTTTCTTTTGCGAATTTCATCCATCAATTTACTCTTATAATGCTCTCTATTGTTCATGTTCTGGCTTGATTGGCTTGAAAAAACACCAGTGTTGCCGTTCTGTGAAAACCCCCCCATCGTAAATAAGGATGTATTGAGAAAACTATTGCCACGAGCCAATCTATTCACAAATAATGTGGTGTCTGTAATGTTTCCACTGTTCATTTTTGTAAGGGTAGGGATCGAAATCTGCAAAGAAAGATTACTAGTTTCATCAAGGCTAAAATTCGAGAAAGTATTATTGAGAAACTGGCTTAATTCTTGAGAAGTTGCCTTTAAATTCGTGATTTTCCGAGAGTTTTTATCGTTATTCTCATGGTTTTCTAAGGAATTCGAAACGTTTCGATCAGTTATTGGCTCATTTAACAATAAATCACCTTGCCTTGGCACAACACAGTCGTTTTCTTCAGTAATCTCAATAGGATTATCATTTTCTTTTGTATTATTATTATCAATTTTTTCAAAAATGTTATTATCATTTTCTTTTGAAAAATTCTTATTAATTTCGTTTTCTTTGCCTAAATTCTTAACAATATTCTCAGTTTCCTTTGTAAAAGTCTTAGTATTTGGCTGCATATTAACATTCAATGCTCTTTCTTCTTTGAATTTCTGGAATTTATCCAAGAAAATATGCATATCCATCTTCGGTTTTGGTTTTTTTGCTAAATCCATGAAAAATTCAGTGTTTTCTGGCATGAATTCCTCTTCTTCTAAAGGGTTCGGTTGTTCATCAATAGCTCCATTGCATTCATTAATATTGATTTCATTGAAAAATTTATTTCTGGTCTTTATTACCATATGATTTTTAGTAGCTCTTTTTTTTTGATCTTTTTTTAACCCAAAAAATTGCTCGTGATTATCTAAAGAAAAATCAGGCTTTTTATCGTCCTCCTCTGATTCACAAACGAATAGAGGGTCCTGACGAAGCCTTTCGAAGATTTCCTGTGTGGATTCACCTTTGATTTTCTCAGTTTTCTTCGGTTTTTGAATCTTTTTAAGCTTTTTTTCAGTGTTTTCACCATTTTCTTCAATGTTTTCGGAAGGATTTTCGGCATTTTTCTTTGGATTTCGAGCTTTTTTGGGCTTTTTGGCGGAGCTTTTTGGGGGAGTCTCTGAAATTATGAGATTTTCTTGAGGTTTTTTAGATCTTTTTTTCAATCGGCTAAGTTTTTGTTCAGTTTCTGATAAAGAATTTTCTTCCAAAAGTACTTGCGCATGATTTGAATTTTCTGCTTGGTTTTCTTCAGAATTTCGTATTTCCTTTGTTATTTTTGTTGCTTTTTTCCTCACCAATTTGACTTTATTGCCTTTTTTCTCAATTACTGCCAATAAATCGCCAGATTTTTCCTGAGAATGAGGATCCTGTGTGGTTGCCCCATCAGCATCTAGAAGATCACCAAATTCTTTATCGTTTTTCTTTTTTATTTTTCTCACTTTCTTTGGCTTTTGTTCGATTTGAACATCAATTTCTTCATTTTCTTCATCATTTTGTGCATTTTTCTCATTTTCTTCTTCAGAATCATCAAAAACACTCAAAAACCTCTTGTTATTCTCTTTATTTCTGACTTCTTTACTGTTTTTCACAATTTTTCTGGCTTTTTTAACAATAGGCTTTCTATTTAACTCCTCATCTTCGCTTTTATTTGAATCTTCTTTTTGAGAAATATCGATGAAATCCAATTGATTTTGGCTTTTATGTGAATTCTTTGGACTTTGCTCTTCTGGTTCTATATAATCTTTCTTTAGGAAACTCTTAAGGTTTTGAAGTTCGGTCAAGTCATCGCCGAAAATACGGGGGTTTTCCGTCATAATAGGAGGAACTGGTTCCTGTTGGGACATTCAAAATTGGGGGGGTTTTATAATCAAAATTAAAATTTTGGTGGGAATATATATAAAAGAGGATTTATGCACTTTATTTAAAATTTTTGGGAGTTTGAAAATTTAATGTTTTTTTAATAGAAAATTTTTAATTTTTTTCTATAAAAATGTGTTTATTTTTATTTTTTTTAAAAGTTTGTGTGTGTGTTTTTTTTAATTAAAAAAAACTATTTTAAAAAAAATTGCTTATTTATAACAAGTTTTGACTTTTTTATTAATTTTTTCTATCATTGTCAACAAAACCCCCATGGTTTGTTCAGATTGGCTCAATCTCCCTTCAAAAGCCTTCATTCCTTCATTCATGGCCCAGAAAGCTTTCTTCATATCTTTGATAATAACATTAAACTCTTGAAATTCATCATTTTTATTCATTTTGAACCCGTTTTCTTTTTCATTTTCAGTATTTTTTTCTTCTTTTAAAAGAAAAACATGGTCTAAATTACTCTCAATAAGACTATTTTCAAAGCAAAACTCCCTGAAATCCTCGAATTTATTCTCAGAAATCGCATAAAATTTCAATTTGCTTTCAAACAAAATGAATTTTTCCTTTATATTATCAAGGATTTCTGTTGTTGAAATATAGTAAATACCTATAGAATTCTTGCATTTTTGACAAAGGATTTCATTGTAAACACACTGAAAATCGACTGAATTTTGATTATCATCCTTTATTTTTATTTCAGAAGATTGAAGAAATTCTTCATTGCTTTCAGAGAAAACCAAAGCAATTTCATTCAAAAGTATGCATAATTTCTCGAGAGCTTTGGATTGAAACAAAATATTGTTGCAGTTTTTGCAGAGAAATAAAAACTCTACTAAAATTTCATTTGTTTGTGTTTTATTTGGAGTTTCCATTTCGTTAATTAAGTGGATTTGGCTTTTAAAAGTTTAAAGTAAATTTAAAAAATGCGCTTAAAATTTTAAAAAATTAATTTTTCTCTTTTTTTAAAGATAAAATTTTTTTTTACTAATTTTTTTGATAAATGCTTTTCAATTTTAAAAAAAAAAATTTATTATTTGATCATATTTTTTTTCAAATGACTAATGCAAAAACTCAATTAATTTAAAAAGTTGTTCTTTTTTCTCACCGTTTTCTGCAAATTTTCCGAAGAAAGATTCTTTGCAGCTTCGAAAGCTAGACTTATATTTATGAA
>JFJP01034828.1_pt1 | contig 12920 bp, 11 predicted proteins | sample 431651 | NCBI WGS metagenome assembly JFJP01 (sample SAMN02602958, study PRJNA72255) | Microbial mat metagenome, whole genome shotgun sequencing project. | biome: fresh water; feature: sink hole; material: water; isolation source: purple microbial (photo- and chemosynthetic) mats found in... | reverse complement strand
CCAGCCACGAAGCCTATGTAGTAGTTGATCTGCCCCATGTACGAGCATATCAGCACCCCGCCGACCGCCGCGAGCGCGGATCCGATGATGAAGGTAACCGATATGACCTGGTTTATATTGACGCCGACGAGCTGGGCCATGGTCTTGTCCTGGGCCGTCGCGCGCATTGATTTTCCGATTTTGGTGAATTTTATCAACAGGGTCAGCGCCACCATGATTACCGAGGTGGTTATCAGGATGATGAACTGCGTTGAGTTGATGTATTCCCTGACGGGCAGGAGGAACCCGAGTTCAGGCAGGTACGAGGGAAAGGACAGGTACTTTTCAGTCTGCGCCAGCATGATGAAATTCTGGAGTATCATCGAGATGCCGATGGCGCTGATGAGGGCTGAAAGGCGCGGCTTGTTCCGCAGGGGCAAATACGCCAGCTTTTCGATGGTGAAACCGAAAGCCGATGAAAAGATGACCGACGCGATGATGGACAGGAGCAACACGAGCGGCACAGGCAGTCCCATGGTAAACATGAAGCCGCCGACGATGAGCGCCGTAAAGCCGCCTATCATGTACACTTCGCCGTGAGCGAAGTTGATGAGCTGCACGATGCCGTAGACCATCGTGTAGCCGAGGGCTATGAGCGCGTAGATGCTGCCCTTGGCCGTACCGCTCAGAAAGAGCTTAAGAAAATAATCCATGTTCCGAATCCCTCTTTTAGCGATCCCGGCTTAAACGACGAGGCCGTTCCGGTACAAAAAATACCGGAACGGCCCACGAACGAGTTTCCTGGCCCTAAGGCTTACTTCAGCTCGACGTACTTGCCGTTCTGGACCTGGTAGACCGAGAATCCGAAGCCGATGACGTCGCCGCGGGCATCAAAGCTGATCTTGCCCAGCGGGGTCTCGACGAACTCAGAGCGGAGTGCCTTGTCGATGGCGTCATACTCGGTGCTGCCCGCCTTCTGGATGGCGTTGACCACGGCGACCGTGGCGGCATAGGCATTGAGGAAGAAAGCGCCCGGTTCGTCGCCGAACTTGGCCTTGTGGTCGGCCGCGGCCTTGACGGCGAGCGGGTTGGAGGTGGTGTCCATCGGACCGGTTGCATAGACGCCGTCGGCGTACTTGCCGGCGACTTCAATGAAGGTCTGGTCCTTGACGCCGTCATCGGAGACGAAGGGAAGGTTCATGCCCTTGTCCTTCATCTGCTGGACGAGCTTGGAAGCCTCGGGATGGTAACCGCCCCATACGACGCCGTCGGCACCGGAGTTGCCGATCTTGTTGACTACGGCGGAGTAGTCGGGAGCGCCGGGGTTCACGCCTTCAAACAGGACAACCGCGATGCCTTCTGCTTCGGCAAAGCTCTTGACCAGTTCGGCAAAGCCCTTGCCGTAGTCACCCTTGTCATGAAGGATCGCGAGGGACTTGAGCCCGAGCTTGTCCTTGATGAACATGGTGGCCAGCTTGGCCTGGGCATCATCCGGCGCGATGGTGCGGAAGAAGTTGGGATATTCGCCGCTCTGGGTAAGCGGGGGGTTGGTGGCTGACGGGGAAACCGTGATGATCTTGGAATCCTTGTAGATTCCGAGGGCGGACTTGGTGGCGCCGGAGCAGATGTGTCCGATGACGGCCACGACATTGCTGCTGACGAGCTTGGATGCGGTGTTCGTCGCGAGCTCGGGCTTGCACTGGTCATCTTCTATGAACAGTTCCAGCATCCGGCCGTTGATTCCGCCCTTGGCGTTGACTTCTTCAATGACGAGCTTGGCGGCGTTGACGGACGGGAGTCCGTAGGACGCGAGGTCGCCCGAGTGAGCGCCGGCCACACCGATCTTGATCGTTTCAACGACCTTCTTCTGACAGCCGACCGCGAGCAATGACACTGAAAGTGCCACTGCCGCCAGTACCAACATGCTTCTCTTCATTAGTTCCTCCTCAATCGTAGCGAAAGGCGTGAGTCGCGGGAACCGGCGTAACCGGGATCCGCATACTCTGAAAACAGATAACAGTTCTCCGATTGTTTCTATGTATAGTAGTCTCGATGCTTAGTCAAGTAGCAGGTTACAAAACGCCGTTATTCTACACCCGGAGCAGCCTTGAAGTTAAGCCCCGCGATCAAACAGACGTTGCGCTTGACGGCTACAGGAGCCGCCGTAATACTGTCCCCGACCATGTTCTAACGTATTGTACTACAGGGGCATATATAATGAAACTCTCATTTTATGAAAAAAGGACCGGATATGAGTAATATCATCCATCTCGATACCGAACGCACGAGCTACATCCTCGACGTACTGCCGACCGGCCACCTTGCCGGCCTCTATTACGGCAGGCGGTTGCGCGCGATGGACGACTACGGCCCCCTGCGCCAGAAAAACGTCGTGCCCTACGGCACCATGGTCAACGTCAGCCAGGAGCACAAGAACATTGGGCTGGACGACCAGTGCCTGGAATATTCGGGGCTCGGCAAAGGCGACTACCGCGAGCCCGCCATCGAACTGGTCTTTGCCGACGGCAGCCGAACCACCGACTTCCACTATGACAGCTCGCGGACCTACTCTGGCCGCCCCGGCATTGAAGGCCTGCCTTCAGCCCTCGGCGGCGAGGCAGATGTCCAGACGACCGAGGTAATGCTGCGCGACGCCGAACGGGGTCTGTCCCTCGTGCTGAATTATTGCGTATACGCCAAGTACGACGTGATCACGCGTTTCGCGACGCTACGCAACGACAGCGCGGAACCGGTGCGCGTCGGGCGCCTCATGAGCGCCCAGCTGGACCTGCCCGGCGGCAGCTGGAACTTCGTCACGTTTGACGGCTGCTGGGCCTACGAACGGGAGCGCAACGACAGGCCGGTGCGCCCGGGCATCTACGTCAATGACTCAAAAACCGGCAACAGCTCCAACCGGCACAACCCGTTCGTCATGCTCACCTCCGAAAATTGCGCGGAAGACTCGGGCGAGTGCTACGCGAGCAACCTGGTCTACTCGGGCAACCATGCTGAAATTCTGGAAGCGACCTACCAGGGCAAGGTGCGGTTGCTGACGGGCATCAACCCTTCCGGGTTCGAGTGGCTCCTGGAAGAGGGACAGACCTTCACCACCCCGGAAGCCGTACTTTCATATTCGGCCACCGGGCTCAACCAGCTCAGCCGCAACATGCACCGTTTCGTGCAGGACTTCATCGTCCGCGGCGAGTGGCAGCGCAAGGAACGGCCTGTCCTTATAAACAACTGGGAAGCGACGGAATTCGATTTTGACAAGCGCAAGCTGCTGGCTCTGGCAAAAGAAGCCGCGAACCTCGGCATCGAACTGTTCGTGCTGGACGACGGCTGGTTCGGCAAGCGCGACGATGATACCAGTTCGCTCGGCGACTGGACCGTCAACGAGAAGAAACTGCCCGGCGGCATAGCGGGGCTGATACCGAAGATCAACTCGCTGGGACTCAAATTCGGCATCTGGGTGGAGCCGGAGATGGTCAACGAGGACAGTGACCTGTACCGCGCGCACCCTGACTGGTCCATAGCCACACCGGGCCGCGCGCCGGCGTACGGCCGCAATCAGTTCGTCCTCGACCTGACCAGGCCGGATGTACGCGCATACCTCATAGAAGCTATGGCCGGCGTATTCTCCCAGGGCAACATCGAGTACGTGAAGTGGGACATGAACCGCAACATCTCCGACGCCTGGTCCGGAGCTCTGTCCCCGGAGCGTCAGGGCGAGTTCCACCACCGCTACGTGCTCGGCCTCTACGAGATACTCGCGGAACTGGTCAGGCGCTTCCCTGCGATACTCTTCGAGAGCTGCGCGTCGGGAGGCAACCGCTTCGACCTGGGCATGCTGTGCTACATGCCCCAGACCTGGACCAGCGACGACACCGACGCCTACGCGCGCCTGTCCATCCAGGGCGGCACCTCGTACGGCTACCCGCAGAGCGTCATGGGCGCCCATGTTTCTGCCAGCCCCAACATGCAGACCCTGCGCGCCTCAACGATAGAGACGCGCTTCAACGTGGCGGCCTTCGGGCTGCTCGGATACGAACTGGACCTGACCATGCTGTCACCGTTTGATAAAAAGGCTATCAAGGAACAAGTTTCGTTCTACAAGGCCCATCGCACGCTCCTGCAGTTCGGCCGCTTTCTCCGCGTGCCCGCAAGGCTGGGCGCTGACAAGACCATCTGGGCCGTAGTCTCCGAAGACGGAACCGAAGCGATAGCCGGCCTGTTCCAGGGCAGCGCAAAGGTTGGCCGGGGCCAGGACCTCCTGACAGTGCCGGGCCTCGAGCCGGGCGCCGCCTTTGCCGTGCGGGGCCGGCCGCAGTACATCAACGTCAAGGCGTTCGGCAACCTGGTCAACCGCGTGCTACCGGTCAAGATACGCGGTGACGGCGTACTGCACACCGTCCTTTCGTCGCATTATATGTTCAGGATGGCTACCGAGGACTACCGGGCCAACGGCGACCTCCTGTCGGACTACGGCATCATGCTGATACCGCAGTTCTCCGGCACCGGCTACAACGACAGCGTCAGGATATTCTCCGATTACGGCTCCCGGCTGTACACGGTGGAAAAGATCGGAGGAGATCACATGATATCGATGGTCACCCCGTAGATTTTCAGCGGGTGCTTTCAAGCCCTGAACGTGATGACGAACCTGGTGCCGTGCTCCCGCCCGATCTGGATTGTCCCGTGCAGCTGTTCTACCAGCATGCCTATGAGCCGCATCCCGAAACCGGTGGAATCCTCCAGGCTGATCGATTCGGGTAAACCGACACCGTCGTCCTCATACTCGATGGTCACGAGCGCGTCCTGTTCATGAGCCGCAACACGTATAGAACCAAGCGCGCGGTCCTTGAAAGCATATTTAATTGAATTGGTCATCATCTCGTTGATGACGATACCAAGCGCGGAGAGGGATTTTGCGCCAAGCATGAATTCTTCAACTTCGATGGTTGTTCTGATCTTTTTGCACGTATCGAATATTTCCAGGATCTGCCCGATGAGCGGCGGCAGGTATTCGGTTATTGCCAGTTCGCTTGAACCGCCGGAATGGTACAGCTTTTCGTAGAGCAGCATCATGCTCTGCACGCGCCCCGCGGCATCGAGCAGAATTTCAGCGCAGTCATGCTGCTCCATTTCAGCGGCCTGCAACCTGAGCAGGCCGCTGATGGCACAAAGGTTGTTTTTTATCCGGTGGTGCGCTTCTTTCAGGATTATCTCCTTTTCATGGAGCAGATCCTGAACACGTTTTTCAGCGAGCTTCCGTTCGGTAATGTCATTGTAAGCGACGACTACTCCATAGCCTTCCAGCGGAACGGGCGCTGCGGCGACATTGAGCCAGGTTGTCACGTTGTCGGCATTGACGATGCCCATCTCGACATTCTCCACCAGGCGATGTTCCCTAAGGGCCCTGGTACTCGCAAACTCATCTGCCGGCATCGTCGAGCCGTCATTCCGTACGATTTTCCATTCCCGACCGTCTATGGAACGCCTTGTATGCTCCTCGGTCGGGAGCCCCAGCAGGCTGGAAGCCAGCCGGTTTGTCTCCAGAATTTTACCTGACGCATCAGATATCGTCAGGCCCATCGGAGAAACTTCAAAGAGCGTCCGGTACAGCGCCTCGCTTACGCGAAGCGATTCAACCATGTTCTTCTGCTCGGTGATGTCGGTTGCATAGATAACCACCCTGCGCGTACGTCCGCTTGCGTCGAGAACCGGATAGAGCACCTGATGTATCCAGCGTCCCGTGCGGATGTCGTCAAAGGCCACGGGCTTGCCCGAGTTGAAGACCTCTTCAACACAGGCCCTTCTGCTATTTGCCAGTTCAGGATTCAGCATGCCGTAGGCATCGCTACCCAGACACTCCTCTGCTGAACGCCCGAGCCTTTCCGCGAAGGTCGTGTTGGCTGCCAGTATCGTTCCGTCACGCTCCATGAAGCAGATCGACTCGTCGATGGCATTGAAAACCGACCTCAGATTGCGCTGGCTCTGCTCGAGGGCATCCTTCATGTTTCGGGACTCGGTTATATCCCTGGCGATACCCTCAAATCCGCAGACTTTTCCCGACACATCAAGCAGCGGTGCCACGTTGGAGGTATGCCAACGCCAGGTTTCGTCGACATGCCTGACCCGGTATTCCTGACTCCTGGGCCGTATACCCGTTTCGACGACGGAACGAATCCAGTCCTCGCACATCTGGAGATCCCCGGGATGAACAAAATCCCTGAAAGATTTGCCGAGCACATCACAGGGCCGATGCCCGAGCACTGCCTGCCAGGATGGAGACACGAAGGTAAACACCCCTTCGTCATCCATGGTGTAAATGACATCGAGGCTGTTTTCAATAAGCAGGCGATAGGTACGCTCGCTGGCCAGAAGCGCTTCGTACTCAGCCAACGGAATCGTTCTGGTTTCTGTAGTGCTCATGGTGCCCCCTACAAACCTCGTATCATCCGGGCTACGGTACCCGGTTTGACTAGTCAATTTTTTTCGTCAGCGCGGCGTTGAGGAAGATGCCCGCGACGACGACGACAATACCGAAAAGCGCCACCGGAGACGGCAGCGCATCCTTGAACAGCAATACTCCGCCGAGCAGAGCAAATACCACCTCGCCGGCCTGGGTCGATTCGACTACAGCCAGTTCCCGTACATCGTCCTGCACCAGTTCCGTCGCCTTGAAGAACAGTATCGTCGCAATCACGCCGGAAAACACCGCGACCACGAAGGTCTGCACGAATTGTCCCGGGGTCGGCAACGTACCCAGGGCCAGCCCCGCGGCGCTCAGTACCAGCCAGAACGGCAGGCTGCAGAGCGTCATGCCGAACACCCGCTCCATCGTCCCGAAGTCCTGGGGAACGACGGCCATCATCTTCCTGTTGCCAAGCGGATACGCGAAGGCGGCGACCAGAACCAGTACAATCCCGACCATCGCGCTGCGGTCCGGGGTAGCCGAGACCTCCTGCAGCTGCACGAGCACGATGCCGGTCAGTATGAAAACCGAAACGACCAGCTGCTTTGCCGGCAGTGTATGCCGTACCCTCGCAACGTTTCCGGCGCTGGATCCGGAATCGGTCTTGCGGTAGAACAAGGGCGTCAGCAGGGCACCCGCCACGATCGTCACCTGCCAGGTGGCCGCGATGAGCCAGGACGGCCCGTACGAGGCCGCCATGGTGATTCCCGCATAAAAGATACCGAACCCTACAGTGCTCCACAGGAACCATGCCTGCGGATTTCCACGGATCGCGTGGAACACCGCCCGGTAGCGCCTGCGCGGAACCATCAGCAGGAACAGCAGGGGCGCCATATAGTAGAAGCGCAGCGATGAAGACCAGATCCAGTGCCCGCCGCCAACCTGCATCTGCCTGTTCAGCACGAAGGTGACGGCGAAGAACAGCGATGCCAGTATTCCCAGCGCCAGGGCCTTCTTCATGCCCGCTCAGAGTGCCAGTCTGTTTTCTTGCAACAGCTGGTTTATGGCCTGGTTGACGGCGTTGCTCTTGTCCTTGGCCGAGGAAGCCTTGCCAATGATGGTAGCCGACTGCTCGTCGAACGACTTGAGCTCGGCGATTGCGCCAGAAAGCATGCCTACCGTGGACTTGAGCGTACGGAAGGTACCCGCAAACGAGTCGGTTATGCCGCGCTGTCGCTCGGCGCTCTCCTTGATGGAACCAGCCAGGTCAGATATGGAACGCACGCCCTCGGCGAGCTCGCGGTTTTCTCCCACGAAACCGTCCATGGTGCGCGCGATGTTGGATATCAGGTCATAGGCACGCTGCGTCTCTTCCATCATCTGGTACAGCGATGTGGCTACAGCCTGGATACCCTCGGCGCTGCCCTCGATCTCGCCGTTCATGGTCCTGACTATGCCCGCGATTTCCTTGGTGCGTACCCCCGATGAATCCGCGAGGTCGCGCACCGATTCCGCCACCACCGCGAAACCGGAACCGGCTTCTCCCGCGTGTGCAGCTTCTATGGCAGCGTTCATGGCCAGCAGGTTGGTCTGGTTGGAGATCTTGGCCAGCGTACCCACGATCTCCAGCGTCTTGGCCTGGTATTCTCCCAGGCCCTTTATGCTGGCTATGGTCTTGCCCAGTATGCCTCGGCCGCTTTCAGCCAGGCTGTTCAGCTTCTTGGTAGCCTCGTCAGCCCGGCCGATATCTGACCGTATCGACTCCACCGCCTTGACCATGCGGTCCTGCGACGAGGACTGGGTATCCACCAGCGTCTTCTGCCTGACCGCCGAATCGCGGACCGAGTCCACCGACGACAGAAGGTGGGCCAGGTTGCCCTGGGCCGACTCCGAGGCCTCGCCCAGGCTGCCCGAGGCCCGGTAGAGGTCCTCGTTCTTGAGCACGAACGCCGCGAGTATCTCGCCGATGGCATCGAACGATGATGCTATCGCACCGTTGCTTGAATCCGCTTCCTGCTTTAGTTCGCCTATCCGCACCATGATCTTGGACACGGAAGCCAGCGCATTGGCGCTCTTTTCCCACTCCCCTACGCTCAGGGCCAGCAGGTTGTTCTGCAGCTTTGTCAGGTACAGCAGCACGAACGATGCGGAGAAGAACACGACGGCGACGATGGCCCTGCGGCTGAGCGCCAGGGGATCACCGCTGATGGTTGTGCAGATGTTGAACGTGATGGCAAAGAACACACCCAGACCGGTTACGAACGGCGCTGAAACGATGATGCCGGCGGGCATCATGATGATCAAAGCCAAGCCTATGACCGACGTGAGCACGACAATGTAGTTGTCAGCCTTGACCAGCGCCGGCTGTATGAGTATGCCCACAAAAATGATGGCAATGAAGGTGAGCAATATCGCGCTGCCGAGGCGGTCTTTTCCGTTGAGCACGAACATGATGCCGACCAGTATCGTCACCGCAATCATGACGGACCCGATTCCGGCTACCGTGTTGTGTATCAACAGGAAGCTGATGGGTATGAAAACCAGCACCGTCACGCCTATGATCATGAGGAAAATCAGGCTGACCCGTTTGCGCCTCAGGTCGAAGTATTCTTCGACATGCAATCCGAGGGGAGTCTTCCCCAGGATGCGTTTGAATTCCTTGAACATGGAACCATCGTATATCAAGAGTTGAAATAAATCAAAAACAAACGCCGTGCTCAGCGCATTGAGTTCAGCGCAATGGTGCAACCAGTGAGGCCAGACTCGCGGCATAGGCTTGCCGGTTCTCCGGATACAGGTCGCTCTCTGAAAAGCCAACAACCGCAAAGGGTTCCGCGCCTGATTCCTCGACCATCGCGGCTACGATCTTGTCAGGCTCGGTATCGCCTGAAACCGTCACGAAGGCTGCTTTTTTGAGCTTGCCTGAATACATCCTGAGCCAGGATCGAACCGGAGGGCTCAGGTGCCAGGACCATACCGGGGTGCAGACGAACACGACATCGTACCCGGCAGGGTTGTAGAAGGGCTCCGCGATGGGCGTTGCAGTGCCGATGCTGGCATCCATGCCGGCACCCATGAAGCCAAAAAAGCCTGTCCGCGCCTTCAGTTCGACAATAGCCTCGAGGTCAGCTCCAGTCAGCGCTGCAAGGTCTTCCGCTACGGCCCGCGTCGCATTGCCCTGCGAAAAGTACACCACGAGCACCCGGCCTGCGCCAGCGACCGGTTCAACCAATTGCACGATGGGGACGTCCGAACGCACTGCTGGACTTGGCCCGGTCAGGCCATCGGGTTTCTGCACCTTGTTCGTGGCGCAGCCTCCCGCAAGCACCGCGGCAACGAGTACGGCTAAAACGATCAGATGCTTTTTCATGCTACAGCCCCTTTGGTCGCGATCATGGTGCATGGCGGATTCCCTTCTGACCGTCTTGTTGCCGCTCCACCTGGAACCTCAGTACAGTCTTCATTTTTTCCGGTGCCACCGCATTCGGATTCGATATGTATATTTCACGGTGTTTCAGCGTAGTCCTGTGTAGTTCCTGCTCCGCAATAAAGCGTTCCATCGCAGCAACCGTCGCGGGCTCGTCGTCATAGCTGCCGGCATGGAGCATCTGGACGCACAGACCCTCGGCGAGGCGCTCATAACGTACCATATCAAGCAAAGCCTGCGGCTTCTTCTTTATGGTCCGCTCGATAGTCTCTCGTGCATAGTCAGCTGAGACAAAATCCGGCTGCCGCATCATCAGTTCAAAAACCAGGGTATCCTTGTCCAGCTTTCCAGTTGGCGCTATCTTGGCCTCCTCGGTCAAATCCCAGACGCCTTCGAGCGGGTATACCGTGTAGTCGCAATAGCCCTCCGGCTGGCTTCCCTGCGCGGCTTCCTGTTTCAAACCCATCTTAACCCCGTACGACAATGAATACAGCACGCTGATGTAGTCAGCAAAAAAGGCGTCATTAGGATTACCGCGGCCACGGATGGTAAAGAAGTTCATGGCCGGAATCGTAACCGTTTCCGGTTTAGTTCCAGGCAGATACAAGGACTTCTCGCTTTTTTTCCATTCGACTTTCACAGAGGTCTCCTTGCAGGTTCACTGAAACGGCTTGAGGTACGCGCGTGCTGATTCAGTCATTTCAAGAGAAAAATCTGACATGTATTTCCGGGTACAGAACGCTTTCATGTAGGAATCGAAGTCGAAATCCGGTTCAGGATGCCGCGTTCTGAACATCAACCGCAGCTCGCTTTCCGGGAGACGCCGATAGGTGTTTTTCTGCACGATGAAACCGCGTTCGAACCGCTGCGGTTTGGGGCGTGAGCGCTGCTGGTCCGTAGGATACCCGAACACGACCATGATCACCGGCACCACATACTCGTCCAGCCCGAACAGTTCGACATGGCGGTCGTGGTTCTCCAGTATGTCGCCGATGTAGCACGACCCGATGCCCAGGGATTCAGCCGCCACAACCGCGTTCTGGGCCGCGATGAGCGCGTCTTCGCTTGCCAGAAGAAAATCCCCGACACCTGGATTCCTGGGCTTCGCGCCAGCATGTTCGTAGCAGTCAAGCCAGCGCCTGCAATCGGCCAGGAACACGAGGACGAGCGGCGCCTTGGCTATGAACGGCTGTTCGTCGCAACTGACGGCCAGCGCGTCCTTGAGGTTCTGGTCCTCTACCTCGATGATCGTGTACAGGCACTGGTTGCCTGCCGTCGGTGCCTGCATGGCTGCATCAAGTATCAGGTCCCTGTCTTCAGGTAAAACAGGCTTTTCCAGAAATGCCCGGGTTGATTTTCTTGAAAAAAGGGATGCTATCGTCTGATTCACTGCATGCTCCATTGGTTCAATTTTCTCCACTGCCGCAGAGCCGCCTGAGTTCATGCAGTTCCGCGTCCATCTTGCGGGCAATCGATCGCGCCATGCCACCAAAGCTGAGCGCATTGATGATGCTCACCGGAAACCGCCAGCGGATGTCGGAATCAACGTCCAGCCTCGTACCGTCCTTGATACCGTGGAGCGCATAGACAATGTCCAAGGAATGAATCCGGCTTTCAAGGTAGAACGCTATCTTGCGGTCAGGCACATAGCTCGTAATGGAACCCCGCATCTCGAGGCGGCTTCCCTTCTCCTCGATTGTTTCGGTAAAGGTCGTGCCGACCATGCCGGGCTTCTTTTCCAGCGTCTTTCCACCCGTCACTTCCTTCTGCCAGAGCATCGCCTTTCCAGGTTCTGCGAGCCACGGAAAAATGAACTCAGCCGGCCTGTGCATCTCTATCGAGCAATGGATTTTCATATGCTGTCCTCTGGCAATCCAGCCGTGTATTTCATACAACTATAGGTCTTCAAGCAAGCTGGTACAAGAATGCAAGGAGCATCGACATGGACGGTACAAACAGGAGCAACATCCGGGCAGGCCTCAGGGTCTCGATAGTCCTCAAGGAGGACCAGCGGACGGGCGCGAGGACAGAAGGCATCGTGCAGGACATACTGACAAACTCGCCAACCCATCCGCACGGCATCAAGGTCCGTCTGGAATCCGGCCTCGTCGGTCGCGTACAGGAAATTCTGGAGTAGAGCCCCCGGTAGAGCTGGTCCGGCTACAGCCGCAGGCCCTTCCAGCCGCTCCAGAACCACGGCATCTCCTTGCCCGTCAGGAACTGCAGCCTGAGGCCTAGCTGGGCCGCGTGGTGCTGGATATGCCGTAACGAATACAGATGGAGTTCCAGCCTTGTTCCAAGTTCGGGCCGCGTGAGCGGCCTTCCTGCAAGGTCGTCGTCCTCCTTACCTGAAAAAACAAGGAAACATCGCTCCGCGCAATGGCGGAGGTATGACAGGCATTGTTCCTTGCTGTACAGGTTGACAGGCAGCCGGTCGGAGAGCTCCTCGTAATCCGTGAACAATGCGACGTTCCGCGAATGATATGCCTGTGCCCTGAACGCCTCGAGGCTTTCCGACAGGTACAAGTCAGTATAGAAGAGCGTGTGAAAAACGACCTGGGAGTAGGGATAGTCCCCTTGAGGCTGCTGCCACCCGTCGTCCGGGCAGGTGTCGATGCAATACTTCAGGGAGCCGAGCGCGGCTCCAAACTGGTTGTCCAGGACGGTTGAAACCACGATGCCCTCACTTGTCGTTGCAAAGATTTATGGGTACTTTTGTGATATCGCCTGTAGCGTTTATTCGGACAGGTGATGCAGAGCCGCTCCGTATGGAGGGCTACGTTTCAGTTCCGGTATCCGCGGGTTCCAATGCCCGGGAACGGAGGCGGTTCGCCCAGAAAGCGGCCCGCCAGGGAGTCTATCATGTCAAGCTACTTCAACCTCAACGAATCACTTGAAAACCTCGTGCGCGACCTTAAAACCGGAGCAGAGCAGTTTGCCCGCGCCATGGCCAGCGAAGCCGAAGCCCACGGGCAGGCCGAAGGTAGCTTCAGCGGCTCAACCGGCGGTACCCATGGAAGCAATTTCGGCGGTTCCAAGGATTTCTCGTTCAACTTCGAGAATCTCGGCTATCCCCGCCACGAGACCTTCGAGCAGGCC
>JFJP01027729.1_pt1 | contig 12921 bp, 9 predicted proteins | sample 431651 | NCBI WGS metagenome assembly JFJP01 (sample SAMN02602958, study PRJNA72255) | Microbial mat metagenome, whole genome shotgun sequencing project. | biome: fresh water; feature: sink hole; material: water; isolation source: purple microbial (photo- and chemosynthetic) mats found in... | reverse complement strand
TATAAAAAGAAAAAAAAGGTCTTTTTTTCAAAAAATTACAAAAAAATTATTTTAAATTTAATTAAAAATTAAAAAACTTAATTTTTTTTTAAAAAAACTTTTATAAAAAAAAAAATTTCCTTATAAAATAACCAAAAACTCTTTAATTATCCATTAAAATCCATGTTTTCTTCTAAAAAGATCATAAATTTCAAGAACTTCCAGAAGAAATACCAAGGATATTATTTGATTTATTCTTCAGAAACGATTACAAAGCTAAAACTAGAGCAAATTCTTTATGAATTATTCAAAGATTCTGATAACGAAACTGAATTTCCTAATATTCAATACATAGAAAAATCTAATAAAATTATTAGATATGAGGAATTACATTCAAATAACACTTATTTTGTTCATATAACAAAAGATTCGAAAAACTATCTTAATTATGATACAAATGAAGTAAAAGAGATCATAAAAAGCAATATAATCACGATATTAAAGGAAGAAGAATATGAAAAATCAATGGATTTAACTAATATTTTAGCTTTAAAAGAAAGAATTAATGCTTTGGAAGGGCTTTGTGAGAAAAATGACAATAAATTGAACAAAAAACATCAGGAAATTATGGCTTTTATGATGGATTATAGAGCAAAGATTGAGAAACAAACTGATTTTTATGGGGAAGAAGGCAGGAAATTAGAAGAGATTGAGAATGAGTTAAGACTTATCGCCGATCAATATAATAAAGCGAGAATTTCTATTGAGAAAAATCTGTTTTTTTTTAATAAATAAATGAAAACTGTGAATATATATCGATAATTTCGATAATTCTTTAAAAATTTGTTTCATTTGAAAAATTTATTTTTTTATATTTATAATATATTGCTAATCAAAACGAGGAGCTGATTCAGAATATAAATGAATATTTGAATTTTACTTATGGTAAAGGAGATTTTGAAAAAAATAAATAAGGAAAACATTGCACTGACATTTTATAATTTAAAAATGCCGAATTATTTTTCTATAATACATTTCATTTTGATTTCAAAAAAAACTTAAAATTAGATATTATAAAACAGTGAAAATCCGTTTTTTTTCGTTTTTTTTTTGCTAGTAATGTCTAAAATTTAATGCTTTACTAACTAAAAAATTCATTTTCAAAAAAATTCCAGAAATTCACCTTCATGAAAATTTATTTCTTTTTCTTATCAATACTGCTCTTTTTTTCGGTCAAAGGTCTCACTCGTCCAAATCTCATTCCCTATCCCAACATTATTTCTTTTGAAAACCGTTCGAAAATTATTGATCCTTGCTTGATAGCATTCAATTTCCAGCCAAATCAAAACGATGCTCCAAACTATTATTTCGATATTTTACGTTTTTTCTACAAAACAACCTTTCCAGAAAGGTATTGTTCTTATGAAAGAAGGAGAAATGATTTCAAGCCTAGAGCTCCCAATTCAAAAATTCTCCAAATAAAAATAGAAAATTATGAGAATTCTAAACCAAATTACCCAACAAAAACCACAAATGAATCTTATAAATTAGACCTAACTGATAGTCAATGGCTTCTCCAAGCAAATAATTACATAGGTTTTCTCAGAGGAATTGAGACTTTTTTCCAGTTATTAGACCCAATAGAAGACAATTTCAATTATAACCTCTCATTCTATCCAATACACATCACTGATGCCCCTTCGTTATCATATAGAGGCGTAATGATTGATACAGCTCGCAATTTCATTCAAATTAGTACTTTGAAACATGTGATTGATGGTCTATTATTCCATAAATTGAATGTTTTTCACTGGCATATAACCGATGAAGAGAGTTTCCCTTTAGAATTAGACAGTTTTCCTAATATAACGAAATATGGCAGATATTCTGCTCATGAAATGTACACAAAAGAGGATGTAGAAGAAATCGTTGAATATGCAAGATATAGAGGTATAAGAGTAATTCCAGAGGTTGATTCTCCTGCACATAGCTTAAGCTGGGCTTTCTCAGAAGAACTCAAAGATATTGCAAAACCATGCTTTCTTTGGGCTAACTATAACGGCCAATTAGATCCAAGTTTGAATAAGACTTATGAAGTAGTTGAAGGAATTTTGAACGATCTTGATGAGATGTTTCCTGATGAATATGTTCATTTAGGAGGTGATGAAGTTGGGTTCAAATGCTGGGAAGAAACTCCTCATATTAAGGCATTTATGCAAGAGAATGGCATAGAAAATGGTATTAAATTGCAGAATTATTATAAACAAAGAGAAGAAAGTCTATTGAATCCGAATAAAACTGCGATATTTTGGATAAATGATGCGAATTTTGATTATCGTCCACAAGACATCATTCAGTTTTGGGGTTCGGCTTCTCAGTATAATCTCATACAAAACTACACAAATAAGATTATCTGGTCAAATTATGACTATTTCTACATAGATTTAGGATATGGAAATCTCTTTGGAGATGCTTCTTGGGCACAATTCGTCACTTGGAAGAAGATTTATTCCTTTAATCCTTTTCCTGTAGAAATTGATAAATCAAGGGTTTTAGGTGGAGAAATCCCTTTATGGGCTGAATTGAACTCTGATGTCACCACAGATAATCATTTATGGAGTCGAGGAAGTGTTTTTGCTGAGAGATTCTGGAATACTGAAATCAATAATGGAAATCAGGATATCGTGGCGAGATTGTATGGGAATGAATTGAGATTGATTAGAAGAGGATTTGATGCCTCGCCGGTCACTTCGCAGTATTGCTCGCTACATGTGGACGTTTGCTTCCCTTAAAATAAATCAATTTATGTTAGAACAATTACAACATATATTTCTTATTTAATTTTAAACGATTTATCACGATAAATAATGTTAAAAAAAAATTTTAAAGGAAAAAACCAAAAATTTTTTTTACTTTATTTATAAAGAATAAAAAATATAAAAACAAAAATCAAAAATCAAAAGAAAATTCAAAAAAATTCATACTTGATTTTTTTAAAGAAAAAAAAATAATTAATTTTTTATTATAAACATGAAAACCTATTTTATTTTTCTTGTGCTCTTTGTTTAACAATTCCCTTTTTCTCCATCCCTGTTCGATCGACTTCCAATTCATTTCATCAAAAACTCCCAATTATTACTACGATATTCTAAGTTTTTATTATCAATCCACCTTCCCTAAATCCAATTGTTCTTTTGAAAGAAAGACAAATTCTTATAAACCCAAAACTGTGGATACTCATGCTTTAAAGATAAAGATCAATCATTTTGAAGTTGATAAACCCAGTTATCCATCAAAGAAAACTGATGAATCATATAAATTAGATTTAAATGAGCAAAAATGGGTTTTACAGGCAGAAAATTACCATGGGTTTTTAAGAGGGATCGAGACATTTTTCCAGCTTTTAGAGCCAATAGAAGATAATTCTCACTATATATTAAAATTTTATCCAATAGATATTGAGGATTCTCCTTCTTTTCCTTATAGAGGAATAATGATAGACACTGCTCGTCATTTTATCAAGCTAAATATGTTGAAACATGTGATTGATGGCATGATGTTTCACAAATTGAACGTTTTTCATTGGCATATCGTCGATGAAGAGAGTTTTCCTTTACAATTAAAGACTTTTCCACAAATAACGACCTTTGGAGCCTATTCTCCCAAAGAAATCTACACAATAGAAGATGTAGCAGAAATAATTGAATATGCTAGATATAGAGGGGTTAGAGTAATTCCAGAAATAGATTCTCCAGCACATAGCTTAAGTTGGGGTTTTTCAGAAGAACTCAAAGATATTGCTTTAAAATGTCCAATTTGGGCTGATTATAATGGACAATTAGACCCAAGTTTAGATAAAACATATGAGATAGTTGAAGGGATTCTTAATGATGTTGTTGATTATTTCCCTGATGAATATGTGCATTTAGGAGGAGATGAGGTTAGTTTCTTGTGTTGGGAAAGCAAGCCTTGGATTCAAAAATTTATGAAGGAAAATAATCTGACTAATGGCATTCAATTACAAAACTACTATAAAAATCGTGAAAGAAAATTATTGAATTCAAATAAATCTGCAATTTTTTGGGTAAATGATGCGAATTTCGATTATCAAGAAACTGATATTTTTCAGTTTTGGAGCTCTTCTGACAAATATAATCTAATCGAAAATTACACAAATTCTGTGATTTTCTCACCATATGATTATTTCTATATAGATGTAGGTTATGGCAGTACAACAGGCAATGATGCTTGGTCACCATTTGTAACTTGGAAAAAAATATATAGTTTTAATCCTTATCCAAAAGAAATAGAAAGAGATAGGATACTAGGAGGGGAAGTCACTTTATGGGCTGAATTGAATTCTGATAGCACTACTGATAATCATTTATGGAGTAGATCAAGTGCTTTTGCTGAAAGAATGTGGAACGCTTTGATTAATAATGGAGATGCTGATATAGTCGGGAGATTGGTCGGAAATGCGAAGAGATTGGAGAGAAGAGGGTTTCAGGTCTCACCTGTGACTTCTGAATATTGTGAGAAAAATTTGAAGATTTGCTTCCCTTAGGTCAGAAATTAAAAAAAATGCATGAATTTTGTAATTTAAAACAAATTAAAAATCAAAAATTCATCAAATGCATAAAATTTGCTATTTAAAAAAAAAAAAAACACAATTCATTGAAAAACTCTATAAATTAATTTTAAAAATGCTATTTAAAAAAAAAAAAATTAAAATTCATTGAAAATCTCAGTAATCAACAGAACTGGTTGCATGTATTATCAGCACAATAAACGACGTTGCTGCTATCAAAAGTGCCAGTGCATATAAGCTATTTATTCCAGTATACCTCCATGTTTTATCCAAATCAGGTCGAACGGAAAGAATCGTATGAAAAATATGAAAAAAGAATAAAAAACGAACAATTTTTGAGATTTTAATAAAAAATCAATCTTTAAAAAGCTTTATAATTGATTTTTTATAACAAAAAAATATTTAAAAAGATCTTTTCTTTTCCTTTATCGGTCTCTTTGGTCTTTAGCCCTTCCCTTTTTAACAAAACTGCTCACTTCTTCTTTTCAATAGTCATCCACAACCGTTCTATATTTAACTTCCACACCATAAAAAACCACGACTCGCTTTCCATTTTTTAAAACTTACTTCTTCACAAAACTCACTCCCTTCTCCAATTATCATCTATATATAACTTCCACTCCCTTAAAACACCACGATATTTTTATCACTTTCCCTAATATGTATTCAGATCATTTCACTATTATCATATAGGAATCATCAAAATCCAAAGAAAACTTCTGGAAAAGGATCATATAGGAATCATCAAAATCCAAAGAAAACTTCTGGACAAATATAAAAAAAAAAAAAAAAAAAAAAAAAAAGTTTTAATGCAAAAATTTAGCAAAATATTTCAATTCAATAAAATCAAAAGAACACATATATAATACCGTAATGTAAAATAGGAATCATATGAAATAAAAAGATCCCCTAAAAGAGTTCCTCCTGAAAAGGATATCATAATTCTCAATATAGGATCAGGAAAAAACATTCCCTTGAAAATTTAGTTATTGTTGAAACGAACAAAAAGAGGAGGAACAAAGGAAAACTGGGTAATGAAATAAATATTATTGAAACGGTCATTTTTGCATATATATTAGGAAAATATGAATGGAATTTCTTTTCATAAAACTTTAAAATATAATTCTTTTTATCACATTTGTCTGACAAAAAAGTCTTTGGAAGGAATATTGGAGGATTTTGTTATATTTTCAGATCGGCGAGGCTGTGAAAAAGGAGAAAACTCATTGGATTTTTCTTAAGTTTGGTAACACAAAATAAAAACGATGAAAAAATAAAATATTTTCAACATTTGATAAATATGTTTAAATTTCAATTTTTAGAAAAAGATTTTTTTTAATTATAAACAAAATAAGTCAAATTTCTCAATAAAACATGAATCTTGTCTCGCTAAGAAAATTTTCTTTTTTTAACATTTTTGTGGGAAGTAAAAAAAATTTTAAAAATTTTCCTATTTTTTTTTTTTACAAAAACAAGCATTAATAAAAAAATAAAAAGTTATCAATTATGAGAAAATTTAAATACCAAGGGCCAATAAAACGAAAGATGTATGGAGCTCCAAACAAAAACTCTCTCTATTTAAATTTTTTATTAATTTTATTTAATTTTTTTTAAATTTTTCTCGACGTCTGACAGTAAATTCTATAATTTTCTATTATTTTTTTTTTCAAAAAAACATTTTAAAGATAAAATCTAAATTCAAAAAGGAACAACCCACAAAAAATAGAACCTTCTCTTCAAAAATCCAATTCTAAAGCTTGTACCCGAATCCCATCAAAGATTCCATCATATTCTTTGAATACAATTCAGTCAATCTTTTCACTCTTTCAGGTTTCTTCTCTGCCCAACCTATATATAGCCCAGTCCCTATATTAAATGGGTCTGCGCCTTGCATATTTCTGAATGCTAATTCAGCATTCATATGGTTTTCAAAGCAAATAAAACCATAAGGTCTTCCTATATTTGAATCAAATTTCACAGTACTGCTAGTAATCGGTCCGAAAACGCTAAAAACTTCCAATAATTTTTTATTCAAATCATCATCTTTCACATTATTAGGCAGATTTTTAATATATAGGTTGTTTTTCGCATCTAATCGATTTATCTTCGAAATAAAGGGTTGCACTTGTATCACATTATTCTTTAATTTTGTATTATTAGCCTGAGCAATTGACAAATCGGCAGCTTCCCTATTCTCAAATTGAACATACCCATATCCTAACGGGTTTCCTAAAGGATCAGTGGCAATCTTACACGATAAAATATTCCCATACATAGAAAAAACACTCTCAAACATCTCTATCGTTAATGTAGGATCGATATTCTTCACGAAAACATTGGCTTCCGGTATAATTTTCTTCGGGCCTTGTGCAGTTTGTATCACAGTATTCTCCATATTTCCGAATATACTCGGACCTATTGAATGTTCACTATTATTGCTTCTTTCTTCAAAACTATTTGCTAATGCTGCTAATCCTCCAGTTTCTAAATTCCCTTCTCTTGTTAATTTCTGCATCAATAAATAACGACTATGAGCACTATGGAGAAAACTCGAAGTATCTTCTATATCTAAATCCCTTTCAATCCCAATATTTGCTCCATTACTCCCAGCTCCCATTCCTAACATATTAGCTGTCGGTGTTTGACTAACACTGATCCTTTGATTATTTATCTCAAATCCATTCATCATCTCCAAAGCAGCTCTCGCATCCCTTGAATTCTTATATTGAATCATCGCAAAACCCTTACATTTCATTGTTTTCGGGTCTCTTCGAAGGTCTAAAAACTCTATTTCGCCAAAAGGAGAAAAAAGCTCTTTTAGATCGATTTCTTGTATATCACTTAAACCACCTGCTAAACCTTCTATATAAATCCTATTGATTTCCCGAGAAGAATCAATAGGGCGTTCTGCAGGGATTACATCAGAGCCTAAATAAGGCCTTACGATTTTATTCTGTTTAGCTACAGCATGAGCTCGGTTTTTTTCGGCTTGGGAAGGCTGGATTTTGACTGCGTTTCCGAGAATTATTTTACCAGATTGCGATAAAGCTTTGAATTTGGACTCTTCTGAATAGAATTCCACGTAGGAAACTCCTTTAGATTTGCCGTTTTTTGGGTCTTTTATTATGCGAATATCACGAATTTTGCCGCAATCGTTATCGGAAAAAAATTTGTATACATCGATTTCACATGCTTTTAAAGGCAACTGAAGGACCAGAACTGTTAAATCATCTCTTTTGGCTTCTTCTGCTTCTTTGATCTTTTCCTCCATTTTCAGCTCGATTTCTCGCAATTGGGCTTGGTTGAGGATTTTCTGAGGAAATTCATCTAATTGTTCGTAAGATTCTTCCATAGGTTTAATTATTTTGTCTATTTGAGGTTTTTGATCTTTGTGATGAGATTTTTTGGGGCTACGAGATCGGGTTCGGGAACGTTTCTGCTTATGTTTATGCTTTTTGTGATGGGGTGATGATGAAAGCTTATGACTTTTAGAATCATATAAATCATGTTTTTTATCTAGCTTTTCGAGTTTTTCTTCAGGTTTTTCGGATTTAGGAAGTTTGGGTTTCTTTTTGATTTGTTTTTCGGTTGTTTGTTTGAGAAAAGCTTCGACACTTTCCAGATCCAGATCGGAAAAAGCACTCATTTTCAATTTGTTTGTTTATGAAAAAAAATTTCAATTTTTCGGAAAATGATTTTTTTGTTTTGTTTTAAAAAGGTTTTTCGATTTTTTTTTGTCTTGGAATTTTTAATTTATTAATTTTTTCTTGTTTCTAATAAATATCAAACAAATTAATGAAAAATTCCTTTCTAAAAACCAAATCAAAAATAATAGAAATTTGATATAAAAAAAATCAGCCCATAAATAAATCGCCGCTTTTCATGTTTATAACAACAAGCAAATCTCCTTTCTTATCAGTAAGCTCTTCTGATAGCGAGGACGATCTCTCTCCTTTTCAAGCCCTCGACCTCTCCATTCATCACAATGAAAACTATCAATCTTCTTTACGTTCTATGCTACAAACCATAGATTCCCGTCTCCATGTCAATAATCTTAAATTAGACCTATATGATTTCCTCAAAAAACAAAAGAAAAGCAGTTATAAACGTCGTTTCTGGTATGATCAAATCATTTTTTACCCTTTTGATGATGAAGCTGATAAGATTCCTGAGCCTTTAAGGGTCTTAAAACTCATAAGAAGCCAGCAGAAAAAGAGAAATATCTCACATTTCCTAACAAAAATCATGCAGGAAATCGATGAAAATGTCGAGGATTTTGATGAAGAGCTATTCATAAACGATAACACTTTTCTCCCATTACCGAAAAAACCAATAAAAAGCTTGAAATCTCAGATTCCTATCCATAATTTCATCATTTCTCTCCCTAAAAAAGATCCAAAGGAAATTAATTGGCTTTCTCTTGCTAAAAAAGCCAATACAGAGCTTTTGAAACCCCGTATCATAACAGAATCCGAAGAAATCTCAACAGCAAAAGAGCCTGTTTCTTATAATAATAACCCTTTTTATGAAGAATGTGCATTAAAACCATTAAATGACATAATTAAGCCGATTTCCCTAGAGAAAACTCCTTTAATAACAGGACTCCAGCTCTATAAAAGCTATATGTCTTTACATAAGCTTTTTAATCTCCAGGCTTCCTGGACTAAAGAAGACGATGAAATTCTTTCGAAAGCAGTTCTTATGCATGGTTGTGAAGATTGGAAACAAATAGCGAATTATCTTGATGGGAAAGACACAGGAGCCTGTTTTCAAAGATGGTATAAATATGTGAACCCTAGCATAAGAAAAGGCAAATGGACGATATTGGAAGATATTAAATTGGCTTTATATCTAGAGTTTTATGGTAAAGGGAAATGGTCGATAATTGCTAAGAAATTCGCAAATAGAACTGATGTCCAAATAAGAGAAAGATGGTGTAATATATTAGAACCTTTTCTGAAAAACGGAAATAAATGGCGAACCGAAGAAGATGAGATTTTATTGAAGGAAGCACCGTTAAATGGCTTTAAATGGTCGGTTATTGCAGGGAAATTCAAAGGAAGAACTGATAATCAATGTACGAGACGATATAAGAAATTAACAATGAAACAAAGAAGTTTTAGAAGGAAAAAACAAAGGGAAATTAAAAAAGAAAAGGAAAGGATTACGATAATTGATGCTTTAGCGAAGAAATTACCGGTGTTTACCATTGTTAAAATGAAAAAAAAAGAGGAGGAAAAGAAGGTCGTCAAAACGGAGAATCATTAGTTTTTTAAGTATTTAAGGAACTGTTTTTATAATATGTAGTTTTTGAAAAAAACGATATTTTAAATAGGAAAATCAAATAAAAAAGCGTTTTCTGAAGAAAAAACGCAGAATTCCTTTAGGAAATTCAAACAAAAAAATCAAATAAAATTTAAAATTGTAATTTTTTCATAAAAAAATTTTAAAATTAACAAAAACTTAAAAATTTTAATTAAAAATCAAAAAAATGTCTTTAAAATACCTTGCAACAGCCCAAACTTTTGATATTCTTCCTGCAGTAAATGATAAAGAAACTTCCATTTCTTCTCGATGTAATCTCGAATTCAAATCTTTTAATGCCAGTTGTCTTCTTCATACATATCTCGCGAATTTCAAGCCAAACTCGCCAAAAACTCAGAAATCAATGCTTTTTTTAGGAATAAAACCAGAAAGTCTTCGTTTTTGGACAAAAGAAGACTTTTTACAAAGAAAAAACCTTTGTATTTTTGATGAAGAATTGATCAATATGAAGATCGAGGCAAAAAACTCGAAGGTTTTGAAACTTTTTAAAGAAATCTTCAAAAAGAGAAAAGAAATAAAAGGAGATTTAATTGAAAAAAATGAGAAAAATGCGAAGAAATTCAAAGTACGGTTTTTTAGTCCTAAAATTGTGAAGAAAACTAAGGAAATTGATGAAATTTATCAGAAAAATAAAGGAAAATACAAAGAAAATAGAAGTTTTGATGAGAAAAACAAAGGAAATTCCAGAAGAAATGAAGATTTTGAGAAAAGTTGGAAATTTGAAGAAATTTATGATGAATTTAGCGTTGATGAAATTTATCAGAAACTTAAAGGAAAATACAAAGGAATTGAAATTTTAAAGAAAAATTCACAAGAAAAAAACTGTGAAATTGATGATATTTATAAGAAAATCAAAGGGAAATTCAAAAGAATTGAAGTTTTAAATATGAGAAAATTAGAGAAGAATAGGCTTTTTGAAGAAAATGTGAGAAATAATGAATTAAAGAGGATTTCAATTGAAAATCGATTGAAAAAACAAAAGGAAAAAAACGCTGAAGATTTTTATTTCAAAGAAAAAGAAGAAAAATCAAAAGAAAAAGGGAAAAAAGCATTTATTTTGAGTTTGAAAGAAGATTTTAACAAAAAAAATGAGTTTTTAAATGAAAAATTCAATGAAAAGATGAAAAAAACTGAAATTTCAAAAAAAGAGCAAAAACAGGTTTTTTTCGAAAAAATTCGTTTTTTTACAAAGAAAAATGAGCTTAGAAAGTTTCGAATTGAAGAATTTCAGCGAAAAGATGCCGAAAATCGTTTAAAAAAAGGTGATTTATTGCTAGAAAAGCTCGAAGAAAAGAATAGAAATTCTTTAAAAAAACAATGGGTTTTACAAGAGAAATTAAAAGAGAGAATTCGTGTGAAATCCCAAGAAAATGAGAAGAAAATTAAGGTTTTTGAAGAAATTAAAGGACTTTCGAAGATTATCGAGAAGTTTCAAAGGATAAAATATCGTGAAAATTACAGAAAAGGAGATTCTTTTATGTTTTTTCCTGAAAAAAACAAAGAAAACGAGAAAAATTCAAATAAAAATTCAGATAAAAATTCGAAGAAAAACTCACAAGAAATGGTCGTTTTTCAACAAGAAAAAACGATTGAAAGAGGCAATGGGAATTCTTTCATAAGAGAAAAAAACAGATATTTTCAAACAAATATTAAGGAAAATATGGTGAAATCTCCAAAAATAAATGAAAAAACTCTAGAAAACTTTGAAAATATCAACAAAAAAACTGAGGAAAAAGCAGAAAAAGCCTTTGAAAATCGTGAAAAAATCAGAAAAATTATGAGAATAAAAGCGGAAAAGGCGAATTTAAAAAGAGAAGAATTCTTTGAAAATTCATTGAGAATTAAAAGAATAAAGGTTTATCAAAGGGGCTTTTTTTTATTTTTTATAAGATTTTAAAAAATAGGAGTTTAAAGAACGAGTTTCTGAAGAAAAAAACCATGAAAAAAAGAAGAAAGTGATGGCTTTGAAAGAACTCAGAGCTTTTATGGCTGAATGCAATTAGTAAAAGAAAGGATTTTTATATGATGTTTTTATTGAAATTTTTTAGCGAAATTAAGAGAAAAATGAAAGAGAAATTCGAGAATTCGCTTTGAGTTTTTTATTCTTTTTTTATGATGAAAAATTCGAAATTAATGATAAATTTTTTTTTTCAATTAAAAAATTGATTTTTTTGGATACTGCAAATAATACAAATAAATTAAAATGGCACAGTTGAATTTTGTTGGTTTAAACAATGAAGGTAATATTATCCCCTTTGCAATGGCGTTCATTATAGATGAAGAAAAAAAAAAAATTTATAAATGGGCTTTACACAAATTTTTAACATTAATATTAATGGAGGAAATTCAAATTGTTGAAATAGAATCTATTGTTTCAGATGAAGATATTACGTAAACAGAAACTTTAAAAGAACTGATTTCTAACCAAGCATATCCTTCTTTACATAAAACTGAAATGCAGATCTGCAGTTGGCATAAATCCAACAACATTAAGAAGCATTTTTCTTATTTAAACCGACTGAAATTCAAACCACTTCTCATGGAAAATGAAAAGAAAGCTGATAATGAAGTAAATACTTATAATAAAACAACTGAAGTTCAAGAAATGGAAATATAGAAAATGAGAATTTTGATTTAGTTCACAATGAAACAAATGTGGAGAAGGAAAATTTCAATTTAATAGCAAATGAGGATAATGAAAATCTGTACGAATATGTCTGTTAGCAACCTGGACAGGGGTGTATGCTGCCGACCTGCCTATCTATCTTTGTTTAATCTAACATTTGTAATGTGAATTTTAGGGAAACTAATTATATCTGTTTTTTAATTAAATTCATTTTGTAAATAAATAAAAATTTATTAATTTAATTATTTTTTCAAACAAAAACAATTTTTCTTTGGATTATTAAATATTTTTTAAATTTACGAAATTAAAAAGATTTCTTAAAAATTAAAAAAATTTTAAAGAAAAATTCATAAAAAAAAACTATAAAAAATGGAGAAAAAAATATAATAAAAATAACGTTAAT
>JFJP01043447.1_pt1 | contig 12922 bp, 10 predicted proteins | sample 431651 | NCBI WGS metagenome assembly JFJP01 (sample SAMN02602958, study PRJNA72255) | Microbial mat metagenome, whole genome shotgun sequencing project. | biome: fresh water; feature: sink hole; material: water; isolation source: purple microbial (photo- and chemosynthetic) mats found in... | reverse complement strand
ACCCTGAGCGGGGGTAATATGATCAGTTGCTTTTTAATGTAATTACAGTTATCTCCGGGGGCATCCAGATACGGAAAGGAACTGCCAGCACTCCTAATCCAAGGTTTACATACTGAAGCTGGATTCCTTCTGAGTATACTCCACTCCAGTGGGGGTAAAAATACCTGGACGGGCTCCATTTAAAATTTTTTGTATATATACCCATCTGCATTCCATGCGTATGGCCTGAAAGAGTTATGTCAATATCGGTAGTGCCGGTTATTGCTTTTTTCCAATGATTAGGGTCGTGACTCAGCAGAATCTTCAGGTCAGCACTGTCTGTGCCCGCTATAGCCTTTCCTATGTCGCCGTAACTGATATCGGGATGGCGCCCCATAGTTGTAATGCCTATCAGGGCAATCTTTGCACCATTTACATTAACAATTTTAAATTCATCGTTTAATAATGTGTATCCCGATGCCCTGATGAGTTGATTCATTATTAGTACATTATTCTTCCTGTCGGCTTCGTTAAAGTAAGGGTGGTAAGTTCCGAAATCGTGGTTCCCCATAACGGCAAAATTTCCATACCGGCTTTTTGCTTTGGCCAGGATCGTATCATTTCTTCCGAATTCCCTCCAACCGTAACTTATGAAATCACCTGTATTGAGGATGAGATCAGGTTTGATGGCATTAACCTTATCCACAACCTCCTGTAACAGGTAACTATGATTATAAAAACTGGCCAAATGCATGTCTGACAAATGGATAATCTTCAATCCGTCAAGTTCTTTGCTTAAACCATTGATCTCTAAGTTGACCTGTTCAGTCTTAAAATTGTACCTTCCTGCAAAGGTTCCTTCTGCTATTATCAGAGCGAAAATCACAGATAATATCAGGCCCGTGTCAGTTAATCCTTTGATATGGCCGCCATTTTTTAGTTTTATCAAAATACCTGTAAAGTGAAGAAGAATCAGAATTGCCCTGGGTACTGCGACAGCTGTAATCATTCCCGCTATATTCAATAAAAGCCAAATGTGATGAGGCGAATCAAAAAAGTCCCTGGTAAAGATCTCTGTTAATACCATGAACCATAGCCATATGCTTAATATTAAATGGACAGTAATTGATATATAATATTTCCCTCTTGATGTTTTCAGAAAATGCTGTCGCAATACAATTATTGCCAGTATTTCGGTCACGAAAAGAAAAATAATCAATCCCATTTAAAAATATTTTAAGTAAAAATAATCAATTATTAATAAATGCATAATGCTTACATTCGCAGCTGTATAATGAATTCAATATGATGACTCAGGTGAAATTTTATGACCCGCTATTTGACCCGGGAACAACACTGACCTATTCTGTTATATCCGCAAGGTATAAGAATAAATGGATTTTCGTAAGACATCAGAACCGATTGACATGGGAAATTGCGGGCGGGCATATTGAGAAGGGTGAAACTTCCTTTGAAGCTGCCGGGAGGGAATTAATGGAGGAAACAGGTGCAGTAAAATTCAGTTTGGTTTGTATATCAACCTATTCGGTAATAAAGAATAATGAAACGGGATGGGGAAGACTTTATTTGGCAGAAGTATCTGATCTGGGGCCCATACCCGATATCTCTGAAATTGCAGAAGCTGTATTATCGGATCATTTACCATCAGACCTTACTCATCCCGATATCCAGCCATATCTTTTTGAAAGAACTCTGGAATATTTGAATATTAAAGATTGAACTTTTTTATTCTCAGATTCTCAAATAATTGTTGGTTAAATATACTCAAAACTTACCTTTTTAAGCCACTTTTCCTCAAGCAGGCGTGCAATCCTCTTAACCACCGTTCTCCTGATCTCAAGGTCAACAGGCAGGTTGGGGTCCTGGTGTGCAATATTAATTCTGGTACCTATTATGAAGTGAATAGCATCACTTTCCATAATAAGCCTGACAATCTTATCTGCAGGTCCCTTTCCGAGCCTTACACTGTTATTATAAGTTTTAAGTATTTCATTAACCTTCTGGAGAGTCAGGATTCCTTCTGTAACAAGATCAATTCCTTCAAGGAAACTTTCGGGAGGTAGTTCAGGATCTTCAAAAATCAGTTCATCAACAATTGTCCTGTTGAGTTCCCTTGCAACTATATCGGCAGTGGTTCCGCCGCAAAGGATTACTTTCCCCTGGTAGCCTTTTACCTTTACGGCCAGATCCTTGTCTTTTTCCTTTTCGTATGGTGGTCCTGTACATATAAGCAGCTTTCTGGGCTCACGAAAATATATTGTTGCACAACTTATGTCGTCCCTTGCTTTATAGCTGTCGTTCTTATGAGCCATTGTGACTATCTTTCCTGCTAGCATCATAGCAGATATTGAAGCTTCACTTGTTACAAGGGATGCGGCATAAGTTGCGATATTATCCCTTTCCCAACCAAAGGGAAATGATTCGCTGCCCATTCCGCTCTGCGAAACTCCATCTGAGCAGAATATTATCCTGTCTTCTTTTTCAGGCATAAATGAGCAGGTCTTCAATACTTTCCCTGCATGTTTTCCTTTTTCGAGGATTACTTTTTTCCAAGAAGGATCAAAGATCATGTTTCCTCTTAAAATGATTGTAAGCGGATTGTCATATTCCAGAATGTTTGCCCTGCCACTGCTCTCAATATCTATTATGGTAAAAGTTGAGTAACTGATTTTTCTTTCGCTGCACACAGGGAGCGTATTCATAATTATCTCGGCAATTCGGTCGACTTCCTTATGTTCGCGGGTGAAGTTTAGTGCCATTGTTGCAGTAAGGGTGGCAAGAATATTTGCTTTCACGCCATGCCCCATGCCATCTGAAAGAACAGCTACAACTCTGTTTTCCTCCTTAATGTACCTGTACAGGAATACATCGCCGCAAATCCTTTCGCCATCATGATTTCTCTGCTGACTGTTTACCTCTATGAAAAAATTCCTGTTCACTTTTATCTATTTCAGGTTGGGTTTCTGGTTCCCTTTTTTTGTTTTATACGACTCTATGATTGAATTCAGCATCTGTTCTGTTTCAGAGGCACCTTCGCCAAGAAGAAATCCTATCTTTTGTACCATCTCAAGGTTTTTTTCAATTACTTCACTTACCCTGTTGGTGACTTCTTCTCCCTGTACTTCAGGTGAATACAGGTCGCGGATAATAGCTCCGCACATCTTGTTCTTCTTGATCGGGAATATTGAGATATTAAGCATCTTATCTTCAAAATGAACATCCTTGCTTACCACAGGTTCGTCTTCCTTTATCACAAAAGTGAACATGTTATAGACATTGAAGGGGATTAGAGTTTTGATGTCGGCACCTGCCAGACCAGGGATAACGTCGGATATTGCTTTTGCATCTTCTCCGATGATGTTTATGAAACTCTGATTTGAATGGAGTATTTTAAGATAGTTGTCGACGATAACAACGCCAGTAGGAAGCTTTTCAAGCATGTTATTCATCATATCAGAGGCACTCTGGGCGATCTCTTTTTCTCTTCTTGCAAGTTCTTCAGATTCTTTAAGGGCTTTTTTTGTATCAGCAAGTTTTCTGTTTGTCTGTCTCAGTGTTTCAATATACTGTTGTTTATTACGCAGGTTGAAAGTATGACACATCTCGGGAACAGCCAATCCCTTGGCAACTGTTGATGCAAAATCGCGACACGACAGGTATCCGCAGGCACCGCAGTTTATCTCTTCATCCGGATTGTCTTTACCGATAATCTTAAGTACCTCAATTATAGCTTCTTCAGGTGGTTCGGCAATCCGCTGATCATTGGGTGTGAATGTCCTGGAAAAATCAAGTTTTGAGAACTTTTCCATATTCTTTTTCCAGAGCTCCTTATCAAGTAATCCGACTCTCTTCTCTGTATAATGTCTTACCAGAGATCTGCTTTTAAATCGTTCTTTATGATGTTGCATACCTGGTCCAAGAAGGCAACCATGACAAAAGAAGAGGTTAAAATGGTGCTGAATTGTATCAATGTATTTGTCAAAATCATTAATAGCCTCGAGGATATCCTCTTTTCCTGAGGCCGTTATTACACTGCTTGATACCATATCGCGCTTTATTCCTCCGGCCTGAATTATTCCGGCAGGTATTGGATAAAGGGCACCCCAGTTTCCGTGGGGAGGGTCAAAGTCAGACAATTTGACAAGTCTCTCCTGAATCTTGAATTCATCAAAAAGCTGTCGGAGTTCAACAAAAGTCAATACTCCGTCAACAAGCTTTCCTGAATTATATTTAAGTGTCTCATCTTTTGCATCAATGCATGGTCCAATCTGAACAGTTGCAACTTCTGGTCCGTATAGCTCTTTAACGACCATTGCACTCGCAATAAACGGTGAAACCAGCGGAGCAAGATTAGGTACCAGTTCAGGATGGAACTTTTCAATGAGCTTTACTATTGATGGACAGTTAGTTGTGATGTAGTATTTACCCTCAGCTTTTGAGAACAGGTCAGCATAAGCCGCAGCTATCAGGTCAACTCCAAAAGAGTTCTCATGAACATAATCAAATCCGAGCAACCTTATCATTGCCACAAATTTTCTGTAATCTGTAATATCATCGAATTCTGAAGCAATACTTGGAGCTATCAGGGCAGCTGTTTTTCTTCCTGATGCCAGTAATTTCCTGACATCTTCCTTTGAGTCGCGGAACTCAATTGCATGGGGAGTGCAGGTAACGTAACATAGCCCGCATCCGATGCATCTGTCGGGGAGTATATAGGGATGCGCTTTCTGGGGTTTAACCTCAATCGCATTAACCGGGCATACACGCACGCAGGAATATGAATTTCTGCATTTTTCGTCATTTATAAAAAGAACTGGTTTCCGGTCAGTCATAATAACTACTCTGATGTTTAAATAAATCTGGCAAACTCTTTTTCGAGTATACTCTCTATTTTTGAAAGCGTAACACCTTCAATCGTTACTCCGTTGATACTGAGATTCGGACCATTGCTGCAATGGCCCATGCAGCGTGCTCCTTTGAATACTACCTTGTCGTCAAGATGATTTTTCCTGAGATATTCTTTTACGAACATCACAACATCTTTATTCCCTCTTGAAAAGCAGGAACTGCCTAGACAAATTTGCATTTCAATTCTCTGAGCCATTTTTACTGTTTATAAATAAACAACAACTCCAAAAGTAATAATTATTTGTGAGCCGGCATCATTCTGTTTTCCTATTAAGTTTACCTGTTCTGTCATCAAAAATTATATGCTATGTGTCATAATAAATTGAATTTAAAATCACATATGGAAAGGCTGTTATGTGTAAATAAAAGATAATTAATGTGTTATGTGATTTTAGCCAGATTGCATTCTTTTTATTTTTATTGTTAATAAAATAACAATGTTTAATTATTAACAATAAAATAATTTATCTTTGTCTTAAGCTTAATATATTAATAATTCAATATGAGTGATGATCTCGACATAATTCTTAAAAAATACAAACAGGGAAAAAGAGAGGAACTAATTCCTCTTCTCCAGGAAATACAGGAGCATCTCGGGTATCTTTCAGAGGAAGCAATAGTTAAGGTGGGAAGTTTTCTGGGACTGAGTACTACAAAGATCTTTGGCCTTGCTACATTTTATGATCGTTTCAGATTTATTCCCTCTGGTAAAGTAATTATAAGCATTTGTAATGGTACCTCCTGCTTTCTCAATGGTTCACAGGCTATTATAAATAAAGTAAAGGATGAGACGGGATTAAGTGCCGGACAAACAACACGAGATGGTAATTTTACCTATGAGATAGTGTCGTGCATGGGCGGGTGCAATAATGGACCAGTTCTGAATGTAAACGGGGAATATCATACTCATATTAAACCTGAACAGCTGCCTGAACTGCTGAAAAGACTAAAATATGTTATTGAGAACGACTAAATGGAAGACTTAAAGACATATCTTATCAATAAGGTCCTGCTCTTTGAATCTGACACATTGCCTCAGGAGACTGAGAGAATTTTACAACAGATCAGAAGGGAGAAACCAGCCGATCCTTTAATATTCATATCCTCAGGGACAAGCAGTGTAATTGCCGGATCAGAAAAGACCTGTTCTGCGGTTGAGACTTATATTAAAGAAAATGCTCCATCAGCTGGAATGGTTAGGGTAGGATGTACAGGACCTGCCAATTTTGAACCTCTATTATGCATTCAGATTCCGGGAAAGAATAAGCTTTTTTTCAGAAATATCACTGAAGAAAAAGTCGAACCTCTTCTTAATGGTGTCTTTCATAATGAAATATACGAAGATGACCTGGCCGGACAAACCGGTACAAGAGGATTTGAAGTGTGGCCGGGTATTCCGTTTATGGATGAGCTGCCATTCTTCTCAAACCAGAAAAGAATAATACTAAGCAACTGCGGTTGCTATGATCCAGAAAGTATTGAAGAATACATTGCCCGGGGAGGTTACCGGTCATTTATTAAAACAATCAGGACCTATACATTTGAAGAGGTTTGTGATATTGTTGAAAGAAGCGGACTAAGAGGCAGGAGCGGCGGAGGTTATCTTACAGGGCTGAAGTGGAAACATGCGCTTAATACTTCTTCAAATGCACGTTATCTTATCTGTAATGCAAAGGAGAGTGACCCCGGGGCTTTTACAGACAGGACAATCCTGGAAAGCGATCCTCATCGTCTTATTGAGGGAATAGCTATTGCTTCATATGCGATTGGTGCCTCAAATGCTATAATATTTATGCGGTCAGGTTCCGACCATGCAAAAAACAGACTTCAGAAAGCTATTGATGGTGCAAGGGAATATGGACTCTTCGGACATAATATTTTCTCAAGCGGTTACAACCTTGATATAGTAATCAGAAAAGAGCCCGGAGCCTTTGTCTGTGGGGAGGAGACAGCTCTTATAAATACATTGGAGGGAAAGAGAGGAATGCCTCAGCTGAAGCCTCCATACCCGACTACAGCAGGCTTGTTTGGTAAGCCTACTGTCATAAACAACGTTGAGACTCTGATGAATATCCCTCAGATAATGCAATACGGGCCTGAATGGTTCAGGGCAATAGGCACTGAAAAGAGTCCGGGTACAAAAGTATTTGCCCTGGCAGGCAAAGGACGTATGTCGGGTGTCGTAGAGGTCGAAATGGGGACAACGATAAGAACAATACTGGAGGATATTGCTGATGGAATAAGGGAGGGAAAGGAGTTTAAGGCAATACAGCTGGGTGGTGCCTCAGGCTCTTTCATTACAAATGAGTACCTCGATATTGCAATTGATTTTGATGAACTGAAAGAAAATGGAATTGGAATGGGTGCAGGCGGATTTGTTATAATTGATGAAAACACCTGTATGGTTGACCTGGTGAGATATTATATGGAATTTATCCGTAATGAGAGCTGTGGAAAGTGTATCCCCTGTCGTGAAGGCACCGGAAGGATGCTCGAAATCCTGGAAAGTGTGATTAAAAAGCCCTTAAACGAAGATACAGGAACTACCCTCGAAAGATTTAAGGGTGTGATGCAACTCGAAACAATAGCCGCCGTAATGAAAGATACATCACTTTGCGGCCTTGGACAGACAGCTCCCAATCCATTTATCAGTGCTCTTAAAAACTTCAGAGATGAATTTGAGGAGCATATTTTCGACAGGAAATGCAGGGCTAATATTTGCAGGGGCCTTAGATCATTTTCAATTGATGTGGACAAATGCACCGGATGCACGGCTTGCGCAGGCAAATGTCCTGTAAATGCAATTTATGGTACACGTCAATTAAAGTTAAATAGCCATTATGCTCTTTACAATACAGGTAAATAATAAAAAGATAAAGGCCGAAAAGGGTGAGACTATTCTTTCTGCCCTCAACCGGAATGGTATTATTATACCTACTCTTTGCAGAATGAAAGAGTTTACCCCGACGGGTGCCTGCAGGATGTGTGTTGTTGAGGTAGAAGGGCGCGACCGGCTTGTAACTGCATGCTCTCAACCTGTAGAAGAGTGGATGAAAATAAAGACCCATTCACCAAGGGTAATTACAGCAAGAAAAACTATAGTTGAACTCCTGCTTTCAAATCATCCTGATGATTGCCTTTATTGCGACAGAAATTTAAATTGTGAATTACAACGTCTTTCTGAAGAATTGAATATAAGGGAGCGACGTATCCGTGCCAGAAAGATAAAACCACGTCTCGACCAGTCAAGTCCCGCTATTGTAAGGGAACTCTCAAAATGTATCCTGTGCGGAAGATGCGTAAGGGTTTGCGAGGAAGTGATCACTTCTACATCTTTAGACTTCATAAACAAAGGTCGTGAGACACATGTCGGAGCCGCACTGGATAAGGATTTTAACTTTTCAAGTTGTATACACTGCGGCCAGTGCGTGATGGTTTGTCCCACAGGGGCACTGCATGAAAAACATTATATAACCGAAGTCCAGGAGTACCTTCATAAACCTGATATCTTAAAGGTTATACAGTATTCTCCCCTTGTGACTTCTGGTATAGCTGAAGAACTGGGCATGAGGTACACCCGTGATTTTGACAAGATACTGAATGCTGTTTTACGTAAAATAGGATTTGATAAAGTCTATAAAACAGGAACAGGTACAGATATCTGCATTACTGAAATAGCTGGTCAGCTGGCTGATAAAATGAGAAAAAAGGTGGAAACTCCTTTATACATTTCAGCATGTCCGGCCTGGGTTAAATTTGCTGAGCAGTTTACACCATCTCTCATTCCCCTTCTTTCAACTGTGAAATCACCACAACAGATTACAGGTGTGCTTATTAAAACTCTTGTTGCCGATCAGATGGGAGTTAAACCTGAAGAAATCTATTCAGTTTCGGCCACCCCTTGCATTGCAATGAAATTTGAAGCCCGGCGCGATGGCATGATGCGCAAGGGAATAAGTGATGTCGATTCTGTACTCACAGTGAGGGAACTTGCACGGCTGATCAGGCTATATGGTATTGATACATCAAATGTTGAACAGGAACAGGCCGATGAACCAATGGCAGGCAGAAGCTCATCTGCTGTGTTGGCAGAGGTGTCGGGGGGACTCGCTGAAGGGGTGATACGTTTATTTTATTACCAGGAACTTAAGAAAGAACCTGAGAAACAGATTTTTAAAAAAATCCGTCTATCAGGATCATTCAGGGAAATTGCAGTTCAGATTGGTGACCATGAGGTAAATGTTGCAGTAGTCGATGGACTTACAGGACTCGAAAAATTAAAAAGTTCTGTTTCATCAGGTAAAAAATATGATCTTATAGAAGTTATGACTTGCCCGGGCGGATGCGTACATGGTGCAGGTCTGCCATTCAACAGTTCCAGGGGCGATGTTAAAAGCCGTGCAAAACTTGTTTATCAGGCTGATGATACGGAGGCAATAAACCTTCCCTGCAAGTCACCTGCATGTATTAACCTCTATGATAAATTTATTAAGGAAAACAGCAATATTGCTGATAAGAAGATTTTATATACTCATTTTGAGAAAAGGAATGTTTTATTATGATCAGCAAACTCATCTGATATGTTGGTTTACACAATAAAGGAACTCTGCCGTACCTGCTATACCTGCGTAAGGGAATGCCCTGCCAAAGCTATCCGGATAGTGGGAGGACAGGCTGAAGTAATTGATGAGAGATGCATTGCCTGCGGAAACTGTACAAAAGTGTGCAGCCAGGGTGCAAAAGTATTTCTTAATACAACCGACAGGGTTGTGAAACTTCTTGAGAGTGACTCTGATGTAGCAGCAATTATTGCCCCAAGCTTTCCAGCGGAGTTTTCCGATATTCCCGATCATCGCATTCTTGTCGCGATGATTAAAGCACTAGGATTTAATCACGTGGCTGAGGTATCTTTCGGAGCTGACCTGGTTGCCGACAGGTATAAAAAACTTGTAACTGACAGCGATAAGTTTTATATTTCATCCGATTGCCCTTCTATAGTCACTTACATAAAATTTTACCATCCGGCTCTGGTGGATAACCTGGCTCCTATTGTCTCACCGATGGTGGCAATGAGCAGGGTTGTGCGCGAAAGAACAGGCAGGGATACAAAGATCGTATTTATAGGTCCATGTGTTGCCAAGAAAGCTGAAAGCCCTGAGATTGATGAGGCAATAACTTTTACTGAATTACGGGATATGTTTGCCGACAAGGGGATCAGCCCGGCTACTGCTATCCCTGTTGATTTTGATCAGCCAGAGGGAGGAAGGGGAGCGATATTTCCAGTAGCTCGAGGATTGCTTCAGACCGCTAAGATAAGTGATAACGCCATAACCGGCAATATTATAGCTGCCGAAGGGCGTATTGATTTTCAGGGAGCACTGAAAGAGTTTGAAGCAGGCTTGATCAAAAATCAGCATCTGGAACTGCTATGTTGCGAAGGTTGTATTATGGGCCCAGGATTGTCAAAAAACGGAAAACAATATAATAGGAGGGCTCTCGTAAGTGCTTACGCTAACAGCAAAATGATTAATATCGATTCTGCCAACTGGCAGAAGTCTTTTGAGGAATATGCAGAACTCGACCTCTCATTCCGTCATAAAGCTGAGGATCGCAGGACCGTTCTTCCTGATGAGAATGAGGTAAACAAAGTTCTGATTCAGATGGGTAAGATCACAAAGAAGGACCAACTGGATTGTGGAGCCTGTGGATACGAAAGTTGCGTTGAGCATGCTATTGCAATAAAAAAAGGTTTGGCAGAAGTGGAAATGTGTCTGCCATATACTATAGAAAAGCTTCATAAATCAGTAAAAGACCTTGCCTTATCAAACGAAAAGCTGACGTCGATGAAGCAGGCACTCAAACAATCGGAGAAACTTGCACATATGGGTCAGCTTTCTGCAGGTATTGCACACGAGCTCAATAACCCTCTGGGTGTAGTTATTATGTACAGCAATATTCTTCTCGAAGAATGTAAATCAGAAGACCCGGTGAGAGAGGACCTTAAGTTGATCGTTGAACAGGCAGGACGATGTAAAAAAATTGTGGCTGGATTGCTTAATTTTGCCAGGAAGAACCAGGTTAACCATCAGCTGATAAGTATTAAAGACCTGGTAAACCATAGTCTGGAAAGTCTTATTATACCTGAAAAAGTAAAAATAAGTATCTGTGATTTAACAACAAATCCTGAAGCAATGCTCGACCTGGAACAGATGATGCAGGTAGTTACAAATCTTGTTAAAAATGCCTTTGACGCGATGCCGGCAGGAGGGAGTATAGATATAAAACTCGAAGATACACTCAGCGATGTGATTGTTGTAATAAGTGACACTGGTACCGGTATTAAGGAAGAAGACAGGGCAAAGATCTTTGAACCATTCTTTACAACTAAAAGTATTGGACAGGGAACCGGTCTTGGACTTGCAACAGCATATGGCATTGTGAAGATGCATAAAGGTCAGATAACTGTTGAATCAAATAACGATACAGCCATGGGAGCAACAGGTACAAGTTTTAGAATTGTTTTACCCAGGAGGAAGGTTTAAGCGGAAGTAGCTGGGTCTATACGACAGTTGAAGAAATGGTTGCTTCATCATGCAACTGAAATCTGTAATAAACAGCCAGATAACTTGTTCCTTCTTTATTGAACAACTTTACTAAAATGATGTTAAAGAAATAACAATAATCATATTTATCATATTAACTGTTTGATTTCAAGAATTTTTAGAAATTTGTGGAAAGATGAAGAAGAGCGATATTACCATACTGATTGCAGATGATGATCCGGATTACCTTTTCCAGACAGTATTCAGCCTGGAAAAAGCAGGGTATAAAACAATGGCTGTTGAGAGTCAGGCCGAGGCAGAATCAGTAATCTCAAAATTCAAACCACATCTGGCAATATTTGACCTGATGATGGAAAGCGATGACAGTGGATTCATATTGTGTTATAAGATAAAGAAGAAATATCCAGACGTTCCAGTAATTCTTGCAACTGCAGTATCACATGAAACAGGTTTATCTTTCAGCCTCGATTCGGAGCAGGAGAAATCGTGGATAAGAGCTGACAGGTATCTTGAAAAAGGAATAAGACCAGAGCAACTCGATCAGGAAGTTATGAAACTATTAAAACTTTAAAATGGCTGTTTTAAGAGTACTGGTAATTGATGATGAACCTGGTATACGGTCAGGTGTTTCCAGGATTTTGAATAACTTTCATGTAACATATCCTTTTATGGATGAGGATTATACATTTGAAGTTACAGAAGCTGCTACAGGGGAAGACGGCATAGTAATTCTTGAGCGCGATATGCCTGATATCCTTCTTCTTGATAATAAATTACCTGGAATCCAGGGAGTTGACGTGTTGGAATATATCAGGAAAAGAAATTATGACATAGTTGTGGCAATGATAACCTCGTATGCCTCTCTAGATGTTGCAATCCGCGCAACCCGCGATGGAGCAATCGATTTCATTCCGAAACCTTTTACTCCCCAGGAACTAAAATCAAGCATTGAAAATATCACTAAGCAGCAATACCTTAAGAGGATAACTCATAAGATGAATCAGGAAGGGAAAAAGATCAGGTATCAGTTTCTCTCTGTTCTTTCACATGAACTGAAGGCTCCTCTGAATGCACTCGAGGGTTATCTGAGAATGATGCAGGGAAAACAGGCCGGCGAACTTATTGATGATTATGCAACCCCCATTGAAAGATCGTTGCAGAGGATACAGGGGATGAGAAACCTCATATTGGACTTACTTGATTTTACAAAAATAAGACTTGAGAGAAAAGAGGAAAAAATACAGGAGGTCAATCTTGCTGAGGTCGCTTCGTCTGCAATTATTACTGTTCAGCCATATGCAATTCAGATGGATGTAACAATCAAGCTAGATGTCAGATCTGATTCTGTGATTATGGCTGATCCGGATGATATGGAAATAGTCTTTAATAACCTTATATCCAATGCAGTTAAGTATAATAAAATTGGGGGTGAGGCCGAAATCGCTATAGAT
>JFJP01039683.1_pt1 | contig 12922 bp, 10 predicted proteins | sample 431651 | NCBI WGS metagenome assembly JFJP01 (sample SAMN02602958, study PRJNA72255) | Microbial mat metagenome, whole genome shotgun sequencing project. | biome: fresh water; feature: sink hole; material: water; isolation source: purple microbial (photo- and chemosynthetic) mats found in... | reverse complement strand
TTTTTCGACCCCAATTCGCCTACACAACGTGTTGGTAGCGATAGTGTTTCGGGATTCGAGCAGGTACCACACTCCTACCCCATGCTTTCGCTAGGCAATACCTATTCCGAAGGCGAAGTGCAGGATTTTTACGAACGAGTTCGCAAAGCGCTGAACGAAGATTTTGAATTGGTGTGCGAACTTAAATACGATGGCACTTCAATATCATTAACTTACGAAAATGGTTTACTAGTACGGGCTGTAACACGAGGTGATGGCGAAAAAGGCGATGATGTAACTGCGAATGTTAAAACAATTCGAAGCATTCCACTCCGTTTACATGGTAACTTTTCCGACAATTTTGAAATTCGTGGTGAGATATTAATGCCTTGGGCTGTTTTCGACGAACTAAACAAAGAACGCGAAGTGCAAGAAGAACAGCTTTTTGCCAATCCACGCAATGCAGCTTCGGGCACTTTGAAATTGCAAAACTCGACCACCGTAGCGCAACGAAAGTTAGATGCGTACCTATATTATATGTTGGGCGAAAAATTACCTTCCGATTTCCATACAGAAAACCTAAATGCAGCACATACATGGGGATTTAAAATTTCGGATGCCACACGCAACTGTAAAAACTTACAAGAAGTTTTCGACTTTATTAATTATTGGGACAGTGAACGAAAAAATCTACCTGTTGCTACTGATGGTATCGTGTTGAAAGTGAACTCTATACGACAACAACGAAATTTGGGTTTTACAGCCAAATCGCCACGCTGGGCAATTGCTTACAAGTTTCAAGCCGAAAAAGCGGTAACTCGTCTCAATTCCGTTTCGTTTCAAGTTGGGCGAACGGGTGCTGTTACGCCGGTTGCCAACCTCGACCCTGTGCAGCTTTCGGGTACAACTGTAAAACGTGCCTCGCTGCACAACGCCGATATTATTGCTTCGCTCGATTTACACATTGGCGATATGGTTTTTGTGGAAAAAGGAGGCGAAATTATTCCAAAAATTACAGCTGTTGATTTTGATGCACGTTTATTAATTGGCGACAAAGTGCAATTTATTAAAAACTGTCCCGAATGCGGTTCGGAACTTATCCGCATCGATGGAGAAGCCGCTTATTATTGTCCGAACGAAAATGGCTGTCCACCACAGATAAAAGGCAAAATGGAACATTTCGTAAGCCGCAAAGCCATGAATATTGATGGACTTGGCAGCGAAACCATCAATTTGCTTTTCGAAAATAAATTGTTAGAAAATATTGCTGATATTTACGAATTAAAAATTCCCGATTTGGCAGGTCTCGAGCGACTTGGAAGTAAATCGGCAATGAATATTAAAAAATCGAGTGAAACATCCAAAGAAGTTCCCTTCGAACGTGTACTTTTTGCATTGGGAATAAGGTTTGTAGGCGAAACTGTGGCTAAAAAATTAGCATTAGCTTTTAAATCCATCGAAAAATTACAAAAAGCTACTTTCGAAGAATTAATTTCAGTGGATGAAATTGGCGAACGTATTGCGCAAAGCGTACAAAAATATTTTGCCGACGAACGTAATGTCGATTTGATAAATAGACTAAAAACTTACGGGCTCCAAATGCAACTTTCGGAAGATAAACTTCAACCAGCAGGTAATGCTTTGAGTGGACTTTCCATTGTTATAAGCGGCACTTTTTCGAACCATTCGCGCGACGAATACAAATCAATGATTGAACAAAATGGCGGTAAAAATGTAGGAAGTGTTTCGGCCAAAACATCTTTTATTTTGGCAGGCGAAAATATGGGACCAGAAAAACTCAAAAAAGCCGCCAGCTTTGGTGTAAAATTAGTGTCGGAAAATGAGTTTTTAGTTATGCTGCAGAGTGAAAGTAAAGTTGAGGGGAAAGACTTTAAACCAAAACAAGAAGGATTTGCTGGAACGCTCTTTTAGCATTTTCAGTTATACAAACCGCACATTGCTAATTTCATTGGCAAAAGCGTGCAGTGACTCCTCAATTTTCTTAACAGTTTTTTGTGTTGGCTTGCGGCGACCTGTAACATAATGACTTAGCTGTCCTTGATTTACACCTGTAATACGTTGTAAGCCCGAAAGGGATAATATTTTTGAATAATAAGCCAAAAAGGAGGCTGTATCGTATACAAAATTAAATTCAGCTTCAACAAAGTCAATTCCCTTTGAGAAATGAAATAGTTTCATTTCATCATAGCTATTCAAAAAGTCTTCGATTGCTTCTTTTATAGAAAGTGTTATTATAGGTGTTGTATTTGAAACAATTTTACGCATTTTTTAAATCGTTAATTATTTCGTCTTCTGATATATACGAAAAAAAAGAAATCTGATTTTTATTTATTAATTCGATGAAATCAACTCTTGTCAGATTTAGAATTTTAGCTGCCATACTCGAAGATATTTTTCCTAACTCATAAAGTTTTATTATCGAAAGCTTTTGCATTTCTTGCACAAACTCACTATCCTGCATTTTTAATGAAAACGCGAGTTGTTTTGGGTAAGTAACATTTATAACTTGTTCCATTTTTTATTATTTTATAGCTATATTTTTGCGGTAAATGATAATTAATATTATGCTGTTAATTGATTTTAAATGTACAAAGATACGAATATTAACATCATCTACCTCTCGATTTTAATATTTTTAACAACATCACTCAGCAGCCTCCACATAGAGTTGACCCGTTTCGTAGCGAAGCACTTTTACATTATTTCCTTTTTCAATAAATCCATCCACCGAAACAGCATCGTAAACAATTCCAGCTATTTTTACTTTGCCCGAAGGACGTAAAACAGTTGATGCTTCGCCAATTTTACCAATCAAATCGACATTTGACATGGACACCCCAACAAATCCATCGTTGTTTGTAAGCGTTTTTGTGAGAGCTAAAGTGCGGAAAATGCCTTTGGATCCTATCTTACTGCTCAAATAAATGATTAACACAAATCCCGAAGTAGTTCCACCTATAACGGTAAGCAATGCTTTTCCAATAGCTCCAGTTTTAACAGGCTCAAAATTAAAATCAACATTATTTAGTAAACTCAATGTTAATCCACCAATTACCAATGTAATACCCGAAATACCTGCCACACCAAAACCCGGAATAACAAACAATTCGAGTGCCACTAAAACTAAACCTATTAGAAACAGTAGAATTTCCCAATTAGCAGCCAAGCCATCCATATACAATGGTGCAAAATAAAGAACCGCAGCAGTGATAGAAACTGCCAATGGGAAACCAATACCAGGTGTTTGAAGTTCGAAATAAATACCACCAATAATAAGCATTATCAGAATTCCTTGCAAAACAGAACTCATCAAAAATCCTTTCATATTGTCCCAAAGTGTGGGTTTAAAATTTTCAATTTCGTAGGATTTAATTTTTAGTTCATTTTCAATAATTTGGGGAATACTTTCGGCAATTCCTTCGCAATAATTATTTTTCACAGCTTCTAAAGCAGTAAAAGTAAGAATTTTACCCGAGTCAATCACACCCGGAATAACTGTTCGTTCATCGACCATAGCTTCCGCTATCAGCGGATTACGTTTCCATTGAATTACAGTATCTTTGCCATTGATAAGGGTATCTTTACCTTGCGCTTCGGCAGTTGAACGCATGGTAGAGCGCATGTACGATTGGTATTTATCAGGCATTTTTTCGCCAGTTTGATTTACAACCGTTGCAGCACCTATACTCGCCCCACGACGCATGTATATTCGGTCGCAGGCAATAGCAATCAAAGCGCCTGCCGATGCGGCGTTATTGTCGACAAAAACATATACTGGAATTTTAGAATTCAGAATTTGAGTGCGGATTGAATCTGCATAAAGCACCTCGCCCCCATAGGTGTTCATGTTGATAAAAATATAGTCGGCTTTGTAACTTTTTGCTGACTCGAAGCCCTTTTGTACATACAACCAAGTTGTGCTTCCTATATCTTTCTTTAAATCAACTACATAGAACTTTCTAGCATTCTCTGCACTTAAATTTTGACATATTGTAATGAGTACAACTGTTAAATAAAACCAATTCGTTATTATTTTCATGTGTTTTTTTTTCAAATATACACTCTATTTCGAAAATATCATCTATATTTGTATCGTAAATATTGTAAAATATATACAAAAGAGCTCTTAATTTTGCATTATTCAGTATAGACAACTGACAATCAATTACTTGTTTCCGTTTCATTAGTTTTTCTCAAGTTATCAAACAAAACTTTTGAACTTATAGTTCATAAGTAAACACATTCACACGTAAAAAATTTGAAAAGTATGAAAAACGTACAAATTGTAAACGAACTGGTAGCCCTTCAAAGTAACATGCGTAATTTCGCTTTTTCGCTCACATTAAATCGCGACGAGGCCGAAGATTTGTTACAGGATACCACTTTAAAAGTATTGGACAATCAGGAAAAGTTCACTGACAATGTTAACTTCAAAGGTTGGGTTTTAACCATTATGAAGAATATCTTCATAAACAATTATCGCAAGATAGTTCGCAACCAAACTGTTGTTGACAAAACCGAGGATTTACACCATTTGAATTTACCACAAAATTCAGGTTTTGACAGTCCGGAGGGATCGTATGCTATTGGTGAAATTACCAAAACAATCGATTCATTTGCCGATGAATACAGAATTCCATTTTCGATGCACGTAGAAGGTTTTAAGTATGAGGAAATTGCACAAACAATGAATCTTCCTATTGGAACTGTTAAAAGCCGAATTTTTCTTGCTCGCAAACGCTTGCAAGATCAATTGAAAGATTACAGATAATTATAACAAAATTTATTAAAATGCCGAAGAACTTTTCTTCGGCATTTTTTGTTTCAAATGTATATTTTTATACAAAATAAAATCAACCAATTTTATGAATACAGCAATAGTGATGTTGGGCTCCAATTTTCAAAAGGAACAAAATCTTGAGAGAGCGAAAGAAATGTTGAGCGAATTTTTTGAAATTGTTGACCAAAGCAAAATACTTCTGACAAAGCCAATTGGCAATAAATACAAAAACGATTTTTTAAATCAAGCTCTCAAACTTTATTCGGCCGACATTGCCACCGAAACTCAAAAGCACTTTAAACACATTGAGGATTTATTAGGGCGCTCGCCCCTAACAAGCATGATGGGAGATGTGCCCATAGATATTGATTTGATATTTTGGAATGGACAAAAAAAGCGCGGCGATTACGATAATTACGATTTTGTTAAAGAATGTGTTGATGAAATTCTACTTAGAAGAAACAAATTTGAAAATTGAAAACTATATAGTTAGCAAGCTAAATTAGCCATGAAAAATAAATCTATATCTTTCTTTATGCTTGTTGCTATGATAAGCATTTCGCAAACATCTTGTAGCAAAAACAAAACAAATAACATGAAACTAAATAAACTTACGCCCCAAGAGGCTGCCGTAATTATTAACAAAGGAACAGAATATCCTTACACGGGCGAATATACAAATAAAAAAGACAGTGGCACTTATGTATGCCGACAGTGCGATACTCCGTTGTACAACTCGAACGATAAATTTGATTCACATTGCGGCTGGCCAAGTTTCGACGACGAAATAAAAGGTGCCGTAAAACGAATTGCCGATGCCGACGGGCGACGTACAGAAATAGTATGTGCTAATTGTGGCGGGCATTTAGGCCATGTATTTATGGGCGAAGGTTATACCGAAAAAAACACAAGGCATTGTGTAAATTCAATTTCGATGAAATTTATATCAAAAAACGAATTAAAAATGGAAAAAGCTTATTTTGCATCCGGATGTTTTTGGGGCACTGAATACCACTTTATGAAAAAAACGGGCGTTACTGCAACTACAGTAGGTTATATGGGTGGAAAGACCGACAATCCAACTTATCGCGAGGTATGCTCTGGTACAACAGGGCACATAGAAACCACTGAAGTAGAATACGACCCATCGAAAGTAAGTTTTGAAGAATTATTAAAACTATATTACGAAACGCATAACTTTGAGCAAGTTGGTGGACAAGGCCCCGATATAGGTTCACAATATCAATCAGTTGTGTTTTATGTAAATGACGAACAAAAACTTATGGTCGAAAAATACATTCAGATTTTAAAGGATAAAGGCTATAAACCAGCCACTTTACTAAAACCTGCACCTGAGTTTTGGGCGGCCGAGGCCTACCATCAAGAGTATTACGACAAAAAGAACGGAAGTCCCTATTGCCATATTTACAAAAAGATTTTCTAAAGAATTTCTGCAATTTAGTGTTAGTACTCTATTCTCAATACTTGGCTCTCAATTCTTCACTATAAACTATAAACTATGAACTATGAACTATGAACTAAACCTCTCTCCCACCATATACCTAACGAATCGCACATTACCCACCAAATACCGCCGCCACATCCGGCGTGGTTCTTTTATAAGCCTGTAAAGCCATTCTAAACTATTCTTCTGCCACCACATTGGAGCGCGTTTTACTGTTCCGGCATAAAAATCGAACACAGCACCAATACAACAAACATGGCAATCATTTACCATTAACCATTTACTATTTACCATTTTATACGCCCATTTTTCCTGCTTAGGAGCTGTCATACCCACAAAGAGCACATCTGGTTGCACGGCCTCAATGGCTTTGTACATGGCCAAATTGTCTTCGTCGGTAAACTCCGGTTTGTAGGGTGGCGAGTAAGTATACACATCTATATTTGGATATTCGATTGATGCACGAGCTTTTATCTTTGCCAATACTGCTTCGGTACTTCCCAAAAACAATACAGCCGCCCTCTTTGGTTTATCTTGTCCTGGTTCTTGGTTCTTGGATTTTTCTTCTAGTTTACACATCTCCCACACAAACAAGTCCCAACCTGCAATACGTTCGATTTTCTCACCTCTCAACCATCTCACAGCCATCGCAATACTTGCTCCATCGGGTAGTAATACATCACTTTTAAGCAAAGCCTCAGCAAACGAAGCATCTTGACGGGCAATATTGTAACTATGAGCATTGATGGTATTTATAAGCAATAATCCTTCGGGTAACGATTGTAATGCCTCAAGGTTCGACGGAAATTGAATGTTTTGTAAGTGTAATATCATTTTTTTTTATAAAAATTTAATGTGTAAAGATTTCTACATTTGTTTGAGTCAATTCAAATCATTATTATTCATTTCTATTTTTTTTGCTTGGTTATTTTCTCGCCACAAATATACAATATTCCAAGCCAAAATACAATAGTTTACCTAACGGTGATTAAGGCATCGCCAGTTATTAACATAGCGGCGTTCGTAGTTTCGGAGCGTTAACTTGCCAATCGTTGCCGATTAACGTCAATTTTCCTACAAACCTCTTGGTTTAATTGTGATTGATGTGCAATACTTATTGTTAGTTCTTCAAATCTGTTTATTCATGATACAAAATTATCTTCTAAAGTAACAATATCAATATAATAATGTGCCTTTTGTGTTACATATTTCTGAGCTTTAATTATCGTAGCAACACATAATCTGATTGCCCTCTTGTATTTTGGTACAGAATATTGTATATTTGTAGCGAAAAATAGGTAAAGTTAGTGTAATGTTAATTTGAAAATGAGCCAATTTGAAAATTTGAAAATCAAATGAATCAATGAATTATAATTAATTCAATACGTCATAATCCAATTAACTTGGCATTAGTAATATTTGTTAATAAAGAAAAAACTTAAAAATATCTTTTATGAAAATTACAAAAGCATTAATCACGGCAGCAGGTCCCGACCAGCGAAATTTAGCTCTACAAACATTGGTCGACAGAGATGGTCAACGTAAAACAGTACTCGAAATACTGATAAGCGAAGTTCGAAATGCCGGCATCGAAGAAATTGGCATTGTAGTTTTGCCCGACGATATTGAACTCTATAAAAGCATAGTAAATTTTGATACTCAAATTCACTTTATAGCGCAGGATAAAGCGCGAGGCTATGGTTATGCCGTATTGTGTGGAGCAGCTTTTGTTGGCAACGATTATTTTTTGCATTTGGTTGGCGATCACCTTTATGTTAATCGGTCTGCGCAACCTTGTGCGAAACACTTGGTCGAAATTGCCCAAAAACATCAATGTCCGGTATCGGCCGTAACTTCCACGCGCGAAAATCTGATTCCAAACTATGGTACAATTGGAGGTAGACGCATACCGGCATCAACCGACCTTTACCAAATTGAAAAAGTGATTGAGAAACCAACGCCCACTCTTGCTGAGCAGAAACTGATAATTCCGGGCTTGCGTGCCGGTCATTATTTGTGCTTTTTGGGTATGCACGTTTTATCACCCACCATTTTTACACTCCTCGCCACGAAGGCAGAACAAACCGAAGGTCAAAAATTTGGACTGAGCGAAGCTTTGAATGAATTAACTACCAAAGAACAGTATTTGGCTTTGGAAAAAAACGATTTGCGTTTTGATATAGGCTCTCGCTACGGCTTACTTAAAGCTCAACTGGCACTCGCACTTACAGGCGACGATAGAGATCAGATACTTTCCGAATTAGTAGAATTTTTAACCATACGAAATTTATCTTAGGTCGTAAAGCTTAAAACTTTTTTGACTTTTTTACACAGAAAATATGAGCACATTAATAAGCATAATTAAAGCTACAGATCCAGAAATTAAAAATCGTTCGTTAGACGAAGTTTGTAAAAACATGACGCTTAACGATTTAGTAATTGAAACTATTGCCATTGAACAATACCGAAAAGAAGAAACAAACTTGTACAATCGTGTAAGAGCATTATTTTTTTTATACGCCATACATCGGTTTTATATACCTTATCAACAAAAAGTTAGTACGCGCGGCTTATTACCCTATATTGCTCACGAACATTTACTTAAACGCAGGTTCGAAGAGGCAATACAAATATTTTTAAGCATACAAAAAGAGCATGGTGCCAACGAAGGAATTTCGAGTGGATTGGCAGAAGCTTATCATCAGTTGGCGTTTCAAACTCTGGCCGATCAGGTAAAATTAAGTGTTCACTCTACGGCTGGTAATCGCTGGATGTTTCGTATTAGCCACCCTTCTGATCAACCTTTGCGTATATTAAAAGTATTGAAAGAAAAAGATGAAAACAGCGGTCTTTACCCTTGTTTACACGAAACAACTCCGGTACGAATGGACATTTCGCATAGCTGTTGGAGCGATATTTTCTTTTTGGGCATGGATTATCCTGAGGGCGCCAATGTGTTAAACATCTCTATTGACCTCTGTATAAAAGATGATATGGGCTCCACTCCTCGCCCACCAATCGAAACATGGTTTCGTGTAATTGATGAACCTGTCATCCGACTTAGCAGCATCGATCTTGCCGCCTCTTCGGATATAACAGATTTGAGCGAAGTTTTTGATTTTGCGAAAGATTATTTGGGCTTACTTAAAGCTGCCGTAATTGCATCGGGCATCGTTCCTCCGGGCATGGAAGGTGCCGGATTGCCGCTAAGTTATCTTCTCGAACGCATGGTGGGCAAAGGCAAAGGAATAGAAATTGCCAGCAAAGTAAATAATATTCCCAAAGGGTCGCGCTTGGCAGTATCTACCAATTTATTGGCCTCATTAATATCGGTTTGTATGCGTGCAACAGGGCAAACCGAACAAATAACGGGCATATTACAAGAGGAAGAGCGTAGACTTGTGGCTGCCAAAGCAATTTTGGGCGAATGGTTAGGAGGCTCAGGTGGTGGATGGCAGGATTCGGGTGGTGTGTGGCCTGGCATGAAAATAATTCAGGGAGTAGAATCCACGTCCAACGACCCCGAACATGGAGTTAGCAGGGGTAGATTGTTGCCTCAGCATACTGTATTATCAAATACAGATACGCTTGGTGGCGATATACGCGAGAAGTTGCAAGACAGTTTGGTAATAGTGCATGGTGGTATGGCTCAGGATGTTGGGCCGGTACTCGAAATGGTAACTGAAAAATATCTGTTGCGTTCGCAAAAAGAATGGACAGCGCGCCAATCGGCAATTCACTATTTCGACGAAGTGGTAGACAAACTAAAATCTGGTGATATAAAAGGCATTGCAGAATTTACACACAAAAATTTTGATGGTCCCATACAAGAAATAATTCCGTGGGCGACCAATGTTTATACCGAAACCATTATCGAAACAGTACGAAAGGAATTTGGTGAAAATTTTTGGGGTTTCTGGATGATGGGTGGCATGTCGGGCGGAGGTATGGGTTTTATTTTTGCACCTGCTTATAAAAAACAAGCTCAATTACGGATTCTTGAAATAATGTTGGCCGCAAAAAAGCAATTTGAACACGGAATACCCTTTGCAATGGAGCCCGTAGTTTACGACTTTAAAATTAATGAATATGGCACAAAAGCAGAACTATTAAATGGTATTGCTGCATTGATGCACGAAGATTATTATACACTTACTTTGCCCAAAACAATAAAAAAAGAATTGAACGAACTTACTGAATGTCAGCGTAATGAATTGGCTGTTTTGAGTTCAACTTACAAAAACACCAGCCATTACAATGGTTTTGTAAATAACTTGTTCGATCGGATGATACCTCAGGTTCAGGGCGAAAACAATCATCAAGAGGTTTTGAATAATTTATTGTTGGAGCTTGGTTTTCATGCGGCACAACATCAACAGATTAAAAACGAACTTAAAACGGGCAAAATTGGCTTATCAAAAAATCGTTTACCGGCAAATACCAGTATCGATGATGTATTATCGGAGGAGTTGGCTGAACAAGCTGCTATAACTACCGAAGAATATCACGAAATTGGTTTACAGGCACTTAAAAACAAAGAACTTGCCATAGTAACATTGGCAGGTGGAGCAGGAAGTCGCTGGACAAAAGGCGCAGGAGTTGTTAAATCGCTACATCCATTTGCAAAATTTGACGGCAAACATCGTAATTTTATTGAACTTCATTTAGCAAAAACAGCCGCTACAAATGTGAAGTTCAATACAGAACTGCAACATGTTTTTACGTCGAGTTATTTAACACACAAAGCAGTATCGGGTTTTATTGTCAATAATAATAAAAACAGTAATGCAGTTGTTTCCGAAGGAAAAGTTATTGGACTTCGCCTAATACCTATGGAACGCGATTTACGTTTTATGTGGGAAGAAGTATCGCAAAAAATGCTCGACGAACAAGCACAAAAAGTGCAGCAAAGTGTACGTTCGGCACTCATTAACTGGGCTCGCACCAATGGCGAAGGAGAAGATTACCGCGACAATCTTTCGGCACAATGTATTCACCCTGTTGGGCATTGGTACGAAATTCCAAATTTATTTTTGAATGGAACTTTGCAGCAGTTAATACACGAAAATCCAAATTTAAAACATATTATGATACATAATATTGACACGCTCGGCGCCAATGCCGACCCTGCGATATTAGGTTATCATATAAGTCAAGGTGCAGGAATGTCAATCGAAGTAATCAGCCGAAAACTAGACGACCGTGGTGGTGGATTGGCCAAAATTAATGGTCATTTGAGATTGGTTGAAGGGCTGGCCTTGCCCGATGAGAAGCAGGAGTTTAAATTAAGTTATTATAATTCCAATACTTTTTGGATAAATATTGATTATTTATTAAAAGTCTTTGGATTAAATCGTACTGATTTATTGAATAAAACGCTTGTTGAACAACAAGTATACAAAATGGCGGCACGAATGCCAAGTTATGTAATTATTAAGGATGTAAAAAAACGTTGGGGCAAAGGTCAGGAAGATATTTTTCCGGTAACGCAATTTGAAAAATTGTGGGGCGATATGACCTCGCTACCCGAACTTGCATGTAGTTACATACATGTTGAGCGCAACAGAGGACAACAATTGAAAGAAGTGGCGCAACTTGATGGATGGCTTCGCGATGGTTCGAAAGACTATATTGATAGCATATGTAAGTTTTAGTTAAAAAAAAATTACAATCTTAATTTTATTCATTTTTGGTTTAACTTACTATTTAGATTCATTATAAATTAGCAGAATTCTTATCAAAAATCATGTAGTATGCAATAAATAGTTGTAATTTTGGTTTATAATAAAATATAATTATTTCAACTTATTTTATTTATTAAACTATAATTCAACCATTTACCAACTTAATGTCTAAAATCACTCATACTATACTTATAACGGCTTACTTATCAATTATACTATTTAGTATTCTATTCTTGATTTTTTACGGTCAAAGCTTTTATATAACTTCGATTTCAGAACGCCCATTTCATGAACAATACGAACTACTAAAACCAAGTGGTTATTTGGGACATGGACTGGGCATTTTTGGTACTTTATTGATACTTTTAGGAATGATAATTTACATTGTTCGTAAGCGTTGGAAAAAAGTTACCGAACTTGGTCGTCTTAAATATTGGCTCGAATTTCATATTTTCTTATGCACTATAGGTACTGCACTAGTCGTTTTTCACACTACATTTAAATTTGGCGGAATTATTTCTGTGGGATTTTGGGTCTTGATATTGGTTTGGATAAGCGGTGTGCTTGGTCGGTTTATTTATCTTCAAATTCCACGTACAATTGAAGGTCGCGAAATGTCATTGCAAGAATTGCTTCTACTTAAAAGCCAAAATAGCAATATAATAACTGAAAAATACGGAATTGATGTTTCGCAGATAAATACAAGCAAAATTTCAGAAATGAGATTAAAACATTTATCAAAATCAGTTTCGAATAATGAAATCACAATTCTAAAAAAAATAATTCGCAAACAGAGGGTATTATCAAGCAGAATTGAACGATTAGAAAAAACACAACAACTTTTTAAAGCATGGCATATCATACATTTACCATTTTCAGTAATAATGATAGTTATAATGGTAATACATGTGGGTGTGGTTTTATTTTTTGGATATAAATGGATATTCTGATGGTAGAAGAATTAATAGAAGAACTGATTACATACAGCATTTT
>JFJP01020525.1_pt1 | contig 12922 bp, 13 predicted proteins | sample 431651 | NCBI WGS metagenome assembly JFJP01 (sample SAMN02602958, study PRJNA72255) | Microbial mat metagenome, whole genome shotgun sequencing project. | biome: fresh water; feature: sink hole; material: water; isolation source: purple microbial (photo- and chemosynthetic) mats found in... | reverse complement strand
GCCCTGTCCAACAGCGGCTCCAGCGAGGAGGTCGTCGCCCTGCTGCCGGCCTTCGCCCGCATCGGTGTGCCGGTCATCGCCATCGTCGGGCGCACCGACTCGCCACTGGCGGCGCATGCTGCGGTAGCGCTGTCGATCGGCCGCGTGGTCGAGGCCTGCCCGCTCGGTCTCGCCCCCTCGACCAGCACGACGGCGATGCTGGCCCTGGGCGACGCCCTGGCCCTGACCGTGCAGCGCATGCGCGCCTTCACCCCGGAGCAATACGCCCGCTTCCATCCGGGCGGCGCGCTCGGTCGCAAGCTGATGACCTGCGCCGAGGTCATGCGTACCGGCGAGCGCCTGGCGGCGGTGGCGCCGGAGACCTCGCTGCTGGCCTGCATGCGCGCGATCGGCAAGGCACGTGCCGGCTCGGTGGTGCTGGTCGACGCTGACCGCCGCCTGCTCGGGATCTGCACCGACGGCGATCTGCGCCGCGCCCTGTCCAATGCCGCCGATCCGGCCGCGCTGCTCAACGGCCCGGTGCGCGCCGTCGCAACCGTGCCGTGCAAGCACGTGCGTGCGGATGAGCTGCTGCAGACGGCTCTTCGTCTGTGCGCGGCCAAGAAGATCAATGAGTTGCCTGTGGTCGACGGCGACGGCCGTCTCGCCGGACTGCTCGATCTGCAGGATCTGGTCGATCGCGGTTTCGAGGTCTCGGGCTGACCCAGCCTACCCGAGCAGCCAGGAGACCAGCAGCGCGACCGCCAGCGCCACCGACAGCATCACCGCCAATCGTTTCTGAAGGCGCAGCTTGGCATGGCATTGCCGTTCCGTGCAGCGGTTGGCCAGCGCATCCCTGGCAGCGGTCAGATGTTCGGTCTCGGAGCGCAGCGCGACGACCTCATTGTAGAGCAGGGTATGCTCCTTGGTCAGCCGCACGCGGTCCTGCATGAGTCTGGCGAATTCGGCTCCATGGATCCCGCCTTCTGGAACGAGCTTGGCGATCCGTCGCACGGTGGAGCTTTCTCCTGTCGGGTCGGCAGACGGCAGGGATGCCAGGACGTTCAGCCGCCCGCTCTGCTTGATCAGCCGTGCCAACTGCGGCTCACCTGCGCCGACGGCCGCCAAGGCGAAGTCGCCGCAGGCGGTTTCGCGCAGATCACGGATCGCATCGAGATCCGGGTTGAGGGCGTGGGCGCGGTCGCAGGCGGCGATGGCCTCGCTGAAGTCCAGGTAGGCCTCATGCGGGTGCAGGCGATGCCCCTGCGCCGCCTGGAGATGGCGTTGGGCGGCCGCCAGTTCGCGCAACGCGGCGCTTTCCGCACGCGAGTGCAGTAGCCAGTCGCGCAGGCCGGCCTGGAAGTCCCGCACCGTTGGCCGCTGCTGTGGATCGGACGCCATCGCCATCTCCTGCAGGGCGACCAGTCTGGACGGCAGCAGCGGCACGCGGTCACGCAGGGAACGCCAGTCGTTGGAGGCGCTGCGTCCGATGGCCTGCCAGACGTCCTCGCCGGAGAAGGGGACATCATCGCACAGGCAGCGGTAGAGCGTCGCACCCAGCAGGAAGACATCGGTCGGGAAGCCGACCGAGGCCCGGTCGGCCAAGGCGATCTCAGGCGCCAGGTAACCAGGAGTTCCGCCGCAGAGGGTGCGTCCGCTGCCGATGAGGGGGGCGCGCAGCACGCCGTCAGGCGGTGGCGTGCAGGTCATCGCCAGCCCCCAATCGGCCAGCATCGCCTCGCCGAAGCGGCCGACCAGGATGTTCTCGGGCTTGATGTCGCGATGGATGATGCCGCGGTGATGGGCGAAGGCGACCGCGTCGCACACCTTGATCAGGATCTCGACGGCACCGGCCAGATCGATCCTGCCGGCGAGCAGTTCCTCTTCCAGGCTGCATCCGGCGATGCGCCGCATCACCAGGTAGTTCTCTCCGGCCTCGTAGACCGGGACGATGTTGGGATGCTCCAGCCAGGCGGTGCACTTCGCCTCGGTCCGGAAGCGTTCACGTTGGCTGTTGTCGAGGTCGTAGCGGGCGATCTTCACCGCCACGGTGCGGGACAGCGTCCTCTGCACGGCCGACAGCACCACGCTGGTGCCGCCGCGCCCAAGCATGGAAACGAGGAAGAATCGATCTCGACTGGCCACCAGCCCGTCGATATCTACCAGCCCCGGAGTCTGCCGGATGCGTCCAGTGCCACCAGAGATCTGCGCGCGATCTACGGCGCTGCCGGTCACGGTCTCCCGGGGCTCCTCGCTAGGGGGTGGTTCCGAGGGCCGTACGGTGACGCGGAGATTGGTGTGATCGCTGCGCTCCAGCGCGCTATGCCAGAGGTCGGCGATCCCGTTCTGCTCGCGTTCCAGGACCTGACTCATGGGCTGGTCCGGATCGGCAGCACGAAGGGGATCGGCAGGACGGGTCGATGGAGGCACGCCGTTGGTCGCACATCAGCCAGGATCGCCCGCTAGATGAACGGCGAATGAATGCGCTTTGAACGCGGTGCTCCGTCTGCTGCCCTAGCGTGTCCTGAAGCCAGGTGCCCGGGTCGGCGGATGGTCAGACCAGAGTCTTGCGCACCTGGGCGGAGACCATGTCGATGATTACGACGGTCAACACGATGATCGTCAGGACAGCGCAGGCGGGACCGTAGGCGAAGCTGGACATGTGGTCGTGCAGGACCATCCCGATGCCCCCGGCGCCGACGATGCCGATGACCGTCGCCGAGCGGACATTTGATTCGAAGCGGTAGAGGGTGTAGCTCACCCACAGCGGCAGGACCTGGGGAATGACGCCGTAGCAGATCTCCGCCAAGTGCGAACCGCCGGTGGCACGCACGCCTTCGACCGGCCGCGGGTCGATCGATTCGACCACCTCGCTGAACAGCTTGGCCAGGATGCCTGTGGTATGCACGAACAAGGCGAGGACCCCGGCAAACGGCCCGAGTCCGACGGCGACGATGAAGAGGAGGGCGAAGATCAGTTCATTGATGGCGCGAGCCGCATCCATCAACCGGCGCACCGGCTGGTGCACCCACCAGGGCGTCAGATTGGAGGAGGAAAGCAGGCCGAACGGAATCGCAGCAATCACCGCCAGGAAAGTGCCCCACAGGGCGATGTGGACGGTGACCACCATCTCCTTGGCGTAGAAGCGCCAGTCATGGAAATCGGCGGGGAAGAAGTCCGATCCCAGTTTGGCTATGTTGGCGCTGTGCAAGACCAGTTCCATCGGCTGCATCTCGGCCCCGTACCAGGCCCAGATCATCAGGGCGACGAAGCCGACGAGGAGACCCCAGCGCTGCCAATGCTGGGCCGCGGTGCGCGGTTGGCGCAGGCGGCTGGCAATGGCATCGGGGATGGGCAATGGCAGCGCGGTCTGGTTCATGGGTGGATCCCCTTCCTTGCGCCGTCCACGGAGGACGGCGCAAGGAAGGTCGAAATCACTTCGTCTGGCCCTTCTTCAGCTCGGCGAGCTGGGCCTCGAGCTCGGCCGTCTTTGTCGCCTTCTCGTCAGCCGACAGCTTGTCGTCGGACTTGATCTCGGCGAGCTTCTTGGCGATCTCCAGCTCACGGAAGGGGGTGAGCTGCCGGTTGTCGGATGGGCGGAAGGCCGACCACTTCATCTTCTCGAGCGTGACCTTCTGCTCGGGCGTCTTGCCATAGGTGACGAAGAACTCGCGCAGCTTGCCCTTGACCGCCTCGGGCAGGTCCTTGCGCCAGACCATCGGATCGCTGGCGATCATCGGCGACTTCCAGGCGACGTGCAGCTGGGCCACCTTCTCGGGTTCGCGGCTGTTCATGCGGTCGTAGACGTCGCTGGCCAGGGTCGCAGCATCCAGCTGCTTGTTGAGCACGGCCAGGGCGTTGGCCTCGTGCTTGGCATTGGTGGTGCGCTTGAACGCGGTCTTGGGATCGAGGCCGCGCTGGGCGAAGACGTAGAAGCCGGGCACCAGCGTGCCGGAGGTGCTCTGCGGGTCGCCCATGCCGAAGTTGAGGTCCTTGGCCTTGCCCAGGATGTCCTCAAGGGTCTTCAGGCCGCTGTCCTTGTGGGTCACGATGTAGCTGTAGTAGCCGGCCTGGCCCTCGAGGTTCACCACCTGGCAGAAGATCTCGCCTTCGGCGCGATCGACGGCGGCGATGGCGCTCTTGTTGCCGTACCAGGCGATGTCGACCTTCTTGAAGCGCTGGGCTTCGATCACCCCGCTGTAGTCGCTGGCGAAGAACGCCTTCACCGGCATGCCCACCGCCTTGGCCATGTCGGCCAGGAACGGATCCCAGGTGGGCTTGAGGTTGCTCTGCGACTCGGTCGCGATGATGCCGAAGTTGAGCTCCTTGGGCTCGTCGGCGGCTGTGGCGAGGCTGGCGGCGAGGGCCAGGGCGATGGTGGCGAGATGGCGGAACACGGGATCCTCCGGGGTGGTTCAGGCGAGCGCTGGTTCGGGTTCGCGGACCTGCGCGGTTTTGATGGAAGGGCAGAGCTGGCTGGCGACATCGTCTCCGCCGGCGGCGTGGAATTCACCGCCGTAGATCGACCGCAGCGTATCGACGCAGAGGTTGCGCGGGGCTCCGTCGTAGACCAGCCGGCCTGCGCGCAGGGCGACGACGCGCGAACAGAATCGCACCGCCCAGTCGATCTGGTGCAGCGAGACGACCACTGTGGCGCCGTCCTCGCGGTTGATGCGTGCGAACGATTCCATAACCAGACGGCAGGATCCGGGATCGAGGCTGGCGATCGGTTCATCGCCGAGGATCAGTCCCGGGCGCTGGACCAGGGCGCGGGCGATGGCGGCGCGCTGTTGCTGGCCGCCCGAGAGGGTGCCGCTGCGCTGCCAGGCCTGCTCGAGGATGCCGACGCGCTCCAGGGCCTCGAGCGCGATGCGCCGCTCGGATTCCGTGAAGGTGCCGGTGATGACCCGCCAGCTGGGAATGCGGCTGATCATGCCGACCAGCACGTTGGTGATGACCGGCAGGCGTTCGGTGAGGTTGAACTGCTGGAAGACTACGCCGATGCCGGCGCGCGTATTGCGGACATCGGCTGCCAGCCGGCCACCCTGCTGGACGATCTTCCCACCGACCTCGATGGGTCCGCTGCCGGCATCGACGGTCAGCAGGCCGGCTATGGCGCGCAGGAGGGTCGACTTGCCGGAGCCGGATGGGCCGATGAGCGCGACCATCTCTCCCGGTTCGATCCGCAGGTCGATGCCGCTCAAGGCGAGGCGCAGGCTCCGTCCCGAACCGAAGGTGCGGGAGACGTTGGAGATGCTGACGGTGCTGGCATCGAGTCGGCGCGTGGGTTTCGTCATGGTCCCGCCTATGGTGATCGACGGTCGACCGAAATAGAGAATGCTGCGTGAATCGTCTGAGAAGGGTCGATGAAGCCCGCGCGGCGCTGGCTGATGCGTAGACGTCGAGGCGCCACCGCCAGGCTGGAACAGTTGCAGCCTGATGGGGCGAATCGGTTTGCGGATCAGACCGGGGCAGGTGCGCGAATAGACCTCGTCGGAGGCAGGGTGCGATCGAGGCGTCTTCACGGTCCCTTCATCACGGCCGGGAATGTCCCGGCATGCTGGGAACCATGTCCATTGAAGCGGATCGCTTCGTCCATTTCTGCTCTGGAGCGTTGAGGTCGGACCTCGATCCTCCGCCGATCGTGGTTCGCGACCGCCTGTCGCACGGTCAATCCCATGCCTCCACGGAATCTTGCGCATGAGCAATCCATTGCCGCTCCCCATCGTCACCATGCGCAGAGCCATCGAGGCGGACCTACCCGCCGTGACGACGCTGCTTGCCGGTTTCGAGCCTGACGGTGCCGAACTGCCGCCGGCACGAGCCAGGGACATCTTCGCCCGCATCCAGGCCACGCCACGCATGGCGGTTTGGCTGGCGATCAGCCAGGAGCGCGTCGTCGGTACCTACACCATGCTGGTGATGGAGAACCTCGGTCATCACGGCATGCCCTTGGCGATCGTCGAGAGTGTGATGGTCGCGCCGGATGCACGTGGCGGGCGCATCGGCGAAGCGATGATGCGGCACGCCATGGCGCGGGCGGCCGAGGCTGGCTGCTACAAGCTCGCCCTGTCGAGCAACCATCGTCGCCTCGACGCTCATCGCTTCTACCGCCGGTTGGGATTCGACGTCCACGGCATCTCCTTCTCGATCACCCCGTGATTGCGCAGGCCATGACCGATCAATTGTCTAGACGTCTGGACCAGGAGATCGAGCGCGATGGCCCGCGCGCGATCTACCTGCAGGTCGCGGAACGCCTCGGAGCCGAGGTGCGTCTGCGCCATGCCCCGGGCGACCGGTTGCCCCCGGAACCGGAACTGGCGGCACGCTTCGCCGTCAACCGCCACACGTTGCGGCATGCCATCGATCTGCTCGAGTTGCAGGGCGTGCTGGAGCGCCGGCGCGGCCTCGGCACCTACGTGCTCGACCCGCCGGTGAGCTATCCCCTGCACGCCCAGGCCCGTTTCAGCGATAACATCACGGCCGCCGGCCGCACCGGTACCGGCCGGCTCCTGGCTGCCACCTGCGAACCGGCCCCAGCTGAGGTCGCTGGCGCGCTGAAGCTGCGCGGAGGCAACACGGTCTGGCGCCTGACCACCTTGCGCGAGGTCGAAGGCGCGCCGGTCAGCCTGATCGATCATTGGCTGCCGCTGGGACCGTTCCCTTCCCTGGCCGCGGAATACCAAGGCGGATCGCTGCATGCGTTGCTTGCCGAGCGGTATGGCATCAAGCCGCTGCGCCGCAGCACCGCCATCAGCGCCGCCTTGCCGTTGGCCGCGGTCGCTCGCCAGCTGCGCATGTCCCCGGGCCATCCGGTGCTCCGCCTGCGCACCATCAACGTCGACACCGCCACCGGGTCGCCGTTCGAATACGCGGTCAGCTGCATCCGCGCCGACCGCCTGGAACTGGTCATCGACCACGACGAGCCCACCCATGCCTGACTGCGATCTGTCCCTCGCCCCCCGCCAGGAGGTGCTCGACCTCGCCGCCGCGCTCTCCGCCGGGCGCCGACTGGAGCACCTTGCCGTACCGCAAGAAGGCCTGTGGCTGCTGCAACTCGAAGAACCGGTGCGCCGCGATGGCTGGTTCGTCGGTGAAGTTCCGGTCGGTCAGGCCTGCGTTGCGCTGCACGACGCTGCGCGCGGCGAGGCCCGCGGCGGGGCCGTGCTGCTGCACGCCGACCGTGAGCTGGCCACCGCAGCGGCGGTCTGCGATGCGGTGGTCCGCGCCGCCTGGCCGGGAGCCGAGGAGGTGGCGCGACTGCGTGCCGCCGGCGCTGCGGTGCAGGCCAAGGTCGCCGGAGTGCGGGCCGCGATCCTCGAACGGACCCGGGTCGACTTCAGCGAACTCGGTCAGGAGGAGGCATGATCGTCCTCGACCATCCCTGGACCGCCGACGGACAGCGTCTGGCCTTCCGCGCCGTGCTCGAGGCCTGGTCGCGCCCCGGCACCGTCGCCGATCTGGCCGCCTGGAGCGGCGGGGCGCGCGCGCGCACCGTCGTGCTCGCCGGACTGTGCGATGCCGCCACCACGCTGCACGACGTGCATGGCCTGCTCAGCGACGGAGATCGTTCGCGGCTCGGAGCGAAGTCCGCCGCCGCTGGATCGGCCGCCTTCATCCTCGCCGACGGTACGCGTCCGCCGGACGGACTGGCTCCCGCCTGCGGCAGCCTGCTGGCGCCCGAGCAGGGCGCCACGCTGGTGCTCGACTGCCAGGCGGTCGGCGAGGGTCCGGCGCAGCAGCTGAGCGGACCAGGCATCGACGGCAGCGCCGAGCTGCGCGTCCTCGGCCTCGATCCGGGCTGGTGGACGGCACGAGCCGCCTGGTGCGCGTTCCCGCTCGGTGTCGATCTCATCCTGTGCGATGCCCGCCGCATCGCCTGCATTCCGCGCACCGTCGCGGTGGAGGCCTGAATGGGCTACGTCGCCGTCCGAGGTGGTGAGAATGCCATCGCCGAGGCCATCCGTTCCCTCGATGTGCTGCGCGCCGGCGGGGCCGAGACCGGCGCCGGCGCCGGCGAGCCGCTGGCGGTCGAGGCGATCCGCCATCAGCTCCGGCTGCTGGTCGACCGGGTGATGGGCGAGGGCGGGCTCTACGATCCGCAGCTCGCCGCCCTGGCGATCAAGCAGGCGCAGGGCGATCCGCTCGAGGCCTCCTTCATCCTGCGCGCCCACCGCAGCAACCTGCCCCGCCTGGGCGAGAGCGCGCCGCATCATGGCGCGTCGATGCGCCTGATCCGGCGCATCAGCTCGGCGTTCAAGGAGATCCCGGGCGGCCAGCGCCTCGGGCCGAGCACCGACTACCTGCAGCGTCTCTTCCGCCTCGACCTGCTGGACGAGGATCCCGCGGCCTTCCGCGCCGCAGCCGCGGCGATCCCCGGCATTCCGCCCACGGCCTGCGACTTCCCCAAGGTGGTCGAAGGCCTGCGCGCCCAGGGCCTGCTGCAGGAGGTCGGTGCCCCCCAGACCGCGGTCGACATCACCCGCGCCCCGGTCGCCTTCCCCATCCCGCGGCCGGCGCGTCTCGCCCACCTCGCCCGCGGTGAGACCGGCGGCGTGCTGACCATGGCCTACACCACCATGCGCGGCTACGGCTACCTGCATCCGACCGTCGCCGAACTGCGCGTCGGCTACCTGCCGGTCCTGCTGCCGCATCCGCTCACCGGCGAGCCGGTCGAGGCTGGCGAGGTGCTGATCACCGAATGCGAGATCGTCGCCACCCACGGTGGCGGCCCGGGCGAAGGCCCGCCGCGCATCCTGCTCGGCTACGGCGGCTGCCTCGGCCACAACGAGGTCAAGGCCATCGCCATCGCCATGTGCGACCGCGCCATGCTCTCGGGCGACGAACGCGGGCCGCGCCATCCCGCCGAGGATCCCGAATTCGTCGTCTGCCACGTCGACGGCATCGAGGCGATGGGCTTCTGCAGCCATTACAAGCTGCCGCATTACGTCACCTTCCAGAGCGACCTGGAGAACATCCGCGCCAGCGCGGCGAAGCTGAAGGGGGGCGCATGATCAGGCCGGAAACCCGAAGCCCGAAGCCCGAAGCCCGGTTCGGCTTCCTCGACGCCTTCGCCGTGCGCGAGATCCGCCGCGGCCTGCTCAAGGCCCTGGCCGTACCTGGCTACCAGGTGCCGTACGCCAGCCGCGAGATGCCGATCGGCCGCGGCTTCGGCACCGGCGGCATGCAGATCACGCTGGCCGTCGCCACCCCGGACGACCGGCTCAAGGTCATCGACCAGGGCGCCGACGATTCGGTCAACGCGGTCAACCTGCGCAGCTTCATCTCGGCGGCCTGTCCCGGCCTGTCGACGGTGACGCGCACCGCCGAGGCGACGCTGATCCAGACCCGGCATCGCGTGCCCGAACTGCCGCTGCAGTCGGGACAGCTGATGATCTACCAGGTGCCCTATCCCGATCCCTTGCAGATCGTCGAGCCGAGCGAGGCGAAGCGCCGTCGCAGCCACGCGCATGGCGACTACGCCCGGCTGTGGGTCAAGCTGTACGAGGACGTGGTGCGCTTCCGTGAGGTCTCGATCAGCAACCGCTACCCCGCCCGGGTCAACGGCCGCTACGTCATCGACCCGTCGCCGATCCCGCGCTGGGACCTGCCCAAGCTGCATCGCAGCCGCGTGGCCCACCTGTTCGGCGCCGGACGCGAGAAGAAGCTCTACGCCGTCCCGCCGTTCACCGATGTCGTGCCGCTCGCCTTCGATGACGTGCCGTTCGAGGTCGAGCGCTTCCGTGATGCGGCAGGCGTGCGGAACCGCTGCCAACGCTGCGGCGCGACCGACACCTATCTCGACGAGATCCCGCAGCCCGGCCAGTCCTCGCGCTGGCAGTGCAACGACCAGGACCGCTGCGCGGAGAACATGGGGTACCCCGATGGTGCATGAGACTCCCGTCCTTTCGGTGGCGGGCCTGACCCGCATCCACGGCCGTGGCTGCCCCGACTGCGTGCGCCTGACCGGCGACGCCCACGGCCGCAACGTCTGCCCGGCCTGCGGCAGCGTGGTCGCGGTCGCCGACGTCGCCTTCGACCTGTGGCCAGGCGAGATCCTCGGCGTCATGGGCGAGAGCGGCAGCGGCAAGAGCAGCGTGGTCAAGCTGCTGCATCTCGACGACCGCGCCACCGCCGGCAGCGCCCGTTTCCGCGAGAGCGACGGCCGGACGCATGATCTCGCCGCCATCGACGAGGCCGAGATCCGCCGGCTGCGCGACACCCGCTTCGGCATGGTGCATCAGAATCCGCACCTCGGCCTCAACTTCGGCGTCAGCGCCGGCGGCAACATCGCCGAACGGCTGCTGTGCGGCGGCGAGCGCCGCTTCAGCGTCATCCGCGAGACGGCGCTCGGCCTGCTCGACCGCACCGAGGTGCCGCGCGGGCGCATCGACCACCAGCCCGGCCAGTTCAGCGGCGGCATGCAGCAGCGTCTGCAGATCGCCCGCGCCCTGGCGCCGCAGCCCGAACTGCTGTTCCTCGACGAGGTCACCACCGGCCTCGACCTCTCGGTCCAGGCGCGCATCCTCGACCTCATCCTCGAGATCCAGCGCGAGCTGGGCGTGGCGATGATCGTCGTCACCCACGACCTCGGCGTCGTCCGCCTGCTCGCCGGCCGCACCATCGTGCTGCGCCACGGCCGCGTGGTCGAGGCCGGTCTCACCGACCAGATCCTCGAGGATCCGCAGCATCCCTACACCCAGCAGCTGGTCATGTCCGCATTATGAGCACCGTCCTCACCGTCCGCGGCCTGAGCAAGACCTTCACCCTGCACCACCAGGGCAAGCGCATACCCAGCGCCTACGACGCCTCCTTCACCGTCGACAGCGGCCGGCTGACCGCCCTGATCGGGCCGAGCGGCGCCGGCAAGAGCTCGGTGCTGAAGTGCGTCTTCCGCACCTATCTGCCGCAGGCCGGCAGCATCGTCCTGCATGGAGATCAAGACCTCGACCTGGCGACCTGCGACGAGCATGCCGCGCTGCGTGCGCGTCGGCAGGACATCGCCTACGTCACCCAGTTCCTCCACTGCCTGCCGCGCCAGCCGACGGTCGACGTGGTCGCCGCGCCGCTCGCCGCCCTGGGCGTTACGCGCGAGCAGGCCCGCGCCGCCGCGCGCGAGCGCCTGCGCGAGCTCGACCTGCCGGAACGCCTGTGGGACGTGCCGCCGGCGACCTTCAGCGGCGGCGAGCGACAGCGCGTCAACCTGGCGCGCGGACTCGTGCACCGCCCGCGCCTGCTCATGCTCGACGAACCGACCGCCAGCCTGGATCGCCGTTCGGCCGATCTGGTGGTCGGCGCGATCCGTTCGGCCAAGGCCGCCGGCGTCGCCATCCTCGCCATCTTCCATGACCCCGAACTGGTCGCCGCCCTGGCCGACACGGTGGTCGAGCTCAAACGCCCCACGGAGCTGCCATGCGCCGCCTGATCACTGCCGTCGACATCGTCACCCCGGACAACGTGGTGCGCGACGGATCGCTGCTGATCGAGGACGGACGCATCGCCGCACTCTGCCCAGTGGCGCCCACCTTCGACCGCGAACTGGAGGGGGGCGGCACGCTGTGCCTGCCCGGTCTCATCGACCTGCACTGCGATGCCCTGGAGAAGGAGGTCGAACCCCGGCCCCGGGTCGCCTTCGAGCACGGCTTCGCCCTGGTCAACAGCGATCGCCGCAACCTCAACGCCGGCATTACCACCATCTACCACGCCATCAGCTTCGCCGGCGGCGAGTGGGGCGTGCGCGATCCGCGCATCGCTGAAGCCGTGGTGCGGGAGGTGCGCGGCTTCAGCGGCCTGGTCGACCACAAGGTCCACGCCCGCTTCGAGGTCACCGACGATGGCAGCGAGGCGCCGCTCGCCGCCCTGCTACGCGATGGCCAATGCGATCTGCTGTCGTTCATGGACCACTCGCCAGGGCAGGGCCAGTTCGGCGAACTGGCCGCCTACGTCGCCTACATGACGCGGACCTACCACGTCAGCGAGGCCGAGGCGGTGGCGATCGGCACCGCCAAGGTCGAATCGCGCAGGCTGGCGCCCGGGCGCATGGAGCGCCTGGCGGCACTGGCGCGCACCCGTGGCGTCGCCCTGGCCAGCCACGACGACGACACCCCGGCCAAGGTCGCCGAGATGGCGGCGCTGGGCGTGACCATCAGCGAATTCCCCATTGGCCTGGAGGCGGCGCGAAGCGCGGTCGCGGCCGGCATGGTCACCCTGTTCGGCTCGCCCAACGTGCTGCGTGGCAAGAGCGCCAGCGGCAACGTCCGCGCCCTCGACGTCATCCTCGCCGGCGCCTGCACCGGCCTGTGCGCCGACTATCATCCGCCCTCGCTGCTGGCGGCGGTGCTGCGCCTGCCGGAGATCAGTCCGGTGGAACTGCCGGCAGCGGTCCGCCTCGCCTCGTTCGCCCCGGCCCGCGCCGCCGGCCTTGCCGACCGTGGCGCCATCGCAGCGGGCCAGCGCGCCGATCTGCTGCTGGTCCGCGCCGGACGGGTCGAGGCGGTGCTGGTCGCCGGACGCAAGGTCCTCGACACGATCGATCGGCCGGCATGCGTTTGACCGTCCTGGGCAGCGGTGACGCCTCGGGCATCCCGCGCGCCGACTGCGCCGATCCGGCCTGCGCCTGCGTTCGCGCCCGCGAGGGTGGCGGTCCGTCGCGTGGCAATTCCTGCGCCCTGGTCGAGGCTGGCGGCAAGCGCATCGCCATCGACACCGGGGCCGGCGGCCAGGCCTGCGATGCCCTGCTGCTGACCCACTACCACGCCGACCATGCCGGGAAGCGGGATGCGTTCTCCAGCAAGGTCTACGGTCCTGACGATGGCCTGAGCCTCGATGCGGTCGGCACGCCCGGGATCGACATCTTCCCGAAACCGGCCGGGGTGAAGACGGTCAAGCCATTCGGCAGCCTGCGTATCGGCACCGCGGTCTGCACCGCCGTGCCGCTCAACCA
>JFJP01003051.1_pt1 | contig 12922 bp, 12 predicted proteins | sample 431651 | NCBI WGS metagenome assembly JFJP01 (sample SAMN02602958, study PRJNA72255) | Microbial mat metagenome, whole genome shotgun sequencing project. | biome: fresh water; feature: sink hole; material: water; isolation source: purple microbial (photo- and chemosynthetic) mats found in... | reverse complement strand
GCTGCCTATGCGCACGCCGGTGAGAATCAATCCCGGTTTCGGATAGATATTGACGCTCATTGCCCCTACCTTGACAGGGCGCCCACTGGCCTGCGCAAATGCAGCTTCGACCTCGGGGAGAAAACTGTCGTAGGGAAAGAAATTGACCGCCAGAAACGCCAGGGCAAGAACGCCAGCGATGCCGGACATCAGGTATGCCGGCCAGCCCATCGAATGACGATGGCCTCGGCGTATCGGCTTCAGTGAAAAGGTATCTTCGGCGTCCGGTTTTCTGGCTGGAAATAGCGCCTTGATCCGATCAACAAAAGAAAGTCCTGGCTGTTCATTCTTCTTTGCTCGTTTCTTCGCGGATTCTTTAAGCCTATCCTCAGCAATGACTGGCGTGGAAGGCTCGACAGGAATTGATACGGAAGGCATTGGCGCAAGAGAGAACTGCGAAACTGACGAATCGTTTTGCGTCGGAACTGCAGGTGCTGAAGGAGGCAAAGCTTCCTTGGGCTCTGCAGAGGTGATCAGGCTGATCGCCGCCGCCTTGATCTCCTGAGCAACTTTCTTGCTCTCGTCCCAGAGCGAATCCTGTTCCACCTTCAACTGAACAAAACCACCCTTTTCCAGGTCGAGTAATGCGTTTTCCGTAAGCTCCCGATTCCCTGTTTTAAGACACAAATCGGCGACAGTGGAATGCCCGTCAACAAGGATCAGTACCATGCGTACATTTCTCTGCACGACCCGCGTTCGCTGGTGCATTGCCTCCTCGCCGGAGGTTGTTTTAACGTAGATGAGATCGGAATCCATTTTGCGCGCTTCGTTGTTCCTCGATAGCTCAGTTGGTAGAGCGCCGGACTGTTAATCCGTAGGTCCCTGGTTCGAGCCCAGGTCGAGGAGCCAATAATACATTGATTTCTATAGTCAATGTTGAATACGACGACATGCTAACAGGCATTTTATCGTTATCCCCCGCTTAGTGGGGACACTTTTGGGACAGTTGAAAAAATGTCTCGCTAGTGCCACTCAAATTACTCCATTACAACGCGAATCCAGTCAGTCCGTTCCCGGCTGAGCCACAACATTGTTTGTGCTCCTTGCCGGGCTTCGCGGCTTCTTGCCGCGTTCTGGTATAGGAGTTGTCATGGCAACAATAGAAACACGTCGTACAGTGGATGGTCAAGAGAGTTATCGCGTCAAAGTACGCCTCAAGGACTACCCCGTTCAATATGCATCATTCCGTCGTCTCACTGACGCCCACCGCTGGGTGCAAAGCACAGAATCAGCCATTCGTGAGGGCAGGCACTTCAAGACCAGCGAGGCCACCTATTCCACATGGTTGCCATCTGAAAGGCTGCTGCAAGTTGAGACCAGCCGAATTGCCAGCTCAAGTAACTCTGCCAAAGCCGTAATCTGGCCTAATGCTCTAGAACAGCAAAGGCACTTGCCGATAGTTCGATATCGGCGGCAGCAATCTTTGCTCGCCGGGCGACAGCTTTCCAATCAGCCACAACATTGACGACGTCGTCGATGAGTACCTTGGCACGTGTGGGCGTCAGGCGATAAAAGGCAGCCGTTCCCAACGCCGTGTTTAGAGAGGGGCGATTATCGACATCGTCGATATTGAGTATATGGGTCGCCTTGTCGATGCTCGGATTGACATCGAACGCAGGTGACAGCCGCCAGCCACGTTTTCCCAAGATGAATCCATGATTTCGCAGGTGGTCGTCACGGTTACCGACAGCGACGTTGAATACCACTCGTCGAAATAGCTGTTCGAGATCCTCCTGAATGTGATCCGGATCACCGCGCCGGGCGAGAAACTCCGCCAGTTCGAGATAGCTGGTACCTTCGCTGACATCCTTCCCCAATAGCGTCATGGCGGATGCGTAAAAGCGTCGCTGCCCAGGCTTTTCCTCTGCGGCAGTGGTGCGGTCAAAACGCTGAACACAAAAGGTATGGTGCCCCCCCTGTCCTAAGCGTTCAACCTTCGCCAGCGGCATATCGATTCCGGCCTGCCTTGCCAGCCACCACGTGACGCCCTCCCACGCCCCGATATCACGGTCATCATCGGCAGAAGGAAACTTGGCAATCCACAACGCCCCGGTCTTGTCGCAAAAGTTGGCTTTGGGTCGTGCGCCGCCTAGCGATGCGCCAGGAGCCACCAGCACGGCAAGCCAGCGTCTGAGTTGATCCAGGTTATCGATACGCTTGCGCGTCAATTCTTTCGCGATGGTAGCCAGTTCAGCAAGACACGTTACCGGAGGGGCTGCCAGTGCTTCATTGGCAAGAAAGGTTTCGCTGTCCGAAAAGCGAAAGCGCAACGCCCCCTGGCGGGTGATGTCCTGCACACCGAGCAAAAAGTCCCACGAATAGAGGGTTCGGGCGACTCGCTCATCGTCCTTAGCCTGGAGTGCTTCCCTGCGCCGCATGAGCGTTTGCCCCCAACGATCCGGAGACGAATCAAGAAAGACTCCAAAGTTCCCAGCTTCGGGCTTGGGGAAGAACGGTCCGGCGTCAAGTGTCAGTTGCGGATCGATGGCAAAGGCGATGTCCTGCTGTGTAAGCCAGGTCTTGTCGTAATGGAAACGGACCTGACCACGATCATGGGATAGCGTCCCCAGTCGTTGCATCGAGCACAGGTCGCAATCCAGCCAGACTTCCAATGACTCGCTCATTTCCGTCCCTTTCTCGGGGCAGGCAAGGCCAAGTCTTGAAGACGGCGTCCCAGAATATCGTCCCCCGCCACAATGGAGAGATCGTTTTCCAGTCCATAGATGGCAAGGACGCGCAAATAGGTTCCAAGGGTGACCGAAGGATCTCCCCGTTCAGCCTTGGCCAACGTCGGCCGGGAGATATTGGCACGCTCTGCAACGACTACCGCCGTTAAACGGCGACGCAGACGGGCAAGGCGCAAGCGCTCACCAAAATCGGCAAGAAGTTTGGCTTCAGAAGGAAAGGCAAGAGGTGCTTTGCTGGGCATAGTGAAATCATTATCGACACCAGATCATAATATGTCAATAATGATTAACATTTATTCGTAAAGACAGATGCCTTACATCTTGCCTACTGCACCTCAACGATGAGCTGGGAGTTGAATTTCGGATTCTCATACTTGCCTGTAATTCTGTTGATCGGATACCTGTAAAGTACGACAAAATGCGCGTTATCAGCGTTACGAGCAAGATAACGCGTATTTCTCTTGACAACCGCAGTTTGTCGGAGATATGGTGAGCGTTATAATGCACGCTATACAGATTGAGGGCAAAGTTACGCACATGAAAATCGATCAGAACGCTGCTACCTCCGAAGATCTGCTGGGTCAACTGCAGGATGTTGGTTCCCGGCTGTCGAGGCTTCGGTTGGCACGAGGTATTCGCCAGGAAGAAGCCGCGATTCGCGCCGGAATCTCGCGCCGCACAGTAGTCGCCATTGAGAAAGGCACACCAAGCGTTGCCATTGGCCAAATCCTCAGGCTTCTGGATGCCATCGCACCAGGCAAGACGCTGTCGAGTCTGTTTACGGAAACCGACCCGTCGGTCATCGCGCTTGCGCAATCCGAGCAGCGCCGACGTGCGCGCACGTTGTCCGCAAATCGACTCAAGGAACTGGATTTCTGATGGCTAGAACCACACCAGAAAAAACGCTGGGCGTTTTCATCCATCTGGACGGCGATTTCGTTCCTGCCGGCCTGCTCACCCTGTATAAACAACAGGCAGAACTTCTGACTTCGCGCTTCAGCTATGGCCTACGTTATCTCGATAGACCTAACGCCGCACCCGTCGATCCGGTGAGCTTGGCGATCCACGGCCAAGACGTTCCCGAAAGGGGTTCCGAGATATTCCCCGTCGAAGGCCTGACCCTATTCGGGGGAATCCGTGATGCCGCCCCCGATGGATGGGGACGGCGGGTGATCGAATCGCGGCTTCACGCCCCCCTCAACAGTTTGCCGGAATCCGTTTATCTGATGGAAGCCGGTAGCGAGCGTGCGGGCGCCCTCGATATTCGTCCGTCTATCCAGTCTCCCGCCAAGGTGGGTCACGGCGCCAACATCCAAAGTCTCGAGTACTTGCTGCAGGCCGCAGAACGGATTGAGGCTGGGTTGCCGGTACCCACGAATCTGGAGGACTTTTTCGATGCCGGGAGTTCCATGGGGGGTATGAGGCCCAAAGCAACCGTCCACGACGCAAACGGCGACTTGTGGCTGGCGAAGTTTCCGGCCACGACCGATACCCTCATGGATGTACCGCTTATCGAGGCCACGACGATGCGACTCGCTGGCGAAGCTGGGTTGAATGTACCGACGGTTCGCACCGAAGAGATCGGACACAAGACGGTGATGCTGATCCGCCGTTTCGATCGTTTCTTGCAAGAGGGCGTCATGCACCGGCGGCACATGGTCAGTGCGCTCACCCTGTTGGGCTGTCATGAATCCGAGTCCCCGCATCGCAGCTATGGAGATATCGCGAATCGCATTCGGCGCTACGGAATAACCGAGTGGATTGTGGCCGATCAGGAAGAGCTGTTCGGGCGCATGGTGTTCAACATCTTCGTGACTAATGATGATGATCACCTTCGTAATCACGCATTCTTGTGGGATGGTCATGATCATGGCTGGAGACTGTCGCCCCTCTACGATGTGATGCCGCGCCCGATGCTGGCAAGAGAGCGAAACTTGCACCTTGGGGTCGGTGCACAAGGACGGTTGGCCACGATTGACAATGCTTTGTCAGCCTATGCGCGCTTTGGTTTAACGCGGGTTCGCGCTGATGAAATTGTGGATCAGGTCTGGCGCATTGTTCGCCAGTGGCGAACCTATTTTGAAGGCTATGACGTACCTGATGTGGAGATCGAGAAAATCGCTAGCGCATTCCAGCACATCGATGATCTCCGGTAACGCTCACTGCTGAGCTGCCAGTTTTCAGTGCTAAGGTAATGCTAGTTGGGTCGTAGAGCCTATTTTCATCGTCCGCATCCGCAGCGCGAAGCACTCTTGTATCGCGTCAAAGCAGTTCGCGAATTTTTAATAAAACTGGAGATTACGCCATGAAAAATACGATTACCTATCAAGGATATTCTGCCAGTCTGGAATTTGACCCGGTTGATAACCTCCTTGTCGGGCGCGTACTGGACATCGACGACATTATCAGTTTTCACGGAGAATCGGTCGCTGCTTTCACCAGTGCTTTCCATGAGGCGGTTGATGACTATGTTGCGGCCTGTGAAAAGCTGGGGCAGACGCCTGAAAAACCTGCTTCTGGCCGGTTGATGCTGCGCGTTGACCCTGTAGTACACGCGGCTGCACTTAAGGCTGCAGCGCATACTGGTCAGAGTCTAAATCGTTGGGCTGAGTGGGTGTTGCGAAAAGCAGCGCACGTTTAACCCACTTTACTCAGGCCAAAATCGGGTAAGCCTCGTTAACTAACCACCTTCATGAGATCGTCAAAGTCATCGGGTGGATTGCTACCTTCCAGCATGCGTCGAAAAACGGCGTAGGGATCGGACGAGGCACCGTACATGCGCAAAAAAACGTCCAGGACGTATTGCCGTCCCCCAACATCACCAGCGCTTTGCCTCGTCGGGTTCGGTTAACTATGCCGCAGATCTGGTGTTGAATTCAGGTGTTGTCTGCCCTCGGAAAATAATTACTTCTATCGGCTCGACTTTTTTATGGAAGCATTGGGTAAGAATATAACGGGGCTGGAATTAATCATCTCATCGAGTTGCCAAGACACAGACTTTAGATTGTGCTGGCCAATGGTAATTTTCCATCGAACACCAAGCCTGAATTTATTGCAGCATTTAGGCCGCTAGCCCTGAAGCTGTTACAGAAATGCGAAATCGGGCAACTGCGAGCGCTCTTGAGTACTAAAGTGCCAGAACTAACCGGAGCTGCCAACGATTCTGGCCATACATGCTGCTTTTCATTGTGGCTCATCTTGCGCTCTCTTCAGTGCCTGGCAGGCTACCCTTATTTCACGCGACCCCATCAGTCTCGGGTTTGTCTTTTTGCTTAATGACTTTTCAATAGATGGAACGAAGCAGTATATTTGAAAAGGCAGGCATCCATGAGCTTCCTTCAAGATGTCATCTGCTAATGATGCGCTTAACAAGCAGCAACTGTCATTGTTATTCGCTGAAGATCATCGAACAACAGCATAGTGAGGGCAGATGCCGCACAAAAAGCCCGTCCGTTACCCCTGCCATGCCCGATCACAACCCCTCTCAGATGGCCAAGAAATGGTTTTAGAAGACTACAATAGCGGCTACTGAGTTCCACTCAAACAGCCATCTGTCCATGAAACCAGCTAGAACAAGGGCCCTCTTCCCATTACGGGCATGCTTTCAATCGCGCTCACCCGCATTGGCATCCCATGGGTGATGCACCGTCTGCAAGATCGGAAGTCTCCAGAGGCATATTAATGGTGATGACGGCGGTCATGTTTTTCTCCGTCATCGATTTTCTCGCCAAGTATTTGACGCGTTATTATCCGGTTGCTCTGATTGTTTGGTCGCGCTTTATCTTTCATCTGTTATTTATTCTCGTGGTTCTGGGTCCTCGTTACGGGCTTGCGCTGGTTCGAACCAAACGGCTCGGAATGCAGATCATGCGTGGCTTTGTGCTGGCTTGTGGCTCGCTGCTATTTGTTAGTGCGCTGAAACTCATGCCTCTGGCCGAGACAACAGCCATTCTTTATCTCGCTCCCCTGCTTGTCACCTTGTTTTCGGTCGTCTTTCTCAAAGAGAGAGTAGAACTTGCGCGCTGGATTGCTGTTTCGTTTGGTTTTATCGGCGTGCTGACCATCATTCGTCCGGGAAGCAATGTGTTCAGTTGGGCAGTGCTTCTCCCGATTACAAACGCCGTATTCTTTGCTTCATATCAGATTCTCAATCGGCGTCTGGCCGGATCGGAGAGTCCCTATACGTCGACTTTCTATGTTGGATTGGTTGGTTCGTTGCTGTCGTCGCTTGCCTTGCCAAGTGTCTGGCAAACACCGCAGAACGCTCTCCACGCGATAGCCTTTGTTGCTATTGGTGTGCTTGGCGGCCTGGGCCACCTGATTTTTATCAAGGCCTACGAGCATGCACCGGCTTCGCGCCTTGCTCCCTTCAGCTACTCACAACTGATTTGGGGTACTGCCATTGGTTTCCTGGTATTCGGAGATTTTCCCGACAACTGGTCATTGCTTGGAATCGGGATGCTTGTCGCCAGCGGGATCTATATCGCCAGTCACCAGCGGGAAGAGGAGCGACGGAACGGCGACTAGACAAGTGTTTCCCTTCGTTTATGCCGCCCATCAATACACTCAACGTGTGGGTATCGAAGGCTGGCATGCGCTCAACTGACCTGTCCTCCGCCCGTAGCGGCACTATTCGATTCGACAGGTCAAAAACGTGACAGTCCGATTGGAACGAAACAACCGATTCATATCCTTTCTGCCTGTTCTTGAGCTTTGAGCGCCAGTTCGCATACCTTGAAACAATGGGCATGGGTCATGGCCGTTTCTGTTCTTTCGAAAATATCATGTCGCAAGTCGGTGTAATACGGCAGTGGCGCTTCTGAACAGTCGAGATAGCGGCTGCCTTTGTGATTGACTAGGAACAGATGATCTTTCCCTGGGCGGCCGGAGATATCGATGTATTTGCGTAACTCGATGTAACCCTCAGTGCCGAGAATGGTCAGACGCCCGTCTCCCCAGGTGTCAAGGCCATCCGGCGTGAACCAGTCAACCCGGATGTAGCCGCTGGCAGAACCCTGCGACAGCAGGATTTCGCCAAAATCCTGCAGTCCGGGATCATCGGGATGCCCCAGGTTTCCCACCCGCGAATTAATGATTCGGGCATCTGCTGCGCCGGTAAAATGCATGAACTGATCGATTTGATGCGATGCCACATCAACGAGAATGCCGCCACAGGATTGCGGGTCGAAAAACCATGCCGGACGCAGATGGCGGTTGAGACGATGCGGACCCAGGCCGATGGTTTGCAGAACCCGGCCAATGGCTCCGTTTCTTACCAACTCGGTTGCCACAGTGACGGCACGCACTTCAAAGCGTTCGGTGAAATTGACCGAGAATATTCGTCCGGTTTCGCGTTGAACGCGTTGCACTTCCGCCAACTGCTCGAAAGTGGTTACGCCCGGTTTGTCGACCATGAAGTCCTTGCCGTGCTGCATGGCCTGTACAGCCATTTCCGCACGTTCGCAGGGAATGGCAGCGCAGGTAACCAGGTGGATAGTAGAGTCTTCAAGCAACTGGCGTTGATCGGCGACACGAGGAATTTCCGGAAAGCGTTCAACAAAGCCCCCCAGTGTATGCACACGGTCGTGTGTCCAGTAACCCGCACACTCGGCACCGATGGCCAGCAGACTGGTGACCTGATCGTAGATATGGCGGTGATCAATTCCGATCACGCCGAAACGCAATTTCGGATAATCACTCATGCGTTAATTTCCTGCTGAAACGGTTGGAAAATTCAGATTGATCTGAATGCCAAAACTCCCCCTGGTTACAAAACCGGGAAAGATATGTCGCATATCCCTGAAACGATAGTTGGCTTTCAGTGCTGAAGGAACATGTCTTCGTAATGTGGTGAGGGTAAAAATATACCGCCATCCTTTTCGTAAAAACCGTTGTCAAGTTCAAATACACCGTTATGTGTAATCGACCATTCTGCTTCCTGTTGCGGATGATATGAGCGCATAGCAGCCCAATTCTTGTAGTTTTGATGGCCGTTGGTTTCAAGCAATCCCAACCCGATACCCGGGAACGGAGCCAATCTTGCCGCAATGTTTTTATTCCATTCAACCAGGATGGGATTTACCGTCAGATCAGCGCAAAAACAGGGAGTTTTGCGCTCAAAGGCCGCTTGAGCAATCTTCATTGTCATGCTCAAAGTTTTTGCTATGGCCTTTAATGCAATTGCCTTGTAACCCATCTGAATGCGTTTGATTGCATCGGCATCGGTATGAGCGCTTTCATCAGCAGCAATACGTACAGGAATCGCTGTGATGTCGGCTTCATATTCTTCGGCAAAAGGCTCTTCAACTATGGCGATCTGATCGAAAGCCCCGATCTTTTCGGCATGATCCAGCAAACGAAGAAGAGTTTCCTTATTCTCATATCGTCCATTGGCATCAAAATAATAGGGAAGCTTCCCGTTATTCGTATGTGGAGTACGAGCACTCCCTATGGCCTTGTGTATTGCGGAAAGACGCTCCTTGTCTTTTTCGAGCATCTCTTTCTGTGTGCCAGGCTGACCAATTTTTATTTTCATGAAGAAATATCCCTGGTCAACAGCTTCCTTGATTTCTTCAACCGGAATGCTGTACGCCATCAATGGAATACTTGCTACCTGTCGGTGATGCTGCGACAAAGCGGGCTTGAAAGCCTCAGGTATGATTTCATCAAAGGAATGCATCCCGTTCTCTGCTGCATAGATCAGCCATGCTGCATTATCAATGCCAACAAGAGCATTCAAAGAAAACGTTTTTCGCAGCCTGGGGTTATTGGTAATTTTCTTTCCATATTCGTGCACGTCGTCCAACACAGAATCAAGCAGATCGATCGGTGTAGTGAAGGACTTCCCTTTTATCAATTGCAGGGCATATTCAGTCAGGGCATACATCAGGGCATTGCCACCGCTTTCGGAATGTCCCGCAAACACCAGGGCATCACTCCAAAGAACATTTTGCGTACAGAGCCCAATTTTCCTGAGGCCCGATTGGCTTTGAAGTAATGCAACTGTCTGCCAAATTTCAGTCATGAAACCGCCTTTGAAACCAAAAGGTCGAATTAATGGTTCACGCTCAAAGTTGGAGTCGACTGCTGCAATAGTTAGACTTTTCATTGTGTAGTCTTGAAAATTCAATGCTCACAAACGATGCAAAAGCAGAATCGTTGTGCAGGCAATCATTTGATTTGCTGCCTTGATTAATGATCGAGGCTGCCTTGTGCGTAGAAATGCGAACGCACTTTCTTTGCATAAACCGAGAACTCGGGTGTTCCCATCATGTCCAGGGTGCGCGATCGTGGCAGGTCGATATCGTAAATGGCAGCAATCGAGCTGGGGCGCTCACTCATCACAATCACCCGGTCGGAAAGGAATACGGCTTCCGGAATGCTATGGGTTATGAGCAATACGGTCTTTTTCGACTCCAGCCAGATACGCTGGAGTTCAAGATTCATCTTCTCACGCGTCAGGGCATCAAGCGCACCAAAAGGCTCGTCCATGAGCAAGACCGAAGGGTCGTGCAATAAGGCCCTGCATATGGATGCCCGCTGCTGCATTCCACCCGATAATTGCCAGGGGTATTTGCCTTCAAACCCTTCGAGTCCGGCCATAGCGATGAGTTTTTGCGCTTTGGCCAAGGCCTCGGCTTTCGGCATGCGGCGGATTTCTGCCTGCAACAGGATGTTATCCAGTACGGTTCTCCATGCCAGCAGCACCGCACTCTGAAATACGATGCCAACATCTTTTTGCGGTCCTTCGATCGGCTGGCCCGCCAAAGTAAGCGAACCAGCCGTCACACCCAGGAGACCCGCAACCATTTTCAGGAGCGTACTCTTGCCGCAACCCGAAGGTCCAACGACTGAAACAAACTCGCCGTCACGTATCGAAAAATCAAGGGATCGAAGAGACTCGACAGGTCCGTCCTTGGTCTGATAAATCTTGGTGACTCCGCGCGCTTCAATCAGGGGAGCGTTAGGCATTAGCATGACGTACTCATAACAATTATACGGGATTGAATCAGGAATTACTCGGCCGGAAGAAAGTCGAGAGTGACGTAATCTTCAGGTTTGCCACGTGTGGCGGGATCCATTCCGCCGTATTGAACCAGCAGATCGAGCGTGTCACTGACGTTTTTCATGGTGACCCTATAGGGGCGCTGCTTGGCAGTTTCTTTCGTGTGGAACAGCGCCACACTCTGTTTCATGCCGACGATAAGCGTTTCGCGCACCCCGACTTTGGGATTTACCTTGAGCATCGCGTCGACTGCAGCTTCCGGGCTCTTTTCGGCGGCTTCGGCAGCGCGGGTCGAGGCGCGCATGAAACGTTTTACAAGATCCGGATTGTCGGACAATAAACTCTTGTTGGTGACAATTCCCGAATTGATCTGGTTGATTCCGGAATCGGCAAAACGGATCGCATTGACCGGTTTGCCAGTAGCATCCTGCAACTTGACGGATTGATCCATCACGGAACCAAGCAGCAAGTCAGCCTGGCCACTCATGACGGCATTGAGTTTCGTCTGGCCATCACCCGACACGACCTTGATCTGATCGGGCTGAATGTTGTTGATTTTCAGGAACAGTGGCCACATTTGCGACACGGCATCGCCTGGCGTCGTTGCCACAGTTTTCCCGATGATGTCTTTGGGGGTTTTGATGTTCTTCTCGGCGAAGCCCATGACAGCCATCGGGCTTAGCTGGAACAATACGCCCGTGGACTTGAGCGGCGCACCCTTTGCAGCAGCCTTGATCATGGTACCGATATCGATGTAACCGAACGTTGCCGACTTGGCTGCCACGGCTTGCGCAGTAACCCCGGAGCCACGACCTTCCTGAATTTCGAGGTCTATGCCTTCCTCGGCATAGAAGCCTCGTTCCTTGCCCAGGAAGAATGGAGCATGTTCGCTATATAGGTACCAGTTGAGCATCAGTGTGACTTTTTCCTGGGGCTTTGTTTGTGCCTGTACAGGCATTGCGGTCAGAGCAAGGGCGGCTACGACACCGGCTATCAAGTTGGGAATCAGTTTTTTCATGGCTTGTCTCCATTAATTGCTGGTTAAGAAAGTGAAAGATGCAGAAAAAATGAAACTCAGAACAATTGGCGTTGTGATGCATGCCAGGGAATCATCAGGCGTTCCACAACGTCGATCGCCAGAAAGAGGATGACACCAATCGACGACAGCACGACCAGTGCCGCGAACATCAGAGGAAGATCAAAGTTACCGTTTGCCACCTGAAGCACATATCCAATGCCCGAGTTGGAGCCTACGAATTCGCCGACTACTGCGCCGACGACCGCTAATGTGATGGAGACCTTGAGGCCACTGAAAATGGCGGGCAGTGCGTGTGGCAGACTGATCTTCAGGAAGGTCTGCAGACGTGTGGCTCCCATCGAACGAGCAAGATCCAGCATGTCGGGTTCAACCGATTTGAAGCCCATTACTGTTGACACAACCACAGGGAAGAAACCCAGTAAAAAGGCAGAAATGATCTTGGGGAGGATACCGAAACCGAACCACACCACAAAAAGTGGCGCAATCGCAATTTTGGGGATGCTTTGCGAGAAGACGAGCAAGGGATAAACATAAGATTCCACCAGCTTTGAATAGGCAATAACCATTGCCACCGGTATTCCAAAGAGGATGGTGAGCGCAAAACCACCTAACGTGGCCTGCGTCGTTTTCCAGCTTTCGTTCAGCAATCGGCTCCATTCGGAGATCAATTGCCCGACCACTTGCTCCGGACGCGGAATCAGATAGGCCGGAATGCTGAAAATACGGATAGCCAAATCCCACAAGACAAGCAGCAGGATTATCAGAAGAAAAGGCCTGAGCGTTGGCGATAACATCAGTCTGCGAAGCATCTGGAAAACTCCTTGAACATACGGCACCGGGTCGTATGAAATGGCCCTGTCGGCAATTACACATGATAGGACCCAACAATTTATAAGGAAACGTTTACACAATAATATGACTAACCGGATTTTTATTGTCAACATGTAAACAAACGAATCTGATTTTCCGATTATGAAAGCGGAAAGAATTTCTGCCTGTTAGCGGCGATTTCTCGACTCCACAGAGACCTGCTCCACCTCGCCGGCGGCACCTCCTGATTGAACCTTAAAACCTCAATTAACCACGAAGTTCACGAAGAACACGAAGATAAACAAAAGATTGCAGTACTTTGCTTGCTCACCCATTGGGTGA
>JFJP01034827.1_pt1 | contig 12923 bp, 12 predicted proteins | sample 431651 | NCBI WGS metagenome assembly JFJP01 (sample SAMN02602958, study PRJNA72255) | Microbial mat metagenome, whole genome shotgun sequencing project. | biome: fresh water; feature: sink hole; material: water; isolation source: purple microbial (photo- and chemosynthetic) mats found in... | reverse complement strand
CGCCCCCGGGCCGCTTTGCCGATTTCGACGACTCTGCCTGGCAGAAGGCCTTCGAGCTGCTCGTCCTGTCTGCGGTGCGCGTCATCAGGGCCTCGCTGCCGGGGCTATCGGTAAAAGGCGGTTCGGTCCTCGTCTGTTCGTCCACCTCCGTCCGGGAACCAATCGAAGGCTTGATCCTGTCCAACTCGCTGCGCTCGGCAACGGCGGCTATGGCCAAAACCCTGTCGCTCGAACTGGCGCCCAAGGGTATCCGCGTCAACTGCCTGGCTCCAGGACGCTTCGGTACCGGCCGTGTCGACCACCTCGACCAGGCGGCCGCCGACCGCAACGGAACAACGCTCGAAGCCGCCCGTGCCAAAGCCACAGCCGCGATCCCGCTGCTCCGGTACGGCGACCCTGACGAGTTCGGCAAGGCCGCGTGCTGGATGGTATCGCCCGCTACGGCGTATATGACTGGCCAGATTGTCACTATTGATGGGGGTCAGGTGAAGGCTACATGGTAGCTTTACAGGATTGCTACTGGCGTCCCTTGCAAGTGCAACTCTGTTAAACTAGAGTTTTCTCCATGTCAATAATGTTCGGCCCCCCGCAATCAGAGCTTGGGGTTGAGGTGGAATACGGAAAACTTTCCTCCGCGTTCAGAACGGCCATTGAGTGCTTGTCGGGCGCCATTGTCATATTTGATCGATCCCTGACTGTACTGGCTTTTAATTCCACGGCAAAGCAGAGAATCCGGGACTTGTACAATGAAGAATTGACCATAGGCAGTCCGACAAGCATATTCGTACGCCCTGAAGCCAGAGCCTTGTTCGATGACGAATCGGGGCGGGTTTTCGCCGGCGAGAAAATAGTCGTGGAGCGCAATATTCCTTCCCGTATTTTCGACGACCATCCATACCGCTTTTCAATGCTGCCCATAGCCGAACCTGGCCAGCTGCCATGGGGAATTTGTTTTTCGACTGAGGATCTGGGGCCCATGCACGCCGTAAAAAAGAACTTGAAGCAGCGTGAGTCCCAGTATTTTGAGCTATTGCGGACATTGCCGGTGATCGTGCTTATCATGGTCGACCAACGGTACCGGTATGCCAACGACGCGGCGCTCGCAATGTTCGGGCTCAAAGCGCAGGGTGAAATTATTGGCCTCCACGTGAGCACTTTCATCCCGCCGGAGGACCTCGCCAAAGCCCGGGAGCGACTTGAGACAAGCCAGCAAGGGTCTATCAACGGCGAGAGGGAAACGGAAATCGTCCGGCTCGACGGCACACGCAGAAAGCTGATGGTCCAGTCGATGCATTGCTCGTTCGAGGGACGGGATGCCTCTCTCGTCATAGCCAGAGACATCACCGAGGCCCTCAAGAGGGAGATGTGGACGAGGCTCCTTTCGTACGCTGTCGAGCAGAGTCCCTCGAGCATTGTCATCACCGATCCACAAGGCAATATCGAATATACCAATCCGGTATTTTCAGAGATAACAGGGTACTCGGCCGATGAAGTGAAAGGCCAGAACCCCCGGATACTGAGATCAGGCGAGATGTCGCAGGCGGACTACAGGAAGCTGTGGCAGACTATCTCCAGCGGCGGGATATGGCACGGTGAATTCCACAACGTGAAGCGCAACGGTGAACTGTACTGGGAAGACGCGTCGATAGGGCCCATCAAGTCCGAGGACGGCAGGATAGTCAATTACGTGGCGGTTAAAGAATTGATAACCAAGCGCAAGCTGGGCGAGGCAAAGCTTCGGGATACTCTGGTCGCCAAGGAAGCCTTGATCCACGAACTGCAGCACCGTACCCGGAACAACCTCCAGATTCTGTCCGCGCTTCTGTCAATGCAGATTGACCGTTCGGAGGATACGGGGGTTTCCCTTGCACTGGAGGCCATACGCGGGCGGGTGATGGCACTGGCAGCTGTGCAAAACCAGATACTCAACCGCGACGACCTCTCCCGAATCGACCTGCGTTCGTTCGTCACGGACATCTTCAACCATATCACTGCATCGCAGGAAGGTTCCGATACAATTCTGACTACCAGAGTTGATCTCCCTTCCATCGATATTCCCGTTGAATTTGCCAATCCTTTCGGACTTGCCCTCAACGAACTGGTTACGAACTCGGCCAGGCACGCGTTTTCTGACAGGCAGGATGGGACGATTATATTCGAGGGGCATCTGGTCGACGGCGCCTTCGAGTTCGAGTACCGGGACGAAGGCAAGGGGATATCCAACCCCGAATCCTTGCGTGACCAGGGTTCGCTCGGCATGTTCATCATCCACAGCATGGTGGAAGCGCAGCTTGGCGGTACCGTGACGATGTTGCCAGGCCCCGGTTTTGTGTGCCGTCTCCGGATACCATTCTGAGTACTGTAGACATGGTATGAGTGTGATTACGCCGACACTGTTGTCCGAGCAGGGACTCGAAGCGCCGACTGATTCGTTCTTGCGGGAGGCTCTCGATTCGCTCTACGAGGGCATCGTCATTGTAGACAGGGATACGACAGTACTCTTTGCCAACAAAGCCTACATGGCCATACTCGGCGTCCAGCCGCACCATGTCCTTAACAGAAAGCTCACGGAGATAGAGCCAACCGCCAAAATTATCGAGGTATTGAGGACAGGCAAACCGAGCGTCTACGAACAGGCCATAGAAGTGCAGAGCATCCACAAGACTGTTGTGGCCAGCATAAAGCCCCTGATATCCGGTGACACTGTCGTGGGAGCGGTTTCCAGCTTCTTTGACCGCACCGAGTTCCTGTCGATGGTCGGGCAGATCGAGCGGCTGAGCACCATCAACGACCACCTCGAGCAGGAGTTGAGCAGCGATCAGAGCCTGCCTGCCGCTTTCAGCGCCCTTGTAGGGAACAGCCGCAAATTCAAGGATCAGTTGTCGCTGGCATGGCGCGTCGCCGGTACCGATTCGAGCGTTCTTCTCATAGGTGAAAGCGGTACGGGCAAAGAACTGATCGCCCGCGCCATACACGAGGCGAGCAAACGCAACGGCCAGCCCTACGTACCCATAAACTGCTCGGCGATACCGGAAAACCTGCTTGAAAGCGAACTGTTCGGCTACGAGGGGGGATCCTTCACCGATGCGCGCAGAGGCGGCAAGGCTGGCAAGATAGAACTCGCCGATGGCGGGACGCTGTTCCTCGACGAGATAGGCGACCTGCCCTTGTTCATGCAGCCGCGGCTCCTGCGATTCCTTCAGGAGAAGGAATGCGAGCGGATCGGCTCGGTCCGGCCAAAGCGCGTGAACGTGAGGGTGGTAGCGGCGACCAACAGAAACCTGGACGAGATGGTCGGCAAGGATCTGTTCCGCAAGGACCTCTACTACCGCATCAACACGTTCACCCTTTCCATCCCGCCCCTGCGCGAGCGGAAACTGGACATCATCGCGCTGATACAGCATTACCTCGACGAGTATAATACCAAGTACGGGAAGTCGGCGGTGTTCTCCAATGAATGTCTGGAGATGTTTCTGGAATACGGGTGGCCTGGCAATGTGCGTGAACTGCAGCATGTCATAGAGCATGCGGTCGTGCTCGCCGACGGCAGGACCATAGGCGTGTCGGATCTGCCAGCCTATTTCCTCAACCTTGCCAGGAACGCGCAGGCAATGCCCAGGGACATCACGGTCCATGATGTTCCGGCTGTGGATTTGCACCAGACTATCGCCTATGTAGAGAAGAGGGCCATCATCAAGGCTCTGCATGAATGCGGGGGAAACAGGAGCAAGGCAATCGTCAGTCTTGGCATCAGCCGCAGGAGCTTTTATGAAAAACTGAAAAAGTACCACATCAGCATTCCGGATTGATTCGAGCTGGTTTAGTTGTATACTAAAGATACAGTTTTCTTATATGTATATAATATATACACTTCTTGGTGCTGATACATTCCGGTCCAGCCTTGTATGTGTTATGAGCCGAATTCTTCTCATTGGCGTGAATCTCCAGGTATTCATATTCCATGTAAATAGTTGCTATATCATGATTAAATTAGTTAGATTATAGATTTCTTCCTGCAGGGATCCACGGCTTGTATGGAATTCGAGCTGGCACGCATTTTGCTTGGTACATGGTCGGGAATTGGAGTAAACCATGGGCAAGACATCGAACATTTCAGGTTTTTTCAAGCTGACCATCGACGAACGGCTCGAGGCGGTAAGGAATTTTGCCGGTCTTTCCGAAGCCGACGTCGCGATGCTCAAGAACGCCGACGCGCTTTCGCTCGATACCGCATCCAGGATGGTCGAGAACGTCATTGGACGCATCCAGATTCCGATGGGGGTTGCAGCCAATTTCCTCATCAACGGCAAGGAGTACTTTGTACCCATGGCCGTCGAGGAACCCTCGGTGATCGCCGCCGCCAGCCATGCAGCCAAGCTTACCAGGACCCGCGGAGGCATCTTCACCTCCAACTCGGGGCCGGTGATGATAGCGCAGATCCAGGCTGTCAATGTCGTCGACCCGTACGCGGCGCGCCTCCGGATACTCGAGCGCAAGGATGAGATACTCGGCTTGGCGGACACCATGGATCCAATTCTGGTCAAGCTTGGCGGCGGTACACGAGGACTCGAAGTCCGCGTGATAGACACCAGGGTCGGACCGATGGTGATAACGCACCTGCACGTCGACACCCGCGACGCGATGGGTGCCAATGCCGTCAACACGATGGCCGAGGCCCTTGCCCCGATGATAGAAACGATAACCGGCGGCAGGGTGTACCTTCGTATCCTCTCCAACCTCGCCGACCACCGGGTCGTGAGGGCGAGGACAGTGGTTGCCCAGGAGGCTTTTGATGCGGCCGAGGTGGTCGACGGCATAGTGATGGCGTCGGCTTTCGCGGAAGCGGATCCATACAGGGCGGCGACACACAACAAGGGCATCATGAACGGCGTCAGCGCTGTAGTTCTTGCGACGGGTAACGACACGCGTGCTGTGGAAGCCGGCGCGCACTCGTATGCGGCCCGCAACGGCGTCTATACCTCGTTGACGCGCTGGGAGAAAACGGCAAACGGCGACCTCGCCGGCACGCTCGAGATGCCGATGGGTGTCGGACTGGTCGGCGGGGCGACCGCCACACACCCTATCGCCAAGCTCGCGGTCAAGATTCTCGGCGTGAAGACCGCAGTCGAACTCGGAGAAATTATCGCGGCGGTCGGTCTGGCGCAAAACCTGGCCGCCGTTAAAGTACTGGCCACTGAAGGCGTACAGAGGGGGCACATGGCCCTGCACGCCAGGAACGTGGCGGTCAACGCTGGTGCAAGCGGTGATTTGATTGACAAGGTAGCGGAGGCGATGGTCCGCGAACGCAAGGTTCGTGCTGACCGTGCGGTGGAATTACTGGCAGAGTTCCGAGGCTAGGGAGGGCCTGCATGACATGAAGCATTCCAGACCGTCTGTAGTGTTGCCTGAACGGGCGAGACTCGGCGACATCACCGTCAGGGACGGTTTCCAGCATGAAGAAAAGTTCATCTCGACCGATGCAAAGGTGTACTATGCCGAGGAGCTGATCCTCGCCGGTATCCGCCACGTCGAAGTGACCAATTACGGCAATCCGCGCAGGATGCCGCAGTTCCGCGATTCCGAGGAAGTTGTCAGACGGCTGCGCACGAGCAAGAAGCTCGAGCATCACGGGGTAGACTGGAACACCGTCGAGATAAGCGGCGTAAGCATACGGGAAGCGGGTGTGGACAGGGCGATAGAACTCAGGCAACAGGGATTGGGACCCGACCGGCTGGTGATGATGGTGTCGACCGACGAACAGCACCACTTTGCCAATTCCGGCGCCACCCTGCCCGAATACTGGAAGGAAGCCGAGCGTTCGATCAAGAAAGCCAGGGACGCCGGCATCAAGGTGTGCGGCACCGTGAGCACGATATGGGGCAGCCCGATCACCGGTCCTACCCGGATGGAGGATGCCGTCGAATTTTCGAGGCACTGGCTCGATATTGGTGCCCACGACATCGAACACGCCGATCACGACGGCTCTGCAACGCCGGAGGACGTGTACAGGTACTTCTGCATGGTCCTGGACGCGATGCCGGACCCTGACCTGCACATAGCCCATTTTCATGCAACACGGGGCTGGGGCCTGGCGAACGTCTACGCGACATTGCAGGCCGGCATCGAGATATACGAAGGCACCCTCGGCGGGATAGGCGGCCAGCCTGCCAATTTCCTGGACGATACACCGGTCGAAGGGACCGGGCCGTACTATTACAAGAACCCGACGTGTGTGGGTCTCGTCAGCACGGAGGACATGGTCGTGATGATGGACGAGATGGGTATCGAGACGGGTGTCGACGTCGACCGCATCCTGGAGCTGGGCGCTCTGGTCGAGAAGACTGTCGGCCGGCGCCTTCGTTCCGAATCGATACTCAACGGCAGGATTCCCAAGGAGCCACGGGGGAATTTCCGGCGCAGCGGTCTGGCCGAACGCAAACGGGAGCTCGGCGAGAAGGATGGGCAGGTGTTTCCCTAGCGGATAAAACCGGCCCGTTCGTGCGGCTGGCGGATGTTTCACGTTCGATCTGGAGGTAGGAAGATGAAGGCATTCAGAACATTCATTGTATTGGTGTGCCTGCTGTCCCTGGCAGGGATGGCATTTGCAGGGGGAGACCAGGAAGGTGCCCCGATCAGGGTCGCCGCTATCATCCCCCTTTCCGGCGGCGCTTTTGCCGAGGCCGGCCAGGAGATGCGCGTCGGCATGCTTATGGCCCAGCAGGAGATCAACAATGCGGGCGGCATCCTCGGCCGCAAGCTTGAACTCGTCATAGAAGACGACCAGAGCAAGCCCGAGACCGGCATCGCTTCCTTTACGCGCTTGCTGTCACAGGGCAACATCACCGCGTTCATCGGCGGCTATTCCAGTACAATCACCTACGCACAGCTCAACGCGGTGCAAAGCTACGAGCCGCTGACCGTGTGGATCGGCGCTTCGTCAACCAAGGTCGAACATGACTTTGGCCCCAAGAACTGGTTCTTCCACCTGCATCCCTGGGACTACCATCGCCAGTCGACGGTGACCAACTTCCTCAAGGAAGTGAGCCCCAAGCCCAAGACGGTCGCCCTCACGTATGAGGACGGCATATACGGCACCACCAGCGCGGACTACTTCAAGAAATACGCGAAGGAAGCCGGTTTCGAGATCGTGTTCGACGAACCTCACAAGAGCGGATCGGCCGATTTTACTTCGCTGCTGACCAAGGTAAAGGCGCTCAATGCCGACGTGTTCTACAGCGTCAGCTACGCCGGCGATTACATCGTGCAGATAAAGCAGTCGAAGGAACTCGGCTTCTCGCCCAAGGCGTTCATGATAGTCGCGCCGATGTTCCCCAAATACATCGACTCGCTCGGCGCCGCCGGCGAGAACGTTGTGGGCGTGAATCCCTGGGCGCCGTCGCTCAAGATAGCGGGCTTGCCGGAATGGCAGGCCAAGCTGGCGGCCCTGTACCCCGAAAAGAAATCGTACGAGTACTGGCTGCCGCTCGGTTATACAAACCTGATGGTAGTTGCCGAGGCGATCAAGAAAGCCGGCTCGACGGACAAGGCCAAGGTGATCGAGGCCCTGAAGAAGATAGACCTTTCCACCCCCTTCGGGCAGCTACAGTTCAAGCCGAGCCTCGAAGGAGGCCTGCACCAGTCGTTCACCGAGCTGGTCATGGTACAGTGGCAGAACCAGAAACCAGTCGTAGTATATCCAAAATCGGTAGCGGGTGCACCTTTCGTGTACCCGAGGCCGTAATCTGAAGAGCGGACGGGGGAACCATGGAGAGTCTGTTACAAGCGGTGCTCAACGGGCTGTTGACCGGAGGCGTGTACCTGGTGGTAACGCTCGGCATAGCCTTGGTATTCGGCATCATGCGCATAGTCAACTTTGCCCACGGCGAGTTCGTGATGCTCGGTGCGTATGTCACGTACTGGAGTTTCACGCTGATGGGGATGAACCCCTACCTGACTCTCGTGCTGTCTTCCCTCGTCCTGTTCGTGCTGGGGCTGCTCACGTACAAGTTCCTCGTCGAGAAGATCCTCGATGCCCCGCCGATTAACCAGGTGTTGCTCACCTTCGGCATCTCGGTCGTCATGCAGAACCTTGCCCTCATGCTGTGGAGCGGCAACTCGGTGGCCATGGACATGGAGACCAGGGTAGTCAAGCTGGGCGCCATCCAGGCGGGGCAGGACAGGATCATCCTTTTCTTTATCGGTCTGGCGATAACAGTTGCCCTGTCCCTGGTCCTTACCAGGACCTACCTGGGCAAGACCATGGCGGCTGTCAGCCAGAACCGGCGTGCGGCCTACCTGCTCGGGGTCAACGTCCCTGTCGTGTACCTTCTGTCCTTCGCGCTTGCTGCCGCGCTGGCGGGTCTTGCCGGCGGCCTCGTGAGTATCGTGATGTACGCCTCGCCGTATATCGGCGGCAAGCTCGGCCTGCGTGCCTTTGCCATCCTGACGATGGCTGGTCTGGGCAACATGAGCGCCATAATCACGGCGAGCTTCCTGATGGGACTTATCGAATCGTTCGTCGGCATATACGTGCCGCAGGGACCAGGCTGGGCCGAGGGGGTGTCGTTCATGATCATCCTGGCGGTGCTCGCCTTCCGGCCTTCAGGCCTGAAAGGCTTGAGGGCAGAATGAACACGCTACGCACGTCCTTCAAACCCTGGATGGCCATTGTCGCGGCCGCCATTATCACTTTGATTCTTCCGCTGGTCCTCAACATTTACTTTGTGCACCTTGCCACCGGCATACTCATATTCTCCATCCTGTCCATAGGCCTTGGCATACTCACCAAGACCGGGCAAGTCTCGATAGGGCAGGCGGCGTTCTTCGGGATCGGCGCGTACTCGGCGGCGATCATCAACAAGTACCTTGGTACCAACCTCATCCTTGAGTTCGGCGGAGCGATGCTGGCGACAGCCGCCTTCTCCGTCATGCTCGGCTACGTGACCCTGCGCATGAAGGGTATCTACTTCTCGATAGCGACGCTCGCCTTTACCGAGACGATGCTCGTCTTCTCGATGATGGAACGCAAGGTCATAGGCGGCGCGATGGGCTTGACGGTCAAGCCGCTGTTCGGCGGCAAGATCGTCCTGGTCTACTACCTGGCCCTCGGCCTGGCATCCGCGGCCCTGCTTGTCTCGTGGTTCGCCTACCGCTCCAAGCTGGGCTATGCCTCGCAGGTGATCAAGAATGACGAGCGCCTGGCCGCTTCGATCGGCATCGATCCGACGCGGTACAAGATCACCGCCTTCGTACTTAGCGCCATGCTCAGCGGACTGGCGGGAGCCTTCTACGTACACTACGTCACTTTCATCGTCCCCAACGAGGTATTCAACCTCAACGTGTCGGTGTCGGTACTCGCGATGACAATATTCGGCGGCGCCTACTCGTTCATCGGGCCGGTGATCGGCACGGTGGTCCTCAAGATAGTCGAAGAATTCCTGCGGCTGAACATCACCAACGGCCACCAGATAGGTTATGGCATCATCCTGATCATAAGCATCCTCTTCATGCCCGACGGCGTCGTGGGGCTGTGGAAGAAGTCGAGGAAAAGCCGCCATGCCAGTTCCACCACTCAGGAAGGGGATGCGGTATGAGCCTCCTCGAAGTCAAGGGCATCACCAAGAAGTTCAAGGGCGTCACCGCGATAAAGGAACTTTCCTTCACCGTGGAACAGGGGAGCATAGTCGGACTGATAGGCCCCAACGGTGCCGGCAAGTCGACGGTGTTCGACATGATCTCGGGCATACGGCCGCCGGATGGCTCGTCCCCTCTGCCCAACGCAGGTGAAATTTTATTCGAGGGCGACAACCTGGTCGGGATGGAACCCTACGCCATCTGCAAGCGCGGCGTGACCAGGACCTTCCAGATCACCAAGAAGATCGCAGGAATGAGCGTGCTCGAGAATGTGTTTGTAGCGGGATTGTTTGGCAAGAAGGACGACCGGAAGCGCTCTGCCCTGATGGAGGAAGCCGAACAGACCTGCGTGTTCATGGAACTTGAAGACAAGATGGACGTGACCGCATCAAGCCTCACCTTGATCGAGCAGAAGCGGCTGGAACTCGCCAGGGCCCTTGCCACCCGTCCACGGCTACTCCTTCTCGACGAGGTGATGGCCGGTTTGCGCCCGACCGAGATAGACCGGGTGTGCGCGATAATACAGACGATACGCGGACGCGGCGTAACCCTGGTTGTGGTAGAGCATGTGATGCGGGCGATCATGAGCATCTCCGACCGCCTGGTGGTCATGGAATCCGGCCAGAAGATAGCCGAGGGCGTGCCTGCTGACATAGTCAACGACCCCCTGGTGATCGAGGCCTATTTTGGCAAGGAATGATATGAAACTCCTGGAAGCCGGCGGGATAAACGCATCGTACGGGGACGTGCAGGTATTGTGGTCGGTATCGATCGACGTGGCCGAAGGCGAGATAGTCGCGCTTCTCGGTTCCAACGGAGCGGGCAAGACCACCTTCCTGCGGACCATCTCGAGGATAGTCAAGAGCAGCTCCGGCACCATCAAGTGGATGGGGCAGGAGATACAGGGCGACCAGCCTCACCAGGTTGCGCGCCGCGGCATATCTCACGTGCCCGAAGGCCGCGAACTGTTCGCCGAGCTGAGCGTCTACGACAACCTGATGCTCGGCGGCATGTACGTGCAGAAGGATCCTGCCAGAAAAGCGGCACTGCTCGCCCAGGTGTACGAGCTCTTCCCCAGGCTCAAGGAACGCGCCAGCCAGATCTCCGGCAGCCTGAGCGGTGGCGAGCAGCAGATGCTCGCCATAGGCCGCGGCCTGATGTCCGACCCCAGGCTGCTGATGCTCGACGAGCCATCCCTGGGCCTTGCTCCCATCGTGGTTTCCGAGATGTTCGCGGCCATACGCGAGATAAACCGTCGTGGTGTAACTGTTCTCCTGGTTGAACAGAATGTAAACCAGACTCTGGAAATATGTTCGCGGGCTTACATTCTGGAGGCAGGCGTCATATCGCGAGAGGGCAAAGGCGCGGACCTGCTTGGCGATGACCAGATCAGGAAGGCATACCTGGGCTTGTGATCGAGTACTGTCCCGCGGGCTGAAAAAATGCGTGCAAGGCCATATACTGGTAACGGGTATAAGGAGGCCGGGCATGGCAAGACGCATGGAGACAGGAAAACCTGAGGGCGCTAAAAAGACAGGCGTTGCGAATAAAAAGGGAAAGTCCGTAGATTCTCCCCAACGGCGGAAAGACCCTGTGTTCATGAAACATCTGGAATCCGCGATTGCCGACGAGTTCGGCAAGTCCTCGGCTCCGGTCGCCTCACCGAAGCCGGCCAATGCTCCAAAGCCAACGCAAGCTACTGCGCGGCCGGCACCAGCGGCAGAAGCTGCCCGGCCTTCGCGTGTGTCTGCCGGCGTTCCCGCGTCTTCCGTGAGTAACGCGAGGAAGCTTCCATCCCAGGCTTCTGACAAGTCACTCGCATCCGAACTGACCTCGCTCATACCCCAGCTCGACGCGGAAGGCCTCGCGTTCCTGATAGAGCAGGCAAGGGTGCACCTGTACAACATGCGTGTAACCGAGCTCGAGTCTGCTGCCGAGGAGGCCGAGCGTGCTTCCACGCGGGCCGCGAACCTCAGGTCCACAGGCAAGGCTTCCGCCGGCGCGCCAAAGTCGTCGAAGGCGGGCGCTGGCACCGGTGACGATTTCTCCATCAAGGCCGCGAGCGACGGATCGGCCTACGACCTGGTCTGGCAGGGCAAGTGGAAGATGTTCACCGGCGAGGAGATGCTCGCGATGGTGCGTATCGCCTCGAACAAGGACCCGGTTGGGCAGGTTGCCGGGCGCCTCTACCGGTGGTTTTCTGCCGAGCGCTCTGACGTGTTCCAGGACATCCCGTTCTCGGGCCTCGCCGACCCCAAGCTGAAACAGCTCGTCACGCTTCTGCGGAATACCTTCAAGGTCAAGGGCGGGAAGCGGGCCTGAGGATGCTAGAGTACCGTCGATCGAAATTTATTGACATATAACCATAAATATGGCAATGTTTCATTATGAAGACTACCATAGATATTCCGGACGAGCTCTATAAACGAGCCAGGATTTCGGCTATAGAACAGGGGATTCGTCTGCGGGAATTGATGATCCAGGCTTTGTCGCGGGAGATGCTGCATCAGGGTTCCACCCAGGAAGCAAAAAAACCGTACTGGAGCGCTGCCGAGCTCCTGCCCGAATACAAGGCTATGGCTGAGAGTGGCCGTCTCGATTCGGCGCTTGATTCGACTGATTCAATATCGGATGACAGGGACCATGCGTGAAAAAGCTGTACTTTGACACAGCCTACTTGTGCAAGCTGCGCTGGAACGAGCCCGGCTCGACCGAGGTAGTCGCGTGTGCCATGGATTGCGATGCGCTGGTGTGTGCCGCCCACGGCCGGGCGGAGTTCTACGCCAGCGGTTTTCGCAAGGTTCGGGAAGGGTTTGCCAGCAGGGAAGCCTTCAGGGTGGTCACCAGGCAGTTTGAAGCCGATTGCGCCGCGGGAGCCATCGTGTTTCTCGACCTGTCAGAGAAGGTGATGGCTCGGGTAGCGCGGGTCTTTCTGGATGCGCCCGATACGGTCTTCCTGCGAGCGGCGGACGCCCTCCATCTGGCCTGTGCCGCGGAGTATGGCTTTGACACCGTCTACTCGAACGACAGGCACCTGCTTGCTGCGGCACCGCTGTTCGGGGTCAAGGGGGTGGATGTGATTGGCCGGGATTAAGCGCCGCTTTGACGCATGAATCGAAATACTATACGATTATGAACATGAGAACCTTCACTTCCTTCAGAACAGCGCTGATAGTCGCCCTGCTCCTCGCGTTTGCATGCGTTGCAACGGGAGCCCAGCAGAAAACCCAGGTGGTTTCTACGCCCCTGACCCAGGAACTCGTCAAGCTGTTTCCGGAAATAGCCTCCGG
>JFJP01012310.1_pt1 | contig 12923 bp, 10 predicted proteins | sample 431651 | NCBI WGS metagenome assembly JFJP01 (sample SAMN02602958, study PRJNA72255) | Microbial mat metagenome, whole genome shotgun sequencing project. | biome: fresh water; feature: sink hole; material: water; isolation source: purple microbial (photo- and chemosynthetic) mats found in... | reverse complement strand
TATAACTATGAGACCACAGGCACGGTCATTCACATCCTTAAAGATTTCGTCATTCCTTTAATGCTTGGTAAAGATATAAAAGATGTCGTAGATTTTCAAAATCTTGTTTCCGGAATTCGCGGTCATAACCTTGCGAAGGCAGGCGTTGAAATGGCTCTCTGGGATTTAACCGGCAAACGCGAAAATAAATCCCTGTGTGAGTTACTGGGCGGCGTGCGCGAAAAAGTTGAGGTGGGCGTTTCGATTGGGATTCAGGAATCAGCCCAAGGCTTGGTGCGAAGCGTGTCCGGCTATGTTGATCAGGGATATGCGAGGGTCAAGATCAAAATCAAACCAGGACGCGATCTTGAAGATGCATCTGCTGTTCGCAAGGAATTTCCAAACCTTCGCCTGCAAGTGGATGCAAATTCTGCATATTCATTGGATGATATAAAAATATTGAAACCCCTCGACAAACTGAATCTGTTGTTGATCGAACAGCCATTGTTTGAAGATGATATTTGGGATCATCACAAATTGCAGGAACAATTTGAAACGCCAATCTGTCTCGATGAAAGCATCATCTCACCGCGCCATGCGCGTTATGCAATTGAGATGAATGCCTGCCGCGTGATCAATATCAAAGCCGGCAGGCTGGGCGGGTTGAGTCAGGCAGTGATGACGCATGATCTGTGTCAGGATGTCTCCATGCCTGTTTGGTGCGGCGGCATGTTGGAAACCGGCATCGGACGCGCTTCAAATATTGCGCTGGCATCATTACCAAATTTTATTTTGCCCGGCGATATTTCCGCATCGGATCGATATTATGCGCGCGACATTACCCATGAACGCTTTGTGTTAAATTCAGATTCAACCATTGATGTTCCACGCGGCGTGGGACTTGGCATGACCATTGATGAAGACGCGCTAAAAAGTTTTTCACTTAATCGGTTATCATTCATTGCAACTTCATAATTAAGAAAACTGTATTGAAGTTATTCTGAATCAAACAATACAACCTTCATATAATGCGAGGCATGAACACGCCACGCATTTTTATTTCTGAACGTATTGAAAATTATCTTATCTATACCCTTGCGCCTAAAATGACTTTTCTCTACACGCCTACGTTAAAAAAACGCAGTCATAAAATTACGCGTTTTGGGTTTCTTTTTATCAGCATTCTTTCTTTGGCTGCGTGCCAGCCCTCCTTGTGGGGTGCGCCTCCACCACCGCCTACTTTTAGCGCGGCCATTGTTGTTGCGCCAGCCACCTCCACCGCTGTACAAATTCCCACGCTTGCGCCAACCATCACGCCCATGCCGCCTACGGCTGCGCCTACGCCTGTTGTGCTAAATGCCGCGCAGATTTGGGCAAGCCCTGCCACTCCATTAATTTTGCGCGAAAAATTCCAAAGTTGGGGATTTCAAGTTTTGGCTGCCGAACAATCCTCTGCGAATTTATACATTGATGTGTCGCAGACCGCCGTGGGTGCAATGCATGTTTCCACTTGGACTTACGCGCTCGTTGCGCCTTTCCCAACTTTGATTAACGATGTGGCTTCACAGGAATTGCTTGCTGTTTGGAGCGGAACTTCTTTTGGTCCCTTTGTTGGAATTCCGCTTCTGATGGAAGAATCTACGCTGCAAACTTTTACTAAAATGTGGGGTCCCCCCGCGGCAGGCGCGGTACAGGTGGTCTCGGCTGATCAATTGTTGGATACCGCGTGGAATCAAATGCCTTCATGGGCAATTGTTCCCTTTGAGCAGATCGAACCCAAATGGAAAGTGCTGATGATTGACGGTCAATCGCCGATTCAAAAGAGTTTTGATCCAATCGTTTACCCGCTGACTGTGAACTATCGTTTGATGTGCGTGGAGCAATGCCAGGTTCCGGGCGGCTTGAACTTTTCCTTTCAGAATCGCGATCCTGAAAAAATGACCACCGTAATTATGACCGGCGTTACCGCAATGGTACGCGCGACCGCCAAGACCATGAACACCAAAGGGATTCTGTATCCGGGTGAAGTGATCCGCGATCTGTTGCGCGAAGCGGATATCACGCATATCAACAACGAAGTTCCATTTTTCACGGGTTGTCCACAGCCTGATCCCAACCAGCAATTGCAGGTGTTTTGCAGTGACACGCGTTACATTGATCTCATGACCGATATGGGTACAGATGTGGTCGAACTTTCCGGCGATCATTTTGCCGATTATCAGGCGACCGCCATGTATGAAACGCTGGATATTTACAAAAAATATAACATTCCCTATTATGGCGGCGGTTATAACGTTGAAGATGGGCGCAAACCCTTGTTGATGGAAGTGAACGGCAACAAGATTATGTTCATCGGCTGTAATTACAAGACAATCTATGCCAGCGCCACAGATACCGTGCCAGGCGCAGTGCCATGTGATTTTGATTACATGACTGAACAGATCGCGTATTATCGCTCGCAGGGATATATGCCGATTTCCACCTATCAATATCATGAATTTGACACCCCTGAAGCGCGCCCGCAACAGATGGTAGATTTTCGCAGAATGGCAGATGCCGGCGCGGTGATCGTCAGCGGCAGTCAGGCGCACGTGCCGCAAGTAATGGAGTTTTATAACGGTTCATTCATCCATTATGGGCTGGGTAATTTGTTCTTCGATCAAATGGCAAAAAGGGGACCGCACCTTACTGAAAATGAATTTATTGATCGCCATGTCTTTTACGATGGGCGTTACCTGGGTGTGGAATTGATCTCGGCGCGGCTGACAGATTACGCCCGTCCGCGTTACATGACCGAAGCCGAGCGTAATAAATTTCTCACCATGTATTTTGAGAAAAGCGGCTGGGACTTTTTGCAGGCAGGGCAATAATTAAAAACTGGCGCAAGTTACGCGTAAATGCGGCTTGCGCCAGTGCTTATTTTGGGGGCGTTGTATAATTAGACCAGAGGCATCATCCAATGAAAAAACAAATATATTTTTGGATCGGATTTTTTCTTCTCCTGCTCATTGCTTGTAACGTGGGAACATCCGCGCCAACACAAACCCCAGACCTGTTTGCCACGCTATCTGCATCCACGCCGCTGTCAGTGGATCCTGCCGTAACCGGCGATCCTGATCAAATGGCAACGTCCGTTTTTTTGTCCACGCCCATCCCATCCACGGTCACCGCTCCGACTTCGTCATCCACAGATCAACCAAAAGGGAAGATCGTTTACACCTGTCAAATATTCAAAATACAAGCCAGCAACCAGATCTGCATCATCAATGTAGACGGCACTGGGTTTCGCCGCCTGACAACTGACGACAACAAACAGCATTACTATCCATCTTTATCTCCTGACGGAAAGAGCGTGGTTTATGCCGCATTTCGTGAAGCGAATATTTACGAAATATATGAAATGGACCTTGCCTCAGGGAACGTTGTCCAATTGACAAACAGGCTTGGCAACCTCAACTCGCCAGAGATTGCGCCAGATGGCAAGCACATTATCTTTAAGACTTCATCAGCGAACACCAATAAAAACGTAATCTGGATCATGGATCGGGACGGTAAGAACGCCGATAAAATTTCAAGAGTTGAAGGCTGGGACCCCACCTGGTCGCCGGATGGGGAATATGTTTTATTCGCCTCTGATATGGACGGCGCAATTCAGTTGTTTCGAATGCGCTTCACTGGCAAGGAATTGCACAGGGTCAGCAGCCTGCCCGCCATTCGCGGACGAAGCGACTGGTCGCCGGATGGACAATTTATCGTTACCTATTCCGGCGAGGCTTGGGCGCGCGAAGTCTACATCATGGGCGTTGACGGATTAAATGCGCGCGTGGTATCTCCTGTTGGCGGAAATTCCCAGGGCGCATCTTTTTCACCTGATGGTCAGTGGATTACATTTACTTCCTATTTTGATCATTATGGTGAAGATAATGGGTGTGAAATTTACATCATCCGCGTAGATGGCTCTGACTTGCGCCGCTTAACAGATAACGATTATTGCGATTACCAACCCCGTTGGGGACCGTAGAATAAATTGTCAATTTGCACAGGTCACATGCTGTCATAGTAAAATTGACAGACGCACTTACGCTGGTTGTACTTGTGTCGTAAAAAAATAAATCAAAAGTTATTGGAGAAAAAAATATGGGTTTCCTGTCTGGTTTGTTTGGACCCGCCGTGCCAGTTCTTAACGCGGCTGAATTAAGTGAAAAGTTGAAATTTGGAAAACATCCGTTGATTCTTGATGTGCGCCAGCCCGAGGAATTTCGGCAGGCGCGTATTTCGGGCGCCAAGTTGATTCCGCTCGGCGAACTTCACAAGCGCATGAAGGAATTACCGCAGGGTCGCGAGATTGTTTGCGTCTGTGATTCAGGCAGCCGCAGTAGATCTGCCGCAAAGACATTGGCGAAAGAAGGCTACACCGTGTTTGATTTGCAGGGTGGTATGCAGGCATGGCGGCGCGCAAAATTGCCGGTGCAAAAAGGATAAGATAAAAAACGTCCCGCAGGTTTTAAACCTGCGGGACGTTTTTTATTCCATTGATCCTGTTGCTTTCAAATCTTTCAAGTTCAATTGATAATTTACCTTTCCATTGTATTCGTTGGGTTCGTACGTGAATAAAATATCCACGCGCGGCGGCATTTTCTTTTGCCACTCGCCGAACCTGAAACCAATTGCGTCGTGGGTGTAGCCCGCGTCATCTTCAAGCGATAATTTCAAATGCTTCGCATCTGCGCCGATGGCGCGCGCGCTTTTCACTTTCACGTTGCGCGCTACGAAAACAGCGTGCGGGTTTCCATAACCTGTGGGTTCGAGATAATTCAAACATTTTTCGAATAACTCTGGGCGGATATCAACAAGCGAAACTTCCGCATCTGCCGTAACTGTGGGCGTTAGATCTGTGTCTGACAGTTTATCTGCGGCGATGGCTTTTAGCCGCGCCACCAAAGTTGGTAAATTTTCATTTTTGACTGTAAACCCCGCGGCCGCCGCATGACCTCCGTGCCGCACAAGCAGGTCAGCGCATTGATCCAGCGCATCGGTAATGTGAAACTCTGGGATCGATCTGCATGATCCGCGGGTTTCTTCTTCGCCTTTTGCCGCGACAATCGCCGGGCGATAGTAGGTATCTGTCAGGCGTGAAGCGGCAAGCCCGATGACACCTGAGTTGAAATTTTCATGCGCGGCAAACAGCAGGAAGGCTTTTGGGTCGTCTGCAAGCGCAATGGCTTCAGCCTGCGCTTGTATTTCACGCGTGATGGTTTGCCGTTCACGGTTTTGGATGTTAAGTTCCTGCGCGAGTTGACCGGCGCGGGCAGGGTCTTTTGTGATCAACAATTCGTAAGCTGCGAGCGCTTCCTTCAACCTGCCAGCGGCATTCAAACGCGGTCCCAGCGAAAAGCCGATATTCCCCGCGTTTACTTTTGCCAGTTTTATATCGGATACTGCGGCCAGTGAGAATAATCCCTGCCGCAAGGTTTGCTTCATTTGTCTGAGACCCTTGCGAACCAAAATACGGTTTTCCCCCACAAGCGGCGCGAGGTCTGCGACGGTGCCGAGGGCGACTAAATCGAGTAACGAGTTGAGCAATGATGACTCATTACTCGTTCCTTGTTCCTTGTTGCTTAGTAATGCTTCGGCTATTTTGTAGGCAATGCCCACACCGGCCAGGTCTTTATCGGGATATTGATCGCCGTGCTGTTTGGGGTTGATCACCGCAAACGCGGCGGGCAGATCGCCTTCGGCGGGGTGGTGGTGGTCGCTGATGATCAGGTCCAAGCCGAGAGTGCGGGCGTGAAGAGCTTCGTTTGGAGAGCGAATGCCGCAATCTACACTGATGACCAGTTGCACGCCATCCGCTTTGAGTTTGTCCATGGCTTCGTTGTTGAGTCCGTAGCCTTCTTCAAAGCGATTGGGAATATATCCGCGCACATTGGCGTTGAAGAAAGTCAGCGTGTCCACGAGCAGTGCGGTTGAAGTGACTCCGTCCACATCGTAATCGCCATAAATGGCAATCGGTTCGTTGTTTTGAATGGCAATTTGGATTCGCTCAACCGCCTCACGCATACCTGTCATTTGAAATGGATCGGTGTTGAAATCGGGTTTGGCGTTGAGATAGGCGCGCGCTTCGGCATCGGTTGGGTAGCCGCGGTTGAAGAGAATCTGTCTCAGGATGGGAGGGAATTTCGTTAAAGCAGAATCAGCCTCGGGCGTGATTAAGGGGGGGATGTTCCAGTGTTTGGCGTTGGGCATGTCGGGTGTCATATCAAAAAGTGATGGGTAGAGTATAAACGTTCACGCAGGCGGGTGGAAGGGCGTTAAAACATAAACATTCAGGGGATGGGAAACCCTGAATGTTTATAAAAATAGTTCAGGCGCTTTGTTGGCGCGCAAAACGCCTGAATGTTACGCGCTGTCCGCAGGTTTGAGTAGATAAGCCTTTGGGACGTTTTGCGTTGTAAGTTGATTGCTATTTCGCAATGCCCAGATAACTTTGCATTACGCGTTCATCGTGGAGCAGGTCTTGTCCGGTGCCTTCCATGTTGATTGTGCCAGTCTTCAAAACGTAGGCGCGCTGGCAAATTTCGAGCGCAAGCGAGGCGTTCTGTTCAACCAGCAGAATGGTGAGTCCCAATTGTTGATTGAGACGCACAATGGTTTCAAACATTAAGTTGATCACAATTGGCGCCAGCCCAAGCGATGGTTCGTCGAGCATTAACAGTTTGGGGCGAGACATGAGCGCGCGTCCCACGGCCAACATCTGTTGTTCGCCGCCAGAGAGGGTTCCGCCGCGTTGGTTGATTCGTTCTTTCAGGCGTGGGAAGAGTTCAAAAATCTCTTCCATGGTGGATTCTATTTCGCGCCGGTCGGTACGGGTGTAGGCTCCCGCCATTAGATTTTCGCGCACAGATAAAGGAGAGAAAATACGCCGTCCTTCAGGCGCCAGCGTAATGCCATCTTTAATAACATCATGCGGTTCTTTTTTGAGCGGCTGTCCTTCAAATGTGATTGCGCCTGACGTGAAAGATTTGACCGCCACGATGGATTTCATCAGCGTGGATTTTCCCGCACCATTTGCGCCAATCACAGAGATGATCTCGCCTTTGTTTACGTGCAGGCTGACTTGATTGAGAGCACAAATGCCGCCGTAATGCACAACCAGGTCTTTAATATCAAGCATGGGTGTTGTCTCAGTCATGTTGTTTTCTCTCTCCCAAATACGCGCGGATTACATCGGGATTATTTTGGATTTCAGTAGGGCTTCCTACTGCAAGCAGTGAACCAAGGTTCAGCACGTAGATGCGCGAATCGCGGCACAGATCCATGACCACATTCATGTGATGTTCAATCATGATGATCGTGTACTTCATGCTGGTATGAATTTGGCGGATGAGTTGAACCAGATCGTTACATTCGTCATCGTTCATGCCTGCGGCGGGTTCGTCCAGAAGCAGTAATTCGGGCGATGTTGCCATGGCGCGTGCCATTTCCAAGCGGCGTTGCAAGCCGTAGGGCAGGCTGGAGGCGCGCGCATGTGAATGTTCCTTCAGGTTGACAATTTCCAGCAATTCCATGGCTTTTTTGCGGGTATCAATTTCAATCTTGCGGGCGTGAGGCGTACGTATAAAGGCTTCTGCCAGCGAGTAATGCGGTTCGCTATGAAAACCCAATTCGACGTTTTCGTAAGCGGTCATTTGAGGGAATAACCGAATATTTTGGAAGGTGCGGCTGATGCCCAATTGACAGATACGATCTGGAGATTTCCCCAGGATGCTTTGACCCTTGAAGTTGATTTCGCCGGATGTGGGTTTGATGGCATTGGTGATCAAGTTCAGAATGGTGGTCTTTCCGGCTCCATTGGGACCAATTAATCCAACAAATTCGCCTGGCTGAAGCGCAATGGAAACGTTATTGACCGCCCGCACGCCGCCGAAATCAACGGTTAGATTTTTGATGTTTAGAATTTCTTCGCTCATGGCGGTTTATCCTTCCTGTGTTCCGCTTTGCTTGCGGCGGAACATTTTATTCCACCACACGCGCGCAAACTCGAAGTTCATTTCCACGTATCCCAACAGCCCTTGCGGGCGGAAGATCATGACGATCACAAACAGGAAACCGTAGATGATTAAACGCCATTCGGCGAATGATCGCAGAAGTTCCGGGAACAACACAAGAATAAAGGCCGTGATGACTGGACCAATCAAGGATTGGATTCCGCCAAAGACAACCGCCGCCAGCAGGTCAGAAGATTTGGTAATGGTGAAAAAGGATGGGCTGAGATATGCAAAATAGAACGCCATTAACCCACCTGCGACACCAGCATAAAACGCGCTGATAAATAAGGCGATCATTTTAGTCTTCAGCAGGTTAACTCCCATCATTTGCGCCGCGACCTCGTCTTGACTGACAGCAATACAATTTTTGCCATATTGTGAAGTCACAAACATGTGCATAAAAAAGAGCGAGAGTATTACAGCAATGACCACGACCAGAACTGTTGTGTGGTTTGGAATTGCCATGTAACCAAAGGCTCCGCCAAGTTTTATGCTTCCGATTGTTTTGGTGTTGTTAAGCAGCAGGCGGATTGATTCTGAAAAGCCCAGAGTGGCAATGGCAAAGTAGTCGCCGCGTAACTGACTGCGAAAGGCTGGGTATCCGATAATAAAACTGCACAGTCCGGCAAATGTGCCGCCAATTAAGATTGCAATTGGGAAGGGCACGTTAAACTCTTTTGCCATGATGGCGCTCATGTAGCCGCCCAACGCCATGAATCCGGCATGTCCAATGGTAAACAAGCCGGTATACCCCGTCAGAATTGCCACTCCCAGCGCGGCAATGATGTTGATTCCGCCTAGAATGATAATAGTATTGATATAGCCCATAGTTTCGCCATCCTCTCTTTATAGTTTCTCGTCGCTGCTCTTGCCCATTAACCCGTTGGGGAAAAATAACAGGATGATGATCAAAAACAGGAAGGAGAACAGGTCGCGGTAGGTTGAGGAGATATAGCCTGAAACCAGGGTTTCAAGGATACCCAAAATCATACTGCCCACAATCGCGGCTGGCAGGCTGCCCAGCCCGCCTACGATACTGGCAATCATGGCTTTAATGGTAACAACTCCCATCATGGGGAATACGGCATATTTGATGCCGTAAAAAACACCTGCCACAGAAGAGAGCACGCCAGTGATGGCAAAGACAATCATGGCAACGGCATTATTGTTAATGCCCATCAATGAAGCGGTCAAGATATCGATACTGCTGGCGCGAATTCCCAACCCCCATTTGGTGCGATAAAGAAATATCCACAACAAGGCCAGCACTCCAAAGGAGATGCCGCCTGCCATGAGGTCCATTCGACCAATGGAAACTCCTTTAATAAAGATGGGCTGGAGGTTATCAACAGGAAATTTTCGGAATGTGCCGCCGTAGATCAGGTTGATGATGTTGACGGTTGCCAGGTTAACGCCCATGGCTGAGATCATCATGAATAGGCGCGGCGCTTTGCGTACGCGCAGGGGGTTGTAAGCCAGTTTTTCTGTGCCTACTGAAAGAATAACGGTCAGAACAATTGATAAGAGCGCGGCAAGCCAGAAAGGCATAAAAAGGGAGGTGATTCCGGTAAATGCCATAAAAGCGCCAAAAGCCATGAACCCGTCAAACGCCCAGTTGGTGAAGTTATACACACTGTACACCAAGGCATAACCCACCGCCAGCAGAGAGTAGATCGCGCCAATTGAAATGCCGCTCACCAGTTGTTGGATGAATAATTCCATAAGATGATTCCCTTTCCAAAATAAAAAAAGGGGGTGCTTGCGGCGTTTGCAAACACCCCCGAGTGGAAGTTCCTTGGTTTTTACTCGGGTTGGAAAGTTTCAGTGAGTTCCCATTGACTATCTTTGATGGTCATGATGAGCAATGGTTTGTTGTGCGGGTTGTGTGTATCAGGTTCCATTGTAACTACACTGGTAAACAGTTGTACATCTGTCATGACTTCCAGAGCATCGCGGACGGCGGTCGGTGTAACATCGCCCTTCTTGGCGGCTTCGCCAATGGCGTGTTCAATTGCCATCAATGCATCCAGACCGTAGTAGGTGTAGATGCTTGCTTTTACGCCGGGGTGCTTCGCTTCAAAGTCAGCGTTGAATTTGGCAAATTCGGGGGCGACATCTGAAACGCCTGTGGTGACGATTGCGCCTTCCAGTTGAGGACCAGCCATTTCAAGCAGTTCAGGCACAAACACGCCATCGCCGCCCATGATCTGGACCTTCAAGCCGAGTCCCTCTGCCTGTTGGGCAGCCAGACCAATATCCTTAAATGTATAGGCATCAACCACGAGCAGGTCAGCGCCAGAATCTTTGATCTTGGCTAATTGAGCGCGGAACTCAGTATCGCCCTGCGTGTAACCTTCTTTTGCGACGATCTCGCCGCCCAGTTCAACGAAATGCTTCTCGAAGAATTGGTGCAGACCAACAGTGTATGGCGATGCAATGTCAGTCAAGAGAGCGGCTTTACGTAAACCAAGTTTGTTGTAGGCGAAATCTGCCTGGGCATAACCCTGATACGGGTCAATGAAGCAGACGCGGAACATGTAGGGGTGCAGGGTTCCATCCTCAGCAACGGTGACGTTGACGTTGGAGGCTGTTGTGGCGACCATGGGTACCTTGGCTGTGTCGGCAATATCTGCAAGGGGAATGCCGGCTGACGACCAGGAAGGTCCGATAATGGCGACGGCTTTATCTTGATCCATTAAGCGTTTGGCGACTGCCACAGCATCGGTTACTTCGGAGCGGGTGTCATAGACGACCAGTTCCACCTTGTAGCCGCTAATCCCGCCCTTGGCATTAATTTCATCTACGTAATCCTGCATGGCAGGCACAGAAGCTGCGCCGACGTAGGCATCCACGCCGGTCTGTTCGGTGATATACCCGATCTTAAGAACTTTCTCTTTAGAGCCACATCCTGACAGGCTGGAGACGAGCAAAACACCTATCACTAACAAGACCAACCACTTGCGGAAAAACTGTACGTTTTTATTCATATTACTTTTTCTCCTTGTGTTGTTTTGACGAAAACCTAACAGAAACCACAAACGCTGAAACACTTCTCAGCATAATGCCATATAGCAGGTTGACTTGGTTTTTTGCAGGAGAGTTTTATTTTTATAAACTCTCTTACAATTGTTCTACTCCATATTATTTTTTTATAAATTTCCTGTTCAAGCATCCCTTCTATTTCAAATTGTACAAGTGTTTGAAGTGCTTGTCAATCATTCACGATCTATTATTGCGAATTCCATTATGTTGTTGTTATGGAACACAATGTTTGATCAAATAGGCTTGATGTATCTTTTTTTATCACTATACAAATGCTGTTGCAAGGAGGGTTTTTGCCTTTCCTGAAGAATCAATCTTCTGTTTCAGACACGGCTTTCTCTTAATCCATTAGACCTCTTGCATAAGTAAAGCGTTGAAAACCGCAAAGTCACCAAGACACCAGGTCACTAAGTTTTTTCGCAATGAAGCATAACTTGCTATTTGACTATTGTTCGTTACTCAAACCTCAGCCGCGAATTTCGGTAATTAGCACGAATTGAACTGGAAATTCAGCAAAAGCCGTGAAATTAGCGGCAAGAAGATTTGTTCATGGCAAGTTATGCGGTACTGCTTTTTTCCCTTTGAGTCTTCGAGACTTTGTGCTTTTGTGGTCAAAAATGGACTTTTGCAAGAGGTCTATTTGAAACGCGCACAATTCATAAAGTGTACGGTAGAGAGTACGTAACCACAAACAGTCATATATATGACATTAAACGCAGATTAATGTGACACCAAACACTATTGTACGCACAATCACAAGAGTATCATGGTTATTGCGAATATGCGTTTATGCGAATATAGGTAGATACGACATGGTCAATCAAACACTCAAACAGGAAATTTCCCAACTTGAAGCAGATTTTTGCTTTGCGCTCTCCGATCCCAGCCGCATTCTGATGCTTTACGCCCTTAGCGAGAAGCCGCTTAATGTAACTGAACTTACTCAGGAACTCGGGTTAACCCAATCCACTACATCGAGACATCTCAAAGTGATGCGTGAGCGGGGACTGGTACAGACCGTCCGTACTGGCACCACAATCACCTACTACCTTTCTGATCAAAGATTAATTCAGGCGCTTGATCTTCTGCGATCTGTTATGCGTGATCGTTTGACCCAGCGTGCAAGCCTGATAAATGAAATCGCATAGGAGAATGTTGATGAAGAAACGCTTCCCTCTCTGGACCATTGGGCTGGTCGGCATCTTGTTGCTGATCCTTGTCCCAGTCCTTTACTACCTACCCCGCGCCCAGTCTGCCAACGACCCTGCGGCGCACATCCCCACCAAGCCAGTTCATGTGGATCATAAAGACATCATCAAAGGCGAATTCAAAACAGGACAGGAAGTAACCCGTGCCTGTCTCGAATGTCATGAAGATGCCGCGACCGAATTTATGAAAACGACACATTGGACATGGGAATCAAAATCCTTTGATGTTCCCTGGCGTGATGACGATGTGACCATCGGCAAGGTTAATCAAATTAACAACTTCTGTATTGGAACGCAGGGCAATGAAAACAAATGCATGTCCTGCCATGCTGGTTATGGTTGGGAAGAAGGCAAAGAGGCCGAGCAAGCCAACCCGGAAAATGTCGATTGTCTCGCCTGTCACGCTGATACAGGCGTGTATGGCAAAGGCACCTTTGGCAACCCCGCCGAAGGAATCGACTTGAAGGTAGCCGCGCAAAGCGTTCGATCTCCCACTCGTGAAAACTGCGGTAAATGCCATTTCGATGGCGGCGGCGGCAATGGCGTTAAACACGGCGACCTCGACGAGAGCATGTACTTCCCCGATCAAAATATTGACATCCACATGGGCGGCGACGCCAATATGCAATGTATTGATTGCCATGTC
>JFJP01005772.1_pt2 | contig 12923 bp, 11 predicted proteins | sample 431651 | NCBI WGS metagenome assembly JFJP01 (sample SAMN02602958, study PRJNA72255) | Microbial mat metagenome, whole genome shotgun sequencing project. | biome: fresh water; feature: sink hole; material: water; isolation source: purple microbial (photo- and chemosynthetic) mats found in... | reverse complement strand
CCGTTTGGCGCGCTGCTGGTGGCGCCTGATGGGGAAACGGTGCTGGCCGAGCAGGGCAACATCGACACGGTGAACCACGCCGAGTCCACGCTCGCGCGGCAGGCGGCAGATAACTGGCCCGGCGAGTACCTGGCGCGCTGCACCCTGGTGACCACCTTCGAGCCTTGCGCCATGTGCACCGGCACCATCTACTGGGCCAACATCGGGCGCATCGTGTATGGCGCGAGCGAAGAGGCGCTGCTTGCGCTGACCGGCAGCCACGCAGAAAACCCTACGCTGTCGCTGCCTTGCCGCGAGGTTCTGGCGCGTGGCCAGAAGACGATCGAGGTGATCGGACCGGTACCTGGGCTCCAGGCCGAGTTGCTGGAGCCCCACCAAGGATTCTGGGCTTCGCGCTGATTCTTTCATCCGGCCAATGACGGGCCCCGCAGGCAGCGAGACACAGAAGAACTGAACGATCTCGCCACCACGAGCCCACAAGGCTCAGGCCAATAACCTGGCCGTCATCGGTGAACTTCGGCCTCTCCAGCCGCCGACAACATTTCCATCAACTTGCGCCGGATCAGGATGCCCGGACGGTCGGAGTCCATCGAATACTCCACACCGCGCCGCCGCAAGTCCACCACGGCGTCGGGATCGGTGGATTCCAGAATGTCCTTGTCCTCACGGGTGATTTCTTCGTCGAAGTCGATCAGCATCTGTGCCGGACAGTCTTCCTCCTTGTCATTGCGAAAGAGCCATTGACACAGTTGCATGCGGTCGTCGTCGATGGGGGTGAACGCATTGATGATCACATGGCGCACGCCGCTGGGGTACTCGATGTCCAGCCGGCGCGAAAACGGCTGGAAATAGGCGTTGCGCATGTGGCGCTGGGTGATGGGGTCCTTCACACCGCTGATACGGTGGAATTTTTCCGGATTGACTGCGTCGATCACCGTCTCGGCAAAAAAGCCCGCCTCGTTTTCGATCAGTTCGTATTTGCTGGGCTTCGGCGAAGCAGCCACGCCGAAGGTGGCGCGGTGCACGAAGCTGAAGTGCGAGTTGTCGAACGAGTTTTCCAGGGCGCGCACCGGGCTGGTGTGCCACGTTTCGTAAAACTGGAAGATGGTGCGCCAGCCGTCTGCTTCAAATTCCGGAATGGTGGGAATGTCGGCCACCGGGTCCTCCAGGGCCACCCAGGCGTATCCGTAGCGCGCCACGCAGGCGTAGGCCGGCGTCCCGTAGTCCTTGGGGATTTCACGATCTGCTCCGTACTGGGGAATCTCGATCACGCGGCCGTTGCGGTTGTAGACCCAGCCGTGATACCCGCACTGGATATTGCCGTTCTTGCACCAGCCTTTGCTGAGCCTGGCGGTACGGTGGCAGCAGCGATCCTTCAAGGCGGCGGGTTGGTCGTGCTCGTCCAGGAAGAGCACGATGTTTTCACCCAGCAGGGTGAAAGGTTTGGGGCCGTCCTGCAACTGGGACAGCGGCATGACGGCATGCCAGTGTCGACGGAAGATGGGTTGTTGGGTGACCAGCATGGAGCGCTCCTGATTGAAATGGCTTGAGGGAACTCAAGAGCAATTTCCTGCCCCGCTTGGCGCGAGGTGAACGCTTCTACTCTGCTTTGGAATGCTAGCAAAAGACGGGCCATGACGGTGCATCGTTTTGGCAACTTGAGGCTGGCATACATCCTGCGTTCCACGGCCGGGAGAGTAAAAGCGCTCATAGCATCGTTCAGCGTGGTGCCCCAGCGGGGGACGTGCCTGGAATGTCCTCTTGAGCCGCCCAGTTGCCCGCAAGACTCAACGGGCGGGCAGGGATTCGTATGCCTTCGGAGCACGCCATTTTGTTTCGCTGTTTTTCTCTGCACGCTCAGCCAGACGTCATTGACTCAGTGGCGTGTCAGGGCGAGGCATTCATTGGCCACCGCGGCCACACACAAGCTCTGAGCGCGATCCTGGCATGAGCGACTGCCTCATTCAGCATGCCACTGTGGTATTGACCGGGCTCTCAGACGAGCAAGCGCGACTACCCAAGGGCCAGTGCGATGTGCGCGTGCGCCAGGGCAAGATCGCAGCCATAGGGGCTCTGACGGCCGAACCTGGCGAGGTGGTGTACGACGCCACGGACCGTGTGCTGGCGCCAGGCTGGGTGAACACCCACCATCACCTTTTTCAAAGCCTACTCAAGGGCCTACCCGCGGGCTTGAATGCGCGCCTGGCCGACTGGCTGGCGGCCGTGCCGGTGCGCCACCGACGAGCTTTCGATCACGAAGCCCTGTTCCGGCTGGCGGTGCGCTTGGGTCTGAGCGAGCTGTTGCTCTCGGGTTGCACCACGGTGGCCGACCACCAGTATCACCACTACCCCGACATGCCGTTCGACCCGACGGCCGTGGTGTTCGATGAAGCCAACAAACTGGGCATGCGCATGGTGGTGTGCCGGGGCCTGGCCACGCAGGTGCGGCAGATCGACGCCACGCCCTCACCCCAGATTGCACCCGAACCGCTGGACCTGTTCTTCCGCCGCGTGTCGGAAGACGCGGCGCGCTTCAATGACGTTGCACCCGACGCCATGCGCCGCGTGGTGGTGGCGCCGACCACTCCGAACTGGTCGGTCAAGCCGCAGGAGCTGCGCGACATTGCCCGCTTTGCACGCTCATTGAGCTTGCGCATGCACAGCCACTTATCTGAAACCGCCGACTATGGTCGCCACACCGCCGAGGTGCACGGATGCACGCCGCTGGCCTTCGTTGAGCGCCACGAATGGGTCGGTCCCGACGTGTGGTTCGCCCACCTGGTGTGGATGGATGAAACCGAGCAGCGCCTGCTGGTCCAGAGCGGCACTGGCATGGCGCACTGCCCACAGTGCAACGCGCGGCTGGGATCCGGTACGGCGCCGGTGGTGGAGCTGCTGCGACTGGGCGGCAAGGTGTCGCTGGGCGTAGACGGCGCAGCGTCAAACGAAGCCGCCGACATGCTCAGCGAAGTGCACATGGCCTTCCTGATGCACCGACTGCGCCATGGCCCGCAAGCGTTGAGCACCGACCAGGTGGTGCGCATGGCCACGGCCGGTGGCGCGGAGGTTCTGGGCCTGCCTGGCATCGGTTCTATCGAAATTGGCCAAGCCGCTGACCTGGCCAGCTACCGCTTGGACAGCGCGGCAGCATTGGGCCTGCACGACCCCGGCAGCGCACCGGTCCTGTGCGGCCGCGCACTGCACACCGACACCGTGTGGGTTGCAGGAAATCCCGTGGTACGCGGCGGCGATATTCCCGGCCTCGATCGCATTCGCCTTGCCGCCCATGCCCGCGAGGCGGTGCAGTACATCGTTCAAACCGTTGGCGGCTGACAACACCATGCCCTTTTACCGATCCCCCATCCCTGGCACGGCAGACTCGTTCCCTGGTATTTTTGCTTGAAGCTGCTTGGGTGCCAGATCAAGAGATGCCATCAACCTTGGTTGACCTCACTGTCATGCCAACCCGCCAAGGCCCACTTGTTCAACGAGGCAAGCAGCAAGAAGAGCGCGACCCCCGTGATTGATATGAGTACCAACGCGGCAAACATCCTGGGAATGTTGAGTTGGTAACCGGATTGAAGAATCTGGTAGGCCAGGCCAGTGCCCGTACCGCCCGTGCCTGCCACGAATTCCGCCACCACCGCGCCGATGAGCGCCAAACCCGCCGAGATGCGCAACCCCGCAAAGAAATACGGTAATGCACTGGGTATGCGCAAGCGCCACAGAGTGGCCCAGCGCGTGGCGTGGTGCAGTTTGAAAAAAGACGCGAGTCCTGGGTTGACGCTGCGCAAGCCCAGTGTGGTGTTGGAAATCACCGGGAACAACGCCACGATGGTCGCGCAGATCACCAGCGATATGGTGGTGTCTTTCACCCAGATGATGATCAGCGGCGCGATGGCCACAATGGGCGTGACCTGCAACAAAACAGCGTAAGGGAAAAACGCAGTCTCTATCCATCGACTTTGCACGAAGAGAAATGCGATCAGTGTTCCCAGCACCGCAGAGAGCAAGAACGCGAGCAATGTGATGCGAAGCGTGACGCCCAAGGCACCCATCAGCAAGCTCCAGTCTTTCACCAGCGTCTGGGCGATCAGCCAGGGCGAGGGCACAAGGAATGCCGGCACCTTGGCCACGGTGACCCACACCTGCCAAACCAACAGCAGCAGGGCAGCCACCAGCAGCGGCCACAGCACCCTGGCGATTGAAGGGTTTTGCATCCAAGGCACCCGCGGGCTCGGCGCAGCAGGTGCAACAGAAACGGTAGGCACAGAACCCAGAGCAGCGGGGGTGTTCATCTGGTTTATGACAAAAGGGTTTCGTCGCTGGCTTTGAGTAGACTGTCCTGCAGGTGCCGGGCGTACTGCGCAAACCGCTGGCTCACGCGAAAATCCGGTCCTCTCGGGTGGGGCTCGTCCACCACCAGTTGCTCTACCACCCGGCCAGGCCGTGCCGCCATCACCACCACGCGCTCGGACAAATACACAGCTTCAGCAATGGAGTGTGTGACGAATATCACCGTGAGATTTTGCTGCTGCCAGAGCTTGAGCAGATCGTCGTCCAGGCGGTTGCGTGTGATCTCATCGAGCGCACCAAAGGGCTCATCCATCAGCAGCAGGTGGGGTTGGGTCACAAGGCCACGGGCGATCGACACACGCATTTGCATGCCGCCCGAGAGCTCACGCGGCCGGCTTTTGGCGAAGCGACCCAGACCCACCATGGCCAGGGACGCTGCCACAAGCGGCTCGGACTCGGCCCTGGGCTGACGAGCAAGGTCCAGCGGCAGCCTCACATTGGTCTGCACGTCGGCCCAAGGCATGAGGGTGGCGTCTTGGAACACAAACGAGAGCCGACGCCCGCTGGCTTCAAGTTCGCGAACAGGCTTGCGCCAAAGCAGTATCCGCCCTTCGGTGGGGGCCAGCATGCCGGCCACCATTTTCAGCAGTGTGCTTTTGCCGCAGCCCGAAGGCCCCAGCAGGGTGACAAACTCGCCCGCTCGCACCTTGAGATCGACTGGAAGCAGGGCGCGCGTGCCGTTGGGGTAGGTCTGCTCTGCACTCAGCACCTCCACCGCAGGAATCGCTTGGTCCCTCACTTTGTCCACCGCTGCATGGGACGATGACATGGCGCTCACGGCAAGATCTTCAAACCTTTGACGAACTGGTCGGTGAAGGTGGCTTTGTAATCCACCTTGGGGTCCAGCAGTTTGTTGGCGACCAGCATGTCGTAGGTGGCTTTCATGCGCGCGTCGGTCACGATGCCCACACCCAGCGTGGCCGCGTCACCGCCAAACACCATGCCGCTGGATTTGAGCAGTGCGATGCCATTGGCGAGCTTTTCGTCGGTCATGTTCGGGTTGTCTTTCTTGATCAGTGCGTTGGCCGCCGAGGGATTGCCCTGCAGGTACTTTTTCCAGCCTTCCATGGAGGCTTTGACGAAAGCTGCCACCGCCTTTGGGCGTTCCTTAACCGTCTTCTCCATGCAGGTGATGGTGGTGGAATACGGTGGCCAGCCGCTGTCAGACATCAGAAACACACTGGGCTTGAACTTGGCTGCCTGCTCGATGGCAAAAGGCTCTGAGGAGAGATAACCCTGCTGCACGATGTTCTTGTCGGCCAAAAAGGGTTGGATGCTGAAGGTGTAAGGCTTCATCTGGCTGTCGCTCAAACCATACTTGGCCTTGAGCCAAGGCCAGAAGGTGACAGCACCCGCGCTGGAAACCAGGACGGTCTTGTCTTTGATGTCTTCGATCTTTTTCACCTCAGGGTGGGCTATCAGCACCTGAGGGTCTTTCTGGAACGAGGCCGCCACGGTCACGGCGTTGATGCCTTGCTCGCGAATGCTCATGGTCTGCACGTCATATCCCATCACGCAGTCGGCTTGCCCGGCGGCCATGATCTGAACGATGTTGACCTGCGGCCCTCCCATGCGAATGGTCACATCCAACCCAGCGGCCTTGTAAGTGCCATCGGCCAGCGACTGATAGAAGCCACCGTGCTCGGCTTGCGCATACCAGTTGGTGAGGTACGTGAATTTTTCTTGCGCCAAAGCGCCGGTGGTGGTGGCGATGGTGGCCACCGCGATGAGAACGTGAGAAATACGCAAGGCCATCTGGCTATCTCCTGTAAATGTCAACATGGGTAGAACGTTTCCACAACACTGAACAGCGAGAGATAGGCAAACTCTGTGCCAAGTTTGGCTGCCGTTCATTCCAGCCACCGCCGCTTGAGCAGCCGTTAACGACAGTTGGTCGCCGTCAGCGCGACGAAGGCGGCATCCAAACGGTGGCCTCCACTTCCAGTACCACGGCATCGGTTGGCAACATTCGGCTGACTTCCACCACCGTGCTCACGACCGGCTGCGCAAAGAAAAGGTCTCGCACCCTGTTGTAGGCTGGGTAGCTGCGCAGGTCTCGGAAATACTGAACCAAGCGGCAGACGTTCGCCATATCCCCGCCATGGGAGGCCACCGTGGTGCGTATGCTCTCCAAAACAACCCAGCTTTGCACCACAATGGGGCTCTCGAAAACATCGACCGACAGCTGCCCGGTGTCGTAGCCCAAGGCCTTGAGTGCGCTTCGCGCGGTATCGGGTAGTTGCCGATAGCGCTCCAGCACCTCGCCTGAAGTCGGATCTACCGCGATCACGCCGCTGAGATACAGGTACTCGCCCAGTTGCCTGGCCGCTGCGTAGCGCGCCAAAGGCTGACCGCGGGTGTTGTCAGGAGCGAGGCTCAATGGTTGTCTCCAGCTAAAGGATTCGGACAAAGTCAGGCGCGATCAAGCGCTCGCTGCACTTTTTGCATGAAACGCTCACAGTCTTGTCGTGTCACGTTGTTCATGTCGTGCAGCTGCAGCCATGTCTTGCGGCAGCGCGGATGGAACAACATGGCCATGCCGCGGGTCATCATGCTGCGGTGCGGATCGCCCATGAATTTCAGCCACCACCAGGGCGAGCCGCCGTGCGTGATCACAGTTAAGTGGCGCACATGCTGCATTTGCGGCACCAGGCGTGCGCCTTTTCGGGCGGCTGGCTTGAAGGTGATTTTGGGTAGCCACACCCTCTCCAGCCAGCCCTTGAGAATGGCGGGCGGCCCCCACCACCAAGTGGGGTAAACCAGCACGATGTGCTCAGCGCGCGAAATCAGGGCGATGTGGGTTTCAAAGCGTTGTATCAACCAGTCGGGGCATTCCAGGTAGGCGCTCTTTTCCTCCAACGACAGCACCGGGTCAAAGCCCTCGGCATACAGGTCGATGGTATCCACGGCATGCCCGCGATTGCGCAATGTTTCCTGTGCCAGCCTGAACAATGCGCAGCTGAGGCTTTGCGGGTTGGGGTGAGCGTGAACGATAAGAACCTGCATGGTGCTGGCCCCTCAAGGCTGGGCGTATTCGGCTCTCCAGCCTTCAGTCTTGCCCGGATTCATCAGGCCATGCGGGTCGGCCACCTTTTTCAGCTCGATCTGCGCCTGGTCGATGGTCTTCATGCCGCCACCCTCGATGGTGACCACATGGTTGTCGAACACCAGGCACCCATCAGCTTCATGTTCCCGGATGATTTCGTACAGGCGCTCGCGGTCAAAGTAGGCCACCAACGGCAACGCGAACACCACGAAGCCGTGGCTGTCACGGCCAAATTCGTGGTGCATCACCACCTCATCGCCGTAACGCTGCATCTGCTTGTCCACCAAATCGAGATCGAGCGGCCAAGCGTAGACCGTCTGCAGATTGGTCCAGCTTTTGTCGTGGCGCAGCGCCATCAGGGTGGTGTGGTTCCAGGCGCATTCGAAGGCTGGTACCAGGCCTTGCGCGTCCACCTCGGTCTCGGTCAGCGCCATGGTTTCGGTGCCGCCGTGTGCTTGCATGAGTGCACGCCAGCCATCGAGATCGCGTGGGTTGACCATCGAGAAGACCGCGTCGTGCCCCAGCGGGAAACGCTCACCAAACGCTTGGGTATAAAACGGCGCGAAGCGTTGATCCACAGCGGTGATCTCGAACGCATCGAGCGCCGGGCCCGCGGGAATGTCTTGTGCATCTGCGCCACGGATGGGATTCGCTCGCGCGCAGGCCATCGTGGCAGCCACACCAAATTCGAGCGCGCGGCGGTAGCTGGGAAACAAGGCAATGTGGTGCACCCAGTCCACAGCGGGTTTGAGTGCGAGGGTGAGTTCGGTCATCACGCCGTTGGTACCAAAGGCATGGTGCACTTTCTGGATATCGGCGTCGTCGAGTTCAATGATGCGCGGCGTTTCTTCCAGCGTGATGATGCGCACGCGTGTCACGTTGCCGGGATCTTTGAGGATGCCGTTGCGCACGCTGCCCGCGCCACCATACCCGCCACCGATGAAGCCGCCGATGGTGGCGGTGTCGCGCGTGCTTGGGTACATCAGCAGTTCTTGTCCACCGGGCACCACGGTGCTGGCGCGCACCGCGCGCTCCAGCGCCATGATCATGCAACCTGCCTGCACCCGCACACTGCCGGGGCGGATGTCGAGCACTCGGTTAAGGCCTGTGATATCCAGGATCACACCACCTTCAAGCGGCACGCACTGCCCGTAGTTGCCAGTGCCACCCCCGCGTACCGTGACCTTCACGCGCAGCCGGGCGCAGGCAGCAGCCACGCGTATCACCTGCTCCTCTGTGGTGGGTCGCACGATCACTTCACCGCGGCAGGTGGCCAGCATGTTCTTCAAAATGGGGCTGTACCAGTGGTAATCGTGGCTTTTGATGTCGAGCTGCACCGGATCGGTGCTGATCTCAATGCCCTCCAGCGCCTCAATCAGCTGACCAATGGATGAGGAGGTGGTTGAAAGGGTGGTGGAAGCGTTCATAGCCAGTGTCCTTGTCTGTGGATGCGGCGGTGTCGGCCAGCGGGTGTCATGGCTTGTAAGCCGTCGTGTGCGCTGAGCAGCACGAAGTCGGCTGGGCAGCCGGGTGCAAGGCGTCCGTCCCAGGCCAGCTTCATGGCTTGGGCAGGAGCCACGGTCACGGTGTCCAACCAGTCCTGCGCTGGGGCCAGGTGGGCCATTTGTACGCCCAGCGCCCAGGCCTCCAGCGGGTCGTAACAACCGTAGGGGAAGAACGGATCGGCCACGTTGTCGCTGGCGATGCAGGTGCGCACGCCCATCTGACGCGCTTCTTGCAGCCGCGTGATGCCGCGCTGCACCGGCGTCTCGCTCCACGAGCCTTGGAGGTACAGGTTGGTGGTGGGCAGCGCGGTGAGCGTGATGTTTGCCTGCGCCAGCAGGCCCAGCGTGTCGCGCGCTTGCTCGATGGGCTGCACAGAAAGAGAGCAAGCGTGGCCGCAGACCACACGGCCTTGCCAGCCATGCGCGAGCGTGAGCTCGGCGATGGTCCGAAGGCCTTGGGCGTCCACATCCAGGCCTTCGTCGACATGGAAGTCCAGGTCGAGATCGAGCTCGGTGGCCAACTCAAACACGCTTTGAAGCTTGCGCTTGAGTGCGTCGTTGCGGTAGATGAAGCAACCGAGTATCCCGCCCATGGACTTCACCTGCAAAGCCATGCCCCGTGCCCAAGTCGTGTTGTCGAATTGGTCCAGGGCCGTGAGCGAGACCCACTGAATGTCCAACCGATCGCGCCACTGCGTGCGCAGGTCGCTCAGCACCTTCACCGAGAGCGGGCGTTCACTGCCCATCCAGTCCAGGTGTGTGCGCAACGCGCGCACACCGCTGCGCCAGCACGCTTGCAGGCCGCGCTCCATGCGCCGTCGCAAGTCGGCTTCGGTCCAGGTTTCGCGGTGCTGGGCGATCATCTCGATGGCTCGGAACAGATCGCCGTTGGCAGCGCCTGTCTCGTGCACAGTGTGGGTTTTGTCCAAGTGGAGATGCAAGTCAACCAGCGTGGGCAACAACAGGCCCTGAGCCTCGGTGCCCGGCGCACACGGCTCGATGGTGGTCACATGCTCGCCGACCCAGGCCACATCGAACACGGCCCCTGCGGGCGCGGTGGACTCAAAGCCCCGCACCGCCGGCGGAATGTACATGGCCTGCAACAACGTCATGGGTTGTGGCGCTTTGACGGGGTCCAGGCGGTGTGCTCGTTCAATGTATTCAGCGGCAGGCGGTCCACCTCCTGCAACAGTGCTGCGAGCTGCCGACCAGCGTCATCCAGCACCGCGCGACCCTTCTCGGCGGTGGCCAGCGTCGCATTGCCCGCAGCCCCCCAGGTGTTGAGGTCCTGCATCTGCCAGGCAACCTTGCCGGCGCCACTGCCCAGCAGCGGGTAGTCCTGTGCACGCGTTGCCATGGCAGTGCCAAAGTCCTGCGCGTGCTCCGAATGAACCAGCTCAGGCCGCAAGGCCAGCATCATGGAAGTCTCGACATCGCCTGCGTGAATACCAAAGCGGTGCTCATCATCACTGAACCGCTGGTGGGTTTCGGGCGCCATGGGCAAACTGAACCAATTGGTGGAAATCACCAGCAGGCCATATGCCTCGCGCAAATCGCGCGCCACCATTTCCATGAGGTTGATCTGTCCACCGTGGCTGTTGAGCAGCACCAGCTTGCGAATGCCAGCGCGCGCCACGCAAGCGCCAAGCTCCATCCAGACGCGGCGCAAGGTGTCGGCGCTCAGCGTGAGCGTGCCGGCGTAACGGGCGTGTTCGTTGCTTTTGCCCACCGCCTGGGTGGGCATGAAAAGCACGATCAGGTCGGCTGGCAGGTGATCCAGACAAGCGGCGATCACGCCATCTGCCAAGGTGGTGTCCACGCTCACCGGCAGGTGGGGGCCGTGTTGCTCGATGGCGGCCACTGGCAACACAGCCACCGCACGCGCGGCATCGCCGCCACACTGAAGTTCAGCAAAGTCGCGAGCGGTCCAGTCAGACCAAAAGCGAAGATGGGGCAAAGGCATGCGGTCTCCTGGGTCACCGGCTGGGCAAGCGCCACGCGGTGTCGCCCTCTGATTTTGGGTTGAGCAGCCTGTCGTGGGGCTGTTCGTGGTTGACTGCTCAGATGGTTGTTTAACCTGGCGCAAGCAAGGCCTGTACCAACAGTTTGATTCGCGAGCAACTTTCAGTCCGTCGACAGGGGCCGGTGTCAAAGCCGCTTTTTGAAGCTCCCCGCCAAAGCTGCTGTCGACTGCACCGAATTTGTGCTCTCCTGCTTGCACAGCGGCACCATTTGCACCAAAACGAGTTGCTGCGGCTTGCTCGGGGTGCGGTGCTGGCCTCGCGCATGCCTGCTGCCTGCGACACCACAACAGAAAGCGCGCGCCACGACGCGCCGCTGTCTAATCGCTGGCGGTCTGAGCGGGCAAGGCGGTGGCCGGCAGCGCCCTCGCCTGCTTTAACCGCACGCTTCAGTACTTTGAAGGCGGCCCAGCTTTCAGACCGCCGCGAGGCGCTCCAAACCGCCCATGTAGGGGCGCAGCACCTCAGGAATGGTGACGCTGCCATCGGCCTGCTGGTGGTTTTCCAGCACCGCCACCAGCGCCCGGCCAACCGCGAGACCGGAGCCGTTGAGCGTATGCACCAGCTCATTTTTGCCCTGCGCGTTTTTGAAGCGCGCTTGCAAGCGCCGCGCCTGGAACGCTTCGCAGTTGGAGACCGAGCTGATCTCGCGGTAGGTGCCCTGCGCGGGTACCCAGACCTCCAGGTCATGGGTCTTGCTGGCGCCAAAACCCATGTCGCCGGTACACAGGCTCATCACCCGGTAGGGCAGTTCGAGCTTTTGCAGAATGGCCTCGGCGTGGCCGGTCATGGCCTGCAGCGCGGCGTCGCTCGCATCGGGGTGCACGATCTGCACCATCTCCACCTTGTCAAACTGATGCTGGCGGATCAGTCCACGGGTATCCCGCCCGGCGCTACCGGCCTCAGAACGAAAGCATGGCGTGTGGGCGGTGAGCCGGATGGGCAGATCGGCCTCGGCCAGCACCGTGTCACGCACCACGTTGGTCAGCGGCACCTCAGACGTGGGGATCAGGTAGAGCGCCTGGCCGTCGTCTGCGCCATCCTGACCACCCTTGTTGGCGGCGAACAGATCGGCCTCGAACTTGGGCAGCTGGCCGGTGCCGCGCAAGGTTTCCGCGTTCACGATGTAGGGCGTGTAGCACTCGGTGTAGCCGTGTTCCTGCGTCTGCACGTCCAGCATGAACTGGGCAAGTGCGCGGTGCAGCCGGGCGACCGGGCCGCGCATGAAACTGAAGCGGGAGCCGGCCAGCTTGGCGCCGGTTTCGAAGTCCAGGCCCAGCGGCTCGCCCAGGTCCACATGGTCGCGCACCGGGAAGTCGAAGGCGCGGGGCGTGCCCCAGCGGCGAATTTCCACATTGCCGTGTTCGTCGCTGCCCACCGGCACGCTGTCGTGCGGCAGGTTGGGCACCGCCAGCAGCAGGGTCTGCAGCTCGTGTTGAATGTGTTCGAGCCGCTGCGCCGATTGGTCCAGCTCACCCTTGAGCGCATTGACCTGTGCCATGGCGGCATCGGCCTCGGCGTGCTGACCCTTGCCCTTGAGCTGGCCAATCTGCTTGGAGAGCTGGTTGCGCTGGCTCTGTAGGGCCTCGGTGCGGGTCTGCAGCGTCTTGCGCTCGGATTCGAGCGCCTCGAAAGCCTCCACATCCAGAAATGGCTGGGGATTTTTGCGGGATTGCAGCCGGGCAACCACGCCGGGCAGGTCTTTTCTCAGTTGGGCAATGTCTAGCATGGACGGATTGTAGGTTTGCTGCCGCAGCGCGGGCCCCGGTGGGCTCACTTGAGGTGGTTGATCAGATCGATGTCGTTGTCGTTGATCTTCAGCCCTTTGGGCAGCGGGAATTTCACCGACTCGGTCAGGCCGTCCATGGTGCGCACCGAGATCGCGCCCAGCGCCTTGATGCGCTCGATCACCTGGCGCACCAGGATCTCGGGCGCCGAGGCGCCCGCGGTCAGGCCCACGCGCAACTTGCCCTCGAACCAGCTGGCCTGCAGCTC
>JFJP01027922.1_pt1 | contig 12924 bp, 14 predicted proteins | sample 431651 | NCBI WGS metagenome assembly JFJP01 (sample SAMN02602958, study PRJNA72255) | Microbial mat metagenome, whole genome shotgun sequencing project. | biome: fresh water; feature: sink hole; material: water; isolation source: purple microbial (photo- and chemosynthetic) mats found in... | reverse complement strand
ATCATTGAATTTTTTCATTTGATATTTATCATATTGATTTTTTTCATTGAATTTTTTCATTTGATTTTTTTGTATAAAGTTCGGAAATTGAACATAAAGAAGAAGAAAATAAAGCGAGAAATCAACGTTTCCTCAGAGAAAAAAACAGCTTTCGAGCTTCAGATTTTTTCTGAATCTCTAGATGAAAAAAAGGGCTTTTTAGCAGTTTGTGACCTCTTCTGGATAAATTTCTCGGAACAAGATGTAAAAATCCTTTAATTTCTTCATTAATTCTTCATAAATTTCAGCTAAATCTCATAATTGATACGATTTCTATTGATAAACTGCCGAGTTCTTATAATTTCCGGTTTGTAGGCTGTGAAACCACCGAAAAATACAAGAAATTTATCGGTAATTCCAACGGTTTATTCGTAATAGAAAGCGATAATCAAGAGAAAGGCGGTTATGTTGAATGGGGAAAAGGCTATAAATTACGTCATTTATCGTATTTTTTTTCTGAAAATCTTTATTGAATTTCTTTATAAAAAGCTCGAATTATTATCTTTCTATTGGGGAATTTATTATGGAATCGAGAAAAGAGAAGGTAATTTATAATGAAAAATATCGTAAATTTCGTTAATTTTGAAGAATTTTGAGAAAAAAAGAACAATGAAATTGGTAGAAGATCACCAGGAGGCTTCTAACTTCATTTTCTCCTATATTTTATCAACTTTGGGAGGGGAGTCTGAAAAACTGAAGAAATTCATGCAAAAAGACTCCTATTTCAAAATGAAAGTGATCACTTCGAAGGATGAAGGTTCTTTTTACTGAAATTTATTGGGTTTTATCAGGTTTTTCTCGTAGAATTTTACTTCCAAACTGAAGAGAAATTCGGTAAATTACAATTTTTTTGAGTTTTTCGAAAGAAATATCGTAGAAAATAACGAGTATGGCACTGAGCCGATTTTCTCAACAAAATCAAATGAATCCATATTCAAACTCGCGAAATCCAATCAATATGAGATCAAAATGACCAATTTCCTGCTTTCCTGCATGAAAACCATGCAAACCACTGATAAATTCATCAGTCCAGACGTAAAAACACCTATAAATTAAAATAATTTCTTAATTTCTTTAATGAATTCGATAAAATTTCTTTTTTTTTTCTTCATGAAAAAATCTCCTATTTTATCAGTTTTTTCATGTTTTTTCCAATAAATTCTCGATTTTCTTCATGTATAGTACCTCATAGACAAAGAAAAAGTGCATAAAACCTTCCTTTCTAAAACAATGAGCCTGGAAGAATGCCTGATGGATTTGAACCTTTTTTGCCATAACAAGCTTCTCGGGTATTTAGACCTGAACTACAGCTACGGGGAGATAAATCCATTGATCCAGAACTTACTTCGCGAACAGAATTTCATCACGATTCTCGTTAATCTCCTTTTGAAAATGTTCCCGAAATTCGAACATTTGAAAGAAATCTCCGATTTCTCCAACTTTTCCTCAGAATCCAGTAAAAAAAACATCGTTTTTTCAATAAAAATACCTCGATTTTCGATTTTTTCATTAAAAACTCGATTTTTCTTTAAAAAAACTCTTAAAAAAACAATCGATTTTTTCAATAAAAACCTGTTTTTTTCTTTAGAAAATGAACTAAACTCTAATGAAGAGCTAAAGGTGGAATTTATCCATAAAAAGCTCTTTATTTCCTTGAAAATCTATCGCTTGCTGAGTTCTCTCTGCACAAACAACAGCGAAAACCAGCAAATAACCTCTAAATACCTTCCTTTATTCATTATGCACAGTTTTTTCCTTCCAAGCGCCTTTCACACAATACTCACAATAATCTCCAATAACGAAGAATTCCTTTTAAATTTACTCGATAATAAAGAGAATTCTTATGATTTATCACCATTTCAAAAACCCAGAAAAACAAAAACAGAGGAAAATATGATAAAAACACAGGTTTCTATTGAACATATCTCTTCAAAAAACCCTAAAGATCAAATGAAATTAATAGAGGGTTTAAAGGCAGAATTCGAAGAAAAACAGAAAAAATCCTTCATTAATTACATTGAATTCTATAATAAAGACCTAAATTTCGATAAAAAAGACCAGAAAAAACTCAGTTTACCTTATAATCAGGATCTCATCAATTTCTTCGTAAATAACAGCTTAAATGGCATTTTAACGAAAAATTCAATGAAAAAAACGAATTTTATCAAGAAAAACCTGTTTTTTTTCTTGAATTCAGTTAGTTCTATAGGCCAAACTGGTGTTAATTCGAATCAGGAAATCATTTATAAAATACTCATACAAGAATTCAAAACGCTTGATTTTATCTTGATTTCTATAGAAAACGACGAAAATAAACTTGTGATAAATATCGAAAATAATAAGAAAGAACTTGAGAAATTTTGCAAAGAAAAAAAGAGAAAAAAAGGGAAAAATAAAGTGAAAAATGGGAAAAATAATGAGAAAAATGACAAAACCGATGAGAAAAATGACAAAAATCAAGAGAAAAATGAGGAAATTGAGCTTATTGTAATAAAAAAGGAGGTTTCTATGTCCGAAAACGTGAAATTCTTGAAGGAAAGCCTAGCTGGACAATTGGATTTTTTCTCGCAGATGTGCAATGGAAGGAATTACACATGGAAAAGCTACTTGGAGAAGATTATCAGCTATAATTCTCTGATAAAATACCTGGATTCGAAGCTCGATTTCAGTAATTTTCATTATTTTTTTTATAAGAGTTTCTTTTGTTTTTTAGACATAAAATCGAAGATTTGCAAGCTTTTGACGAAGCTTTACATTGATCAGGAGCCACGAAGAATTCAAACATTACCAGAGCTTTGCAAAATTGTGAATGTTTCTTCAGATAATGCTGAAGAAAAAGCAAGTATTGAGGAAAATCTCGAAGGATTGGATATGGAAATTATAAAGAGAAAAATGATTTCCTTGATAAAAAAAATCGTTAAAAATTTATAAATTTTTCATTGTAAATCTCAAATTTTTTGCCAAAAAAAGGGTGATTCTGTGAAAAAATGCAAAAAAAAATATAAGAAATTCAATGGAAAAAAGGAGAATTTTGACTTAAAAGAAAAAAGCTTTGCAGAAATGAACGAATTTGAGGCTAATTTAAAGAAGAAAACCAGTAAAATCTACAATAATTTCAACTTAGAGACGATAAAACTCTTCAAATTACTATTGAATTTCGGTTTATTCGAGGTGAATTCCAAAGAGAAAAGCGAGTTTTTATCAGTGCTTTCACATTTATTAAAAATCTTCGAATTCGATAAAAACTACCCAGAAGGACAAATTCTATTAGACCGTTCACGAAAAAGTATAATTTCTCATTAAAATATCACAATTTATGAAAAAAAAAAGATAATGATAAACAAGGGAAGAAGAAATTATTGAATGATGTAGGGAAAATGCTCAACGTTTTTCAGATGTTTGGAGGACTGAATTCCGGGTTCAACCCCAAGAAAAAGAAGAGAGGAGAAAGGTTTTTATTTGATTTATATAATGAAAAATATAATTGATTTCGGGTAGAAATCGGGTTTTTTCTGATGAATTATTCTCCAATTCTGATGCACATTTGAAACAAAATGATGTTTTGAAGAAGATTCTCTCAAAGATCTTCTCGCATGATGTCAATGAAATCGAAGTATTTATCTTGAATTTCTCCTTTTTTACAATATTTCTTTTGAAATTTCCTTCCTTCTTTTTTACAATTTTTTTCTCTTTTTTATGTGAATTCTCTCGATTTTCTTAAAAAGTTTCAAATGAAAATGGAGATTTGCAGCATAATATCATATTTCCTGGATTACAAGCAAGATCTCCTTCTAAACAACCTGAAAAATCATTTTCGAACATTGATTCTCAAGGAGAATTTATACGAGAAACTCACAAAAAAAAAGGAAAAAACCTCAAAAGCTCCTATATTTGAAGAAATAAAGACTATTTTTCGGAAGAATATCTCAGAAAATATCTACCAAATCCTCCCACATATCATGAAAACCGGTACTTCTATTGATAAATTCGATGCGAAATTCAAGGATCCCATCAATAAAAGCCTTGAGGATTTCAATATATCGACGATCCTAGGTAATTTCAAGAGAAAATTCTCTTTTTTTCACATATAACACTATATTTTCAATATAAAATTATCTTTTTGTTTACGATTTTTACGATATTTATCATAAAAAGGCTTTGAAATTCTACCGACTTTAATCACGGTTTTCTGCTTGAATAAAGACAAATCCTCACTTTTATTGTTCCTTTTCGATAAGCAAAACATCCAGATTCTTCAGATCGCCAAGCAGAAAATCAAGCAATTGAACCGTTTTGTGGATGAAACAGAGGTTTTCTTTTGATTTTTCTCAATAAATTACTAATTTATCAGTGTTTTTATCAATAAATTACTAATTTATCAGTGTTTTTCTCAATAATTTTTATTATTTATCAGTGTTTTTATCATTAAATTTCTAATTAATTTATCAGTGTTTTTTCTGAAAAATTTATCGTTAAAATTATGAAGAAATGGCTGCCATTTATAAATGAACCTGCTAATATGAAAATCCTTGAGAAATCTATTAAATTCTTCTCTTTTTTGAATTCGATACTTTTCGCTGGAAGCTCGATTGAAGGGGATTTAGTGATTTCAGACCATCAGAAAATCGATCCAATTAGACAGGATATTCTCAGACATTTAGATGCACATAGCATCGGCGTGAAACTCATCAAGGATTCCATCTATTATCTCGCAGAAAACGAGTTCAAGGGAAAAAGAAGCGAATTGTTCGAGATTTGCTATGTTTTTCTAAAGAATTTCGTGCAAAATAACCCTTTAAATCAAATGTAATTTACATTTTTATCATGTTTTTTATCATGTGTTTTTTATCGTGTTTTTTTTGGGAATTTCTCTTTTAATTTATTAATTTATAGGTGTTTAAGCGAGAATTTGGTTGTTTTTCTAACAAATATAGAGGAAGAAATTGGTCAAGTGGAGCTACTTTGTGAGATCTTCAGAAATAACAAGAAACTTTGCCTGGAAAGACATGAAGAAATCACTGATGATTTCCTGAAACTGATAAAATCAAACGGCCGACAAGCCAAATTCCTCGAATTCTTCAAAATAATCCAAATCGTCAATGATGAAATCCTTGTGATAAACCAGAAAATCGTGCTGAATCTCCTTTTCGACCCGAAATTCAAACAATCAGCCTTATATATAAAAGAGGGAAAAGACTCACATTTCGAGTTATTTTTCGATTTTTATCGTTTTTTTAAGTGTTTTTTTAAGTGTTTTTTTAAGTGTTTTTTAAGTGTTTTTTTATGTGTTTTTTTCTTAGTGTTTTTTATCATGTTTTTTCTCATGTTTTTTCTCGCATTTTTTATCAGTTTTTTATCCTAGTTTTGCACTTGCGAAGCCTTTGGGATTGAATATTGAAAGGCATATGGATGAGCCTTATGTTTATCATGCAAAATTGATAGAAATTCTGTCTTTGACAGGGGTGGGTAAAAAAGGCGTGAACAACAACGAAGCCAAACTGCGAAATTTTCTTTCTATTAACTACATTTTCGACCTTCTGAATAAAGAGTAAATGAATTTTTAAGGGTAAAAAATCAATTTTTCTTTGAAAAAGCGATGATTTCACACAAAATTTCGATTATCTAATAAGAAATGAGGGAATTCGTGAAGAAAGTCAAGAAAAAGAAGAAAATGGAAAAAATATTGAAGAAAATAAAGAGGAAAATTGTGAAAACATCGAAGAAAATCTCGATAATAAAGGAGAAAATACCAAGGAAGAGCTGAAAAAGCTTAATAAATTCGTAGAAATAGGCTTTCTTAAAGAGAAATCCTCTTTCACTTACAAAGACTTTACCCCAATCAGCAATTTCTCCTTATTAAAGCCTCATCTCCTGAGTTTTTTCCTTCACGTTTACATCGATTCGCTCAAGATAAATAAAGATTTTTCTAAATTCTTGCCGAATTTCTGCAAATTAGTTGCAAAAGAGCGAAATCGGCTCGAGACTCTCTCGACTTATAAGCTCGAATTTCCTGAGTTTTTACTGGGAAAAATGCTGAAAATCTTCACAAAATTGATAAATATTCAAAGAACTGAGTCTTTAATGCTTGATGAAGAAAATAAAGAGGATTTTGGGGGATTTTACAATATTTTCAAGGATTTTGCAAATTCTTTGTTAAAAACGCTAATGAACAAAATCTTCGATATAGATACAGTAAATCTTCATATTTTTCTTCAAAAAAACGGTAATTTAACAAGATTCTCCTATATATCACGAATATTCACGATTTCTTCACGATTCTTGATATAAATTTCTCAGTAATTTTATTGTGATTTTTTGAAAAAAAGAATGTTTTTTCAAAAGGAATTCAAAGAGAAATTCGTGCCGAATGAGGAAAAAAAAAAGACAGAAGAGAAGAAAACTGATGAAAAAACAGGGATTTTAGAGAATTTCTCAAAGGATTCTATCTGGAAAAAGCTATGGGAGATTTTCCTTGATGAATTCCTCAATCACGATATTCTTTCGAAAGTATCTTTAATAAATTCATTGATAAATTTATCATTAAATTCATCATTAAATTCTTCATTAAATTCATCATTAAATTCATCATTAAATTCATTGATAAATTCATCATTAAATTCATTGAAAAAACCAAAAAAATCTAAAGGAAATAGAAGAAGAGAAGAAAATTCTAGCGAAAGCATTGAATAAAACCGACGAAATTTACGATAAAGAGCCGATGAATTACCTTGTGAATAATGACGAAGTGCTTCGGAAAATCATCGAATTTCTTCAGAAACAGAACTCATCTTTTAAAGATAAATACGAGAAACAGACTTTTACCTTGATTATTGATCTTTTATCGAATTTTATCGATATTTATGACTTCGATGTGGATATTTCTCAAGCCAAAAAGGAGAAAAAAAGGATGGAACAACAGGAAATTCAGCAGAATTTCCTTAATGAAAAGAACACTACACTGATGGTTTTGACACATTTGAGTGATTATCATAAGATGAACACGAATAATGAACTATTTTTGCCATTGGTGCAATTAGGGATCAAAATGTTAATGGGAGGGAATAGGAATGTACAGAAGAATTTCTTCGCGTATTTCACGAATTTCACGTCTTCAGAAGTTTTTTTCCTAAAGGTTTTATTTGAGTTTTCATTTGATTTTTCTATTTTTCATTTGAGTTTTCTAATTTTCATTTGATTTTTCTATTTTTCATTTGATTTTACTATTTTTTCTTTTTTTCATTTGATTTTTCTATTTTTCATTTGATTTTTCGGTTAAGATTCACGAAAGAATCAACGATGAAATCGCTGAGATGAAGCTAAACGAGAAAACAGAAGAGACCAGTAAGGTCTACAAATTCGAAGAACAAGTCCCTAATCCCCTCTTTTTTTCTTCATAATTTTCTATTCACCTGTAAAAAAAGCCTAATGAAATAAACTTTGTATTGCGATTTCTTCAATTACTAGTCGAGGGCCATTACAAAGAACTTCAGGTTTTTATCGCGAAAAATCTTCGTTTTTTCTTTTAAATTCCCATTTTTTTCTCAATAATCATATCATGATAAATTATCACTTTTTACCAATAAATCACTATTTTATCGAAAAATTTATTGTCAGAATTACATGCGATTTCAAACAAATAACTTCCATTCTCACGATATTATTGCGGATATCATCGAATTACTGAACTATTACCTCATGAAAAAGAACAAGCGTTTCTTTGAGAATATTAACCAATGTTTCGAGACCTTAACGGAATACATACAAGGACCTTGCTATGAGAATCAAATAGCCTTAACTCAAGGCAGTTTCCTCGATATTGCTTCAGATTTATTAGCAGTAAATTTGCCTTTTATATCATTTTACTAATAAAAACACGATAAAAGTTTGACGAAAATAAGTTCGAAATTGAGAAAAAACTTAGAAATTCTGAAGAAAATGCTGAAAATATGCCGATTTGGATGATTTCTAACATAAAATTCAAGGTTTTTAAAAGGATTTTATTGGAAAAAACGAAATTCTTTTGTATATAGTGCTCAATAACGCTTGTGAGTCTGATAGAAGGACGAAAAAACAATCAAATTATCTTAAGAATGCTGAAATCCTTTCATTTAGATATTTTAAAGAGGAATTTCATTGATATTTTCATCCTTTATAAAAGGATTTATGGCAATAAATACGTGAAAGATTGCTTTAAACATGTGAATTTTCCTTTAAAAATACAGGGTTTTATTCGGGTTTTTAAAGCATTTGCTGAAAATGAAAGACTCAGAAGAAGATCAGGGGCTTTTCCCACAAATACACGATAATTGTGCTTTTATACTAGAATGTGGATTCAATCTCTTCGTTTTATACAATAATTTTCTCGAAGTTCAAAGCCAGAATCTCGAAGGAGAAGGTTTTTTAATGAACTTTTTCATGTTTATTATCATGTTTTTTATCTTTTTATCATGTTTTTATCATGATTTTTAACATAGTTTTTTATTTTAAACATGAATTTCTTGTGTAAAAGCTGTGAATTTCAGTGGTAATTTCGATGCTGAAGAGTTAGAAATCGATGAAGGGATGGACTTCCTGAAGAATAACATCTTTCATCAGATAGGAAGCATGCTAAAGGATGTAACAACGAATCTCGTGAAACAAACGCTGGATGTGGGCAATAATCTTCAAAAAGCTGTGATAAATGCGCCAATTCTGTCGAAAAGTGAGAATTTGAAGAAAAAAGAGCAGATTTCTGAAGAAAAGATCAAAAATCTCGAGAGAAATAGAGAGGAGAACGATGATGCGGGAATGAGTTTCTTTAATTCTAATATCGTGAGTATTGAGATTGTCAGAGAGGATGGACAGTTAGAAAAAGCCTTTTTCCCCATAGTCCCTTATTGTCATTCGCTAAAAATGGTAGTTATTTGTTATTTTATCTGATTTATCATGTTTTTATTAGTTTTTATTGAGTTTTTATTGAGTTTTTTCATATTTTTCTTGTTTTTAGGACAAAGAAACGAAGAATAAATTCCATTTAAATGTGAATCGCATGTCAGCAAAATCGAAAGTGACCTGTCTCTTACAAAAAGCTGAGGAGTTGATCCTGATAATAAAGCACGAATATCGTCTTCGCAACTGGTTGGACAAAATCAAGGTGATTTCCGTCCTTGCTAACAACATAATAGTCCTTCGCCTTATCACATTTTACTTGGTTTTTCCTTTAAAAAAACACATAGAAAACCCTCTTTTTTCTATAGACTTTAGCGATAAATCTGCTTATACTCATTTCTTATAAATACCCTATAATTACTGATGAAAATAACAATAAAATCACTGATTATTCCTTGTCAATCAATGAAAGTCTTATATATATGAATTTCTTCATTAAAATCCCAATTTTTCCTTTAGTTTCTGCTGAATATATCACTGCTCTAGGCATCACACAAATCTTCATTTCTCTCTTTATCGTATCGTATTTCCTTTTAAAAACAGCTCCTTTGTTGATACAAAAGGCCTGGCAAGGCTTTGTAATTTTATAGATGATTTCTCATAAAACTCTTGTTTTAAAAAAATAAAGAAAGAAGAAGATAAACTCAATATTTTTGCATATATTGGAAGATTCATCAAATCTTTCTTCTATCTTTTCAGCGATTTCTACGTGCTTTACTACCTAATCTACGGAAGTGCTGCCATTGTCGGAGTAATCAAACCATTTTTCTTCGCATTTCTCCTGCTCGATTTCCTCTTAAGGTACTAATTTCTTAATAAAATACAATAAAATTCTTTAAATTTTCAAAAAAATCCATTAAAATCTAACAAATATCAAATATATTCCAGAAAAATAGAGTTTTCTTCAAAAATTCCAATAAAACCCTTCTAAAATTCAATAAATTCCCCTAAAATCCATTAAAATCAATGTTTTTCTTCATAGATATCCAGTTCTTTTAAACATCCTGAAATCAGTCTGGAACCCTAAGAAAATCCTGCTTCTTCTGCTCTTCCTCTTTATAATCCTAATGTACGTCTTCACTGTTTTCGCCTATTATTTCCTTTCCGACATGTACCCTCCGGGCTACTGTCGTAGCACTTGGATCTGTCTCCTAACGGCTATAGATAAATCCTTTAAAACAGATGGAGCTCTCGGAGGCTATTTACAGCCTATAAGTCATCACGATAACGGCTATAATTTCATCTTGCGATTTTTCTTCGATAATGTGTATTTCTTGATAATAATGGTAATTATGCTGAATATCCTCTTAGGGATAATCATTGATACTTTCGGCTCTTTGCGAGAGGAGCTTAAAGAATATAATTACGATAGGGCGAATATCTGTTTTATCTGTGGTTTTGATAGGGAAACGCTTGAGAAAGTCTCGAATAAAAGAAATGGGTTCTATAGACATATCAAAGAAGAACATTATATGTGGAATTATCTCTTTTATATCGCATATTTACTGGAGAAAGATACATCAGATTATACAGGGATTGAGAGCTATGTTCGAGAAAAGATTGAGAAACAGGATATTTCGTGGTTTCCTTATCTACAGTAAATTAAAAGGGTTTTAAAAGGGAATTTATCAGGGTGTTTTTGTAAAGAGCGATTTCCGTGAAGGAGTCCAGTTTAGAGAAAGAAAATGAGGAAATGATGCAGGCTTTGGAACATATTAGACAACAGGTAATTTCCTTGGGGATTTATTGTAAATTATCTGGTTTTATAGCAAAAAGAAATCAAAGATCTCATTAAATCCTACAAATCTAAATAAAAATTAAAAAAAAACTCTAAAAAATTTATTAAAAACCTAAAATCAGAAAATTGATAAAAATCCAAAAATCCAAAAAAATTCCAAAAATTCATTAAAACTCAACAAATTCATAAATGCTTTTCAAATCCTTCCTGCTTTCTGGCGCCCTCTCTCTCCTCTACCCCTTTTCTTCTAAATCCGACTCCCTGCCGACCTCCCGTTACGCGATCTGTATCCTCTACCCCTCTTCCTCTCACCCTTCCTTCAAAGGTCTGGTTTCTTTCCAGCAAGATTCTCCTCTAACTCCTACCCGTATTGTGGTTTCGGCTATAAATCTGAAGCCAAATTCTCTTCATGGCTTCCATATTCATGAATTCGGAGATCTTTCTGAAGGATGTACCTCAGCAGGTCCTCATTATAATCCAAAGAATAAACAGCATGGAGGTCCTTTAGATGAAGAAAGACATATAGGGGATTTAGGGAATATAAAGACTGATGAAAGAGGAAATGGATATTTAGCGATAAATGATAAAGGAATTGGACTTTTTGGAGAAGAAAGCGTGATCGGAAGGAGCTGTGTTGTACATGAGGGACAGGATGATCTAGGAAGGGGAGATTTTAGTGACTCGAAGACTACTGGACATAGTGGAGCGAGAATCGCCTGCGGAATCATTGGATTGGCAAAAGAGTTCAAGAATATGAAGATGGGAACTTAAAGGAACTAAATTATGAAAAGTTATAAGGAATTTATAGTGAATTTTCTATTGAAATTTCGTAATTATCATTGAATTTTATAAGGAAATTTCATCATTTTTCATTGAATATTTCTTTTGTTTTTTCTAATAAATTTTCGGAGTTTTTCTTTTGGTTTTTTAGCTGGTTTTTATTAATGAAAAATGAATTGATAATAAGTTATTTTGCGATAAATAAAGGATATTCATTGTTATTTTAAGTTAAAAAGCCGGTTTTTTCATAGAAAGATTCAAGGTTTCTTTATGTATTTTTTGAGTGTTTTTCGGTAAAGGTGATAAAAAATCGTTTTTCTTCAGTGTTTTAAAAGAGGTTTGTGAGTCATTTTTCTGGAATTTCTCCTGTTTTTGTGAAGGATTTTTAGGAGTTTCTATAGGAGAAAAGGAATTTCTTCGTGTTTTAAGCTGATTTTGTAAGAGATCGAAGAGATTTATGTATATTTGCTGAATTTCTTCAGATTCTTCATATTCTGAGGATTCTATGGAAAATTCCTTTAAGGTTTTTGCTGATAAATCTGGGGAAAAATGCAAGGAATCGAGCTTTGTTTGCTGAATAGCCAATTCGCGAGGTTTTTCAACACTAAATTCTGATGAAAAAGAAGGGTTTTTAGGCAAATAATCCAATAATTCATTGGTTTTATCGAAATAAGGTGTAGAATGGGTCTCGAGAACAGATTTCTTCAGACTTTCCATCATTTTCGAAGGCTTTTTTATCGCTAAATATAGAGAATCGTCGTTTTGGAAGAGTTCTTTAAAGCTTTTTCGGGGAAATTCAGGGTTTTTCAATGAAATTTCAAGGTTTTTACGAGAAGTTTCTCGTGGTTTTATAGGAGTTTTTAGGGAAAATTTAGGAAAATTGAGGGTTTTTTGAAATTTTGAACATTCTATGTGAAAGAGTTTTGGACTTGTTATTGTGGGATTTAAATCGAGGAATTGGTGAAAAATATCGTAATTTTGCTGAAATTTCAAGGATTCTTCTATTTCGAAACGATTAATGATGTCCCTTTTAATTTTTAAAGTATTTTTCTTTGGAAAAACACCAAAAATAACGGCTTTTTCTATGATTTCTGGGGGTTTGGAGGGGTTTATGAGTATTTTATCAGGGTTTTTCAAGGTTTTTTGAGGATTTTTGGCAGAGCAATGGAGATTTCCCATTTGTGATTCAAAAATTTAAATAAATAACAGAAATTAAATAAATTTTCAGGTTTTTTTGGATATTTTATGCTGAAAAAAAAAAAAAAATAAGCCAGAAAACGCAGAATTTCAATTAATGTTCAATGATTTGAAAATCCTTTGGATTATCCCATCAAATAAGGTCTTTTCAGAGAATATCTCCTTGAAATTGTATTGCTGGTTACGGATCAGCTCGATAAACGTGAACATTAAACCCCAGGGATGAGGCTTTTCTATTATGA
>JFJP01039681.1_pt2 | contig 12926 bp, 8 predicted proteins | sample 431651 | NCBI WGS metagenome assembly JFJP01 (sample SAMN02602958, study PRJNA72255) | Microbial mat metagenome, whole genome shotgun sequencing project. | biome: fresh water; feature: sink hole; material: water; isolation source: purple microbial (photo- and chemosynthetic) mats found in... | reverse complement strand
CTTTCGGGCAAAGGGCACTTGATGAGCAAAATGTTAGCGTTGTGGGAGTATTTCTCTCTCTCCTTCACCAACAGCCACAAAGTGTATAAACGCATCAAAAAAGCAAGCAACGTAGCTCGCTACAACGAAGCCGTTAGTACCATTTTTAGAGAAGAAGATTTTTTGTAAATGATTAATGTTTAATGATTAATGTTTAATGATTAATGTTTAATGATTAATGTTTAACTGTAAAGTTTCACCACGTTATTAATCTTTTCGGGGGCTTTCTTCTTTTTGAAGGGAAGCCGTAGGCGACCGGAAAAAAGAAGAAAGCCCCCGAAAAAAGCGAAAGAATGATAACTTGTTTATATTTGCAATCTGTAAAAATAAACAAAAATGAAACAAACGTATCACTCAAACGCCGTTACAAATATACACATAAGATGTGAAATAAATGGCAGTAATTTAAAAAAATCTGAAATTGCTCAAAAATTTAACATTTCAGAACCCACCGTAAGAAAGTGGAAAAACAGAGAATATTTTGAAGACAAAAGCAGTAAACCCAACACGATACATTATACGCTTACAGATTTGCAAAAAGCTGTTGTAGTGCAAGTTAGAAAGCTAACATGGTGGGCTTTGGACGAAATTGCGGAAAGTATTTTTCCCGACAATCCCCTCTCAAAACGCAGTGCGGTTTACCGTGTTTTTGTCAAAGAAAAAATCAATAAAAAGCCCGAAGAAGAAAAAGAAAAAGCAAAGAAATTTAAAGAATACGAACCGGGTTATTTGCATATAGATGTTACGTATTTGCCCAAAATAAACGGTGTAAAATACTATCTTTTTGTGGCAATAGACCGTGCTACAAGAACACTGTTTTATAAGATGTATGACGCTAAAACAGCCGAAAATGCAGAGGATTTTATGAACTTGTGTTTAGATTTTTTTCCTTTTGGAATAACTCATGTTTTGACTGATAACGGGCTGGAATTTACAAACAAACTTATAAAATCTAAAAAAGGAAAATACTGTAAAATACCCAGTAAATTAGACCAAGTATGCCAAAAAAACGACATAGAACACAGACTGACAAAACCCGCAACACCAAAGACAAACGGCATGGTTGAGAAAGCAAATGATACTCTAAAATCAGCAACAATCAAACAAAATGATTATCAAGATAAAGAGCAAATGGACAACGATTTAATAACATTTTTAGTTCATTACAACTTGTATCGAAGGCATGGTAGTTTAAGAAAGGAACTAAATGTCAAAACCCCTATTAATGCAGTGGAAAAATGGTATAAAATTAAACCCGAAATTTTTATACAAAATCCTTTGGCATTTAAAAGTAAAATTTTAGATTTGCATAATAATTATACAAGTTCTCATAAACAACCTTGTGAAACTTAACAGTTAATGATTAACTGTTAATGATTAACGGTTAACGATTAATGATTAATTATTTCGCACCTTGGTGCTTTTTTGGAATGATTAACGATTAATTGCCCGTATCATGTGAGACGCGCCGTGTGGAAACCATTAAGTATTTACAAATAAGGCTTAAAACAGATTTTTTTATAAAAATTTAAGTTTTATTCATTTCGTAAACAATATATATCAAAAAAACTTGTTTTATCTTTGCAAAAAAATTAGTATCAACAATAATATTTTTTTAACATGAAAAAATCAATTCTTGCAGTTTTACTTGCAACTTTACTTTTTGCGGGCAGTGCATTTTCGCAAAGTGCTCCTCTTTCAAAAGGACAAAAACAATTTAACATTGGTTTAGGCTTAAATGGCTGGGGCTTTCCGGTATATGCATCGTTAGATTTTGCTGTACACAAAGACATTACGCTATCGCCCGGAATTTATTACGATTTTGAATACCAACATGGTTTGGGTGTAGAATTTAGAGGCGATTACCATTTTAATAGTTTATTGGGTATTCCAAAGAATTTCGATTTTTATGCAGGTGCAGGTATTCATCATTTTTTTCTTTTCGACTACAATGATGGAAATACTGAATTAGATTTGCAAATTGGTGGAAGATGGTATTGGAGCGACAAATGGGGCTTGAATCTTGAATTTGGCGGCGGTCGTTATGGTTCAGGTGGACGCTTTGGTTTAAGCATGAAATTATAAAATGCTATTCTAATTATAGTTACCTCAAAGGATTTTTCCTTTGAGGTTTTTTTCCTTAAAAAAAAGTCTTTCTTTTTTTAATTTATCAACAATGATACTTTTGGAGTTATTTCTGTTTCTTTTGTTCGTCCTTTTATTGGTGCTTTTATTTTATTTTCACAACAAAAACAGAGAGAACAAGGCTAAAATTGTAAAATTGCAAACCGATTACGACCTTATTGTAACCCAACTAAACGAAACAAAAAAAGAGGAAACTCAGCTTGGAAACAAACTGGACTCGAAGCAAACTGAGCTAATCAATTTTGCATTGAATATTATTCAGAAAAATGATTTTCTCGAAAAAATAAAAATGGGTGTAAATGAGATTAAAAATTTCTCGAAAGATACAAAAACCATTCAAAAACTAAACGATTTGTCGCTTAGTATAAACCAACATATTGCCATAGACAAAAACCGAAAAAATTTCCAATTGCAGCTTGAAGAGGCAAACCAAGATTTTTATTTGCGCCTAAATGAAAAATACCCAACCCTAACTGACAAAGAAAAACGTTTAGCATCGTACTTACGATTGATGCTCAATTCAAAAGAAATAGCCTCTTTGCTTAATATTACCGACAAAAGTGTGGACATGAATCGTTACCGGTTGCGAAAAAAAATGTCGCTTCCGGCAAGTATCAATCTGGTAGAATTTATTTTGACCATCTAAATTTTTCAAAGGTCGAAAATTTTATTTTTAATTACGTACATTATCAGATTTACGGTTTTATTTACTCCTGTTTTGGCAAATAAATTAGATTTGTGAGTTACAATAGTTGTAATGCTTACATTTAATTTATCGGCTATTTCTTGGTTTGAGTAGCCATCGCAAATCAATTTTAACACTTCTAGCTCGCGTTTTGTGAACTTTATATCTTCTTGTTTTTTAGTCAGATTTATGTTTTTGTGCAAGGTTCGAATAATTTGCTTGAGCAATTCTTGCGAAAAAAAGCTGTCGCCGTTTACTACTGCGTGTATTGCTGTTTCTATTTCTTCGCTACTCGAACGCTTTAATACAAAGCCCTTTGCACCAGCTTCGACCATTTTGTAGTAGTAGGCTTCGTCGCCAAAAGAGGTTAGCGCTATTATTTTCATATCGGGGCAGATTTTGAGCCCCATTTCGGTGGCTTCGATGCCGTTTAGCTCGGGCATGCCTATGTCCATGAGCACCACATCGGGTTGATGAGTGGCAAGCAATTCGATAAATTCTTTGCCATTTTTAGCTTCTGCAAGTATATCGTATTTTTCTTGTTGCAGTAAAACTGCTTTCAAACCTTGTAAAAAAATTTTATGGTCGTCGACTAATATTATTTTTATCATTTTTATACGATAGTTATAAAGTTAAATTGATATTTTTTATTTTATTTTTATTTTTTAATTTTTAATTGGAAAACATAGAGGTGTCAAGTTCTATTTTTATGATAATTCCATATCCTAATTCGCTTTCTATATTTATTTTACCTCCAATGGATTGAATGCGTTCTTTTATATTTTTCAAGCCCATTCCTTGTGAGTTTTCAAACACTTTTTGCACATCGAAACCTACTCCGTTGTCGATATATTTCAAAAAAATGATGGCATCTTCTTGAGTCAATACAATTTTGATAGATGTAGCATTTGAATGTTTCAGTGAATTGTGTATTAATTCATTCACTACTCTAAGTAAGGTGGTTTCTATTCCAATGTCTTGCTTATCGATGCTATTGTGTATAAATTCAACCTGTATTGTATTTGTCGGAATTAATTGGTTAATAGCAGATTGTATTGCTTTTACCAACCCGAAATTTTTAAGTATATGGGGACTAATATTGTTTGAAATTTCGGTAATTGTGTCAATCGCACTGTCTGCGGTTTCGGAGAGGTTTTGCAAAAAATAGTTTGCCTGCTCCTTGTTTTTAGAACTGTTAATAGCCTTAATATACAGTTTGATGGTTGAAAAAAGCGGCGAAAGCCCATCGTGCAAATCTTTTGCAAATCGGTAGCGTTCTTTTGCTTCTGTTTTTAGAATTGCCTGAACTATTTGGTTTTCCATATTTTTGAGTTTCGTAATGTCGGTTTTTACAGCAACAAAGTTTGTGATTTCTTTGTACTCATTAAAAATAGGGGCAATGGTTGTAAATTCCCAGAAGAATGTTCCGGTTTTGTGCTTGTTGTATATTTCGCCTTTCCAGATTTCGCCTTTTTTAAGGGTTTCCCACATATTTTTGTAAAAATCGGCAGGGTGGTAATTTGATTTTTGTATGCGTGGTGTTTGTCCTATCGATTCGTTGAAGGAATAACCCGAAATGGCTGTATATTGAGGGTTTACGTATTCTATTTTGCCTTTAGTATCGGTTATGATTATTGCCGAAGGATTTTGAACAATGGCAGTTGAAAGCTTGCGAATTTCGAGTTCGTTTCGTTTTCTATCGGAAATATCGCGGGCATTGATGATGGTAATAAAATTGTTGACATCAATTTGATGAATAATAATCTGTGCTGAAATCCAAATATAATGCCCGTTTTTATGTTTCTGTCGGAAATCGATGCTGTATTTTTTGCTGGTTCTTTCGTGCAATTCGGCTAAATAGTTTGCTTGTATTTTGAGTTTGTCTTCGGGGTGGAGCAATTCTAACCGCGAAAATTTAAGGTATTCGTCAGGGGTATAGCCCAAAATATTTTCTATTGCCGGATTTACATAGTATTTTTTGAAATTGCGGTGCATAATGATTATATCGCCCGACAAATCGGTGAGTAGCCTGTATTTTGTTTCACTTTCAGCCAGTGCATCGTTAGTTTCATTTAGTTTTTGAACCACTTGTTTGTTTTTTTCAAGCTGCGCGTCTAAATGTTCGTTGGCGGTTCTTAGTTTTTCAACGGTGTCGATGATTCGCTCTTCCGCCTGTTTTTGGTGAGTTATATCGGTTTGCGAACCGGCTATTCGGTACGAAACACCTCTTTCGTCTTTAACGGCTATTCCGCGCGAACGCATCCATCGGAAAGTTCCGTTTTTGTGCAAAATTCGATATTCTATATCGTAGGCATTTGAATTGCCTTCTAAATAGGCTTTAAGGTATTCTTTTGAAATGTCTTTGTCGTTTGGGTGCAGGTTGTTTTCCCACGACGAATAATCGTTTGGAAGCTCATTATCAGCATATCCAAGTTGTTCTTTCCATTTTGGCGACAGAAAAACTTCTCCCGTGCGCAAGTTCCAATCCCAAATACCGTCGTTGCTTCCGGCGATTGCCAATTCGTATTGTAATCGGCTGTTTTCGAGAGCTTCTTCGTTATGTTTGCGTTCGCTAATGTCGGATTTTACAGCTACAAAATGGGTTATCTCATTTTTTTGATTCATAATGGGCGAAATGGTTAGAAATTCCCAAAATAAAATGCCGTTTTTCTTTTTATTGCAAATTTCGCCTTCCCATTTTTCGCCTTTCTCAATGGTTTGATAGATGTTTTTGTAAAATTCATCGGAATGTACTCCCGATTTCAAAATATTTATTTTTTTTCCGATACATTCCTCTGCCGTATAACCCGTTAGCGTAGTAAAAAATGGGTTTACATATTCTATTTCGGAATTGTATTTGGTTATAATAATGGAAGCATGAATGCTTGTAACCGCTTTTTGAAGCACTTTGAGCAGTAGCTTGGATTGGTGCAATTGTGTTTTGTCTCTAAAACTAAAAACAATTCCTACGCACTCATTGTTAATTACTTGTGCTTTGCTGTAACTTTCAAAAAGCCTGCCATTGATAAATTCTAAATTATGATAAGCCTCTGTTTGCTTTTTTAAGCACCAATCGGAATTTAGTTCGAAAAAATCGGAATGAGTTTTGAGCTTGGTTTTGGCAAACTCCGAAATAGATTGAATTGTTTTACAGGCAAGTACCTCTTGAGGTAGCTCCCATAGTTCGGCAAATTTTGCATTAAAGAAAACAATATTACCTAATTTATTTACTACCACAATTCCATTGTCGGTAGATTCAAAGGTAGCAAATAATAACGAATTTATTTGTACTAATTCATCATAGCTCGGTTTATTTTCGAGTATTTCTAACTTTGTTACTTCTTGCGATTCGGTGAATTTCATGGCTTTGATTAAAAAAGATTGATAGTGTAACTTGATAGCGACCAAAATTCTAAGAAAAGTAAAATTACGCAATTTTTTCTAAATTCTAATAACAAATTGTTACATTGTTACATTGTTACATTGTTATTTTATCATTAAAAATTGGAAAATTTACTATTTTACCAGCTTTTTTCAAAAGTTACTATTTTTTTACTCTACCAAATTACTAATTGTGTAATTTTTAGTTCCATTACGCTTTGCTTTACAATTGTTTTTGTTTTCTGATAGCTAATAGACTTTAAACGCTTTTCCTTCCAAATTTGAAAAAGAAACACAAATTTAATAAAAATAAAACAAAATATCAACCATTTGGTGATTAAATATCTCAAAAAAAAAATGAAAAATATTATAAATTCGCCAATTATCAACCAATGTAGTTAAGTTAGGTATATAAATAATTGTAAATCAATAGCCCTGACCTTTAGGTCGGAGGAAGTAAAAACATATTTTCGGGCTTTAGTTCAAATTAGGGCGCAGGGATTTCGGGCTAAAGCCCGTATTTTCTATGGTTTTTATTTCCCCAACCTGAAGGTTGGGGGGCAAATAAAAAAAAAATAAACAAAGTCTGCAAAGAAAAAAGTTACAAAAATTCAATATCACCGTAACTTTCCGAAATTTTAAAACCAATAATCATAACATCGTCTATTTGTTCTTTTTCGCCTTTCCAGCTATAAAAAGTGTCTTTAATTGCTTTTTTTTGTTCGTCCATTTTCTTATTTGCATTTTGGAGCAAAAGTTCTTTGAAGTTTTTGACTAAATATTTACGTCCATATTCGCCACCGATTTGGTCTAAAAAACCGTCGGAAAAAATATAAACCATGTCATCTGTTTGAAGCTCGATGTTATTGTTTGTGAATGGTTTTTCGCTTAGGTGAATTGCAATTGGCATTCGGTCAGCTTTAAATTGAATTAGTTCGTGTGTATTTTGTTGGTCTTTTCTAATCAAAAACAAGGGATTGTAAGCGCCTGCATACTGCATGTTTTTGTTTTCTAAATCGATGATACACAAAGCAATATCCATGCCATCGCTAACCGTATCTTTGCGTTTGTCTTGGTGGAGCGAAATTTTGATTCGGTTGCGTAGTGTATTAAGAATTTCTCCGGCATTTACTTCTGTTTCGTTTTTGAAATTATATACTATTTCATTGAGGTAGGCAATTCCGAGCATACTCATAAAAGCACCAGGCACTCCATGTCCGGTGCAATCGGCAACCGCTATGAAAACTTGATTGTATCGCTGCTTAATCCAATAAAAATCGCCACTTACAATGTCGCGCGGAATGTTGATGATAAAGTTATTAGGTAAAAAATGACTCAAGAATTGTTCTTCGGGCAAAACAGCTTTTTGAATTACTTGTGCATACCTGATACTTGCAAGTATTTCATTATGTTTTTGTTGCAAAAGTTTATTGTTTTGATTCAGGTCTTTGTTTAGTTTGTAAATTTTTAAATGCGAGGTTACTCTCGAAATAAGTTCTTCGGCAATGAACGGTTTGTTAATATAATCAATAGCACCTAATTTGAAACCTTTTACAATAAACTTGGCTTCGCCTATGGCAGTGAGAAAAATAATCGGAATTTCTTTAGTTTTTTCGTTACTTTTAAGTTTTTCGCACACTTCGAAGCCGTCCATTTGAGGCATCATAATATCGAGCAAAATTAGGTCGGGCATGTATTTATCAGCAGTTTTAAGAGCATTCTCACCGCTTTGTGCAAAAATCACATTTATATTTTGAGGTATCAATGTATTTGCAGCTACATTCAAATTATCGACAATGTCATCTACAATTAAAACGGTTTGCTTTTCCATAAAAATTAAGTATCTAAAACAAAATGGTTTGTACTAAAAATCTGATAGCTTAACTTGATAGCGACCGAAATTCTAAGAAAAGCAAAATTACGCAATTTTTTCTAAAATCCAATAACAAATTGTTACATTGTTAAATTGTACTATTGTTATTTTATCATGAAAAATTGAAAAATTTACAACTTTAGTTGACATTTTCAAAAAGTCACCATTTTTTTACACTACCCAAAATATAAGTTTATTTTTAATTAAAAACGAAAAAAATAAGGGTCAAATTTACTTAAAAATATTCAATATCACCATAACTTTCGGATATTTTGAACCCGAAAACTAAAACATCGTCCACTTGCCGGTAATCACCGCGCCAGTTGTCGAAGGTTTGTATCAGTATTTCTTTTTGCTCATACATTGGTTTACTGCAATTTTCGAGAAGTAATTCCTTGAAATTTTTGCTTAAAAACTTTCGTTTCGATTGGCTTCCAAATTGATCGACAAACCCATCGGTAAAAAGATAAATAATGTCGTTGCTTTGTAATTCGATATGGTTGTTTGTAAATGGTTCTTCCTTGATATACATTGCAATAGGCATTCGGTCAGCTTTGTAATGATGTATTTCGTATTGCTGGGTTTGCTCATTGAAGCGCGACAAAAATAAAGGATTGTTTGCGCCTGCATATTGCAATGTTCTGTTTTCTATATTTATGATACACAGAGCCATATCCATTCCATCGCTAATGGTAGGATTGTTTTTGTCTTGGTGCAACGATTGTTTGATTCGTTGCCTTAGTGTGTTCAAAATATTGTCGGCAGTAAGCTCTATTTCCGATTTGTGGTTGTAAACTATTTCGTTTAGGTAAGCAATTCCGAGCATACTCATAAACGCGCCTGGCACTCCATGTCCAGTACAATCGGCTACCGATATAAATATCTGATTTTCGATTTGCCTAACCCAATAAAAGTCGCCACTTACAATGTCTCTAGGCTTGTAAAAAACAAAATTATCTGGCAAAAAATGGTTTATGAACGATTCTTCGGGCAAAACTGCTTTTTGAATCAAACGAGCATATTGAATGCTTGCTGTGATGTTTTTATTTTTGATTTCGAGTTCTAAATTGGCTTTTTTAAGGTTTAAGTGAGTTTTTACACGAGCAATTAACTCTTCTTCAAAAAAAGGCTTGGAAATATAATCCACAGCTCCTAATTCAAATCCTTTTACAATAAATTCCTTTTCGCTTTTTGCAGTTAGAAATATGATAGGAATATTTTGAGTTAATTTATTGTTTTTTAATCTTCTACAAACTTCAAAACCATCCATTTCGGGCATCATTATGTCAAGCAAAATCAAATCGGGCATGTTTTTTTCGGCGTATTTCAAAGCTTTCTCTCCACAATCGGCTATTCCTATGTTGAAATTATTGGATATAAGTATGCTTACTGCCAGATTTATATTCTCCGAAATATCATCAACAACAAGTACCGTAAATCTTTTTGTATCCATTTTATTTTGTGTATAAGTTTTTTGCCAAAATTTTGCTTAGTAATGACTTAATTATAGCCGCTAAGTTACGTATTTTTTTCTAAATTTTTGATAAAATTATTAAATTATTAAATTGTTACATTGTTCAATTGTTAAATTGTTATTTTATTACAAAACCAATAAAAAATAAAGATACAAATTAATTTAAGTTAATGAACCAACGCAAAAAAAGCAATAATTGTTACTTAAAGCGTTCTTATCCAACTATTTTAATGGCATCTTTAAAATAATTGAGCAATTGATTTATCTTGCCCAAGTTGAAATTATTGATTGATTGCATTAAATAATCGCTGTACGTTTTCATTGCACTAATGTCGTATGCTTCTGCTATTTTTTCGATTCTTTTAGCAAACGATTTTAAATTATCTACCGACAGTATTTCGAGCAAATCGTGGTGTAGTGGCACTATTTGAGTTTTGAACTCGGCTACAAATTGAGCATTAGAAGTTAGATTTTGAATTTGTTGGTTCAAATTGGCTAACTCATTCGATTCGTTTTGTGTGTTAGAATCTTTCTTAACAATGCTCTCTTTTTGATGTTCTAAATACTTAGCTATTGTTTTGTACAAAACAATATCGTTGATAGGTTTTGTGATGTAATCGTTAAAAAATATGCTATATTTGGCAATTTCTTCTTTTGTAGCATTGGCAGTAAGTGCAATAATTGGAATATTGCGAAGATTATCGTCTGTTTTGATAATTTTTGAAGTATCTATTCCATTTAATTCGGGCATTTCAATATCCATTAGAATTAAATTGGGTTTGAAATTTTTGAGCAATTCGAGAGCTTGTCGCCCATTTTCAGCTTCGGTTATTACAAGTTCGGGAAATTCTTCCAAATAAAGAGAAATTAATTCCCTATTTGCAGCAACATCTTCTACATGCAAAATGGAAGCTGGCGAAAAATGAGTATAAAAAACGGGCTCTTCCTTTTTAATAAGTTCTTCATTATTAAAGAATTCTACTCCCGAAATATGAATAGTAAAAATAGAGCCTTCGCCTATTTTACTTTCTACCGAAACGCTTCCGTTCATTAATTCGATTAGGCTTTTTGTGATGGCTAATCCGAGTCCGGTACCTCCATATTTTTTTGAACTTTGTCCTTCAATTTGCCTAAAAGCTTCGAAAATTTTTTGTTTTTGGCTTTCAGGAATTCCTATTCCTGTGTCTTTCACCTTAATTTCTAAGTCAATTGAATCTAGTAGCGAATATTTATTTTGACAAAACGCTACACTCACATTTACTTCACCTTTTTCGGTAAATTTGAGGGCATTGCTTACCAAATTGAGCAAAATTTGGCGTAGCCTCAAACCGTCTAAAAGTAAGGTTTTAGGTAGATTTTCGTCAATTCTTATTATCAAAGGCACTCTTTTTCGTTCCGAAATTTCGGTAAAAATAAGTGGTATTTCGTTGATAATTTCAAACAAATTTATTTTTGTTTTTTGAATAGCCAATTGCCCAGCTTCTATTTTCGAAAGGTCTAATATATCGTTAATTAGTTCTAAAAGACTATTACCGCTGATTACAATTTTGTCGATGAACGATTTGTAACGTGGGTCGTCAATTTTTTGTTGCAAAATATTTGAAAATCCGATAATTGCATTCATAGGAGTGCGAATTTCGTGGCTCATATTTGCCAAAAATTCGCTTTTTAGTCTATTGGCTTCATCTGCTTCTTTTTTTGCGGCTTCGAGAGCTCTTTCTGTTATTTTGCGGTCTGTAATATCTACTCCAGAGCTTATAATTTCAGCCACATCACCGTTGGCATCTAAAATGGCTTTGTTTGCCCATGACACCCATATTCGCTTTCCCGATTTTGTTATATTTTCATTCTCTTCGATTGTGCTAGATTCTTTTATTGTATTGATAATAAAATCATTAATCATCTCAGCCAAGCCATTGTTGTTGCTGTCGTAAATAGGAACAATAATGCCAACTACATGTTTACCAATTGCTTCTTTTTCAGTATATTCAAATAGTTCGCAAGCAAACTCGTTCATAAAAGTGATAATTCCATTGGTATCTATTTTGATGATTGCCGTGCGAGCATTGCTTACTAAGTGTTTGTATTTTTCTTCGCTTTGTCGCAAGGCTTGTTCTACGATTTCTCTATCAGTAACATCTTGAAAAATAGTTAGTTTCTTATTATCTTCAATTAAAACGTTGCGTACTTCTAGTATTTTGCCATCGTCTGCAACCGATTCATATTCAATAGTTTTCTTCCTAATTTTCAATTCGTCGAAAACACACCACTTACAAATTTCTTTTTGGTGATAAAGAGCTTCATAGCAAATTTTGCCTACCGGATTGGTTTGTAATTTCTCCTTCAAAGCAGAATTTGCATACTCGATTGTAAAATCAGAAGTTGTAATATAAATCCCATCTTTGAACGAATCGAGAATTAGACGTTGCTTGGCTTCGCTCTCGCGCAAAGCGAGTTCGTTTTTTTTGCGTCCGGTAATGTCGGAAAACATGGTAAGCGTATAAGGTTTTCCGCCAATTTTGATAATATTGGCAAAGGTTGCGCTTGTTACAACCGTTTTGTCTTTAATGATGAAATTGATTTCTAAATCAACTACCTTCCCCTTGCTTTTGAGTTCGTTCCAAAATTTAACTCTGTCTTCGATACTATAAAAGCCCAAATCTATTACATTTTTGTTTATAATTTCTTGCTTTGTGTATTTCGATTTTACGCAAAGTTCGTTATTAACATCTATCACGATGCCATTTTCGTCAGTTATTGAGATAGGTTGTGGTGAAAAATCGAAAATAGTTCTAAATTTCACTTCATTTTCCTCTGCATTTTCTTTGGCTTTTTTGAGTTTTACGTTTATTTCTTTGAGCTGCTCCTCATATTTTATTTGCTCGGTCATATTACTCACCGCCAATCCAAGCCCCTCTCCTACTTTAAAAGCCCTAATGCGTAAGTGCAAATCTTTAAAAACCGAATTAGGCATAACATTCTCAGCCACATAAGGTTTTCCGGTTTCTATCACTTTTAGATAATTGGTATAGCGTTCTTCCTTTTCTTCCATACTCGATAGCTTTAATATATTCTGCCCAATTAAATTTTCCTCATGCAAATTGTTTGCTTTGAAATATTCTGCTGCTATTCGGTTGTAATTAAGCAAATTGAGATTTTTATCGTAAAGCACAAATGCATCGGTAGCAGAGTTGAAAAAACTATCGAAAATTTCACTTTTTTCTTTTAATTCCTGCGTTCGTTCTTCTACTTTTAAATCTAATTCTTTATTGAAATTTTCAAGTTTTTCGGTATTTTCTTTTATTTTTTTATGCGCATTTTTTATTTCG
>JFJP01039680.1_pt1 | contig 12927 bp, 8 predicted proteins | sample 431651 | NCBI WGS metagenome assembly JFJP01 (sample SAMN02602958, study PRJNA72255) | Microbial mat metagenome, whole genome shotgun sequencing project. | biome: fresh water; feature: sink hole; material: water; isolation source: purple microbial (photo- and chemosynthetic) mats found in... | reverse complement strand
AATAAAATCCGATAACATAAATACCTTCATCGAGAAGTTTGGCTGCCATTTCCTGGCTCAGTTTTGCATCGTAAAGCATTACGGCACAGATGGCGCTTTGAGTAGGTTTGATATCGAAACCGGCTGCGAGCATTTTCGCAACAAAATATTCAGTATTTGCATGCAGTTTATCCTGTAATTCGTTTGTTTCGCTCATCATTTCAAACATGCGTATGCCGGCAGCAGCTACCACCGGAGGAATTGAATTGCTGAAAAGATAAGGACGCGAACGCTGACGAAGCAGATCGATAATTTCCTTTTTACCGGTTGTAAATCCGCCAATGGCACCGCCAAATGCTTTACCCAGAGTACCGGTAATTATCTCTATTTTACCTTTCAGGTTGTGAAGTTCGGTAATCCCACGACCGGTTTTGCCGACTACTCCTGCTGAGTGACATTCATCCACCATAATCATGGCATCGTATTTCTGAGCCAGCGCATAAATTTCATCCAACTTAGCTGCGTTTCCATCCATAGAGAAAACGGCATCGGTAACAATTAGCCTGAAATTCTGAGCCTGTGCCAGTTTTAACTGTTCTTCGAGGTCGGCCATATTTGAATTTTCGTAGCGATAACGCTGTGCTTTGCAAAGCCTGACTCCGTCGATGATGGAAGCATGGTTGAGTGAATCGGAGATAATTGCATCATTTTCGCCCAGAAGTGGTTCAAAAACTCCGCCATTGGCATCGAAACAGGCAGCATAAAGGATAGTATCTTCGGTTCCGAAAAACTCAGCTATTTTAGCTTCCAGAGTTTTGTGGAGGTCCTGTGTGCCACAGATAAAACGCACCGACGAAAGGCCGTAACCGTGTGTATCGAGAGCTTCTTTGGCAGCAGCAATAAGTTTTGGATTGTTTGACAGTCCGAGGTAATTGTTGGCGCAGAAGTTGAGTACTTCGGCACCTGAACTGATTGTGATTTCGGCGCCCTGAGGGGAAACAATAACACGTTCGTTTTTAAATAAACCGGCTTCTTTTATTCCGGCAAGTTCTTTGGTAAGGTGATCCTGAAATTTGGAGTACATATTGTTTTAAGGATTATTGTTTATAAGTTGGGGTTTTGTGTTCTGAATAAAGAGTTCAAAAGTTCAAGGGTTCAAAGTTCCGGGTTCCGGGTTCCATGTTCCGGTACCCGTGATTCTGAGTTGGAAAGCAGTTTTTAAGATTCGATTCAAATGCCTTAGTAATGATTTCTCTTCGTAAAATTTATTTGAATCCGGGAGCAAAGGTAAAAATTATTGCACTGTAACAATGGAATTTGAATAATTTGTAACTTATTTATAATCAGTATTGAAACCAGAATATTTTGAACCAATAAATCGGTATTAAACTGCAAAAGCACCTTCGTGGAGGTGCTTTTGCATGATTTTTACAAGATAATAGTTTCAGTCAAAAAATCATGACTTTACCGAATTACGAATTCCATCAGCATACAAAACTTTGTTGAATTTGAAAGTCTGGTCGAATTTACCGGAATCAAAAATATAATCGGAATCGTACTGATATAGCATTTCCACACTCTCCTTAATAATTGGATTAAAAAGGCCGGCCATTTGAATCATCAATTTTGGCAAGACTGTGATTTTAGGTTTTACATTTAGTTCTTTTGCTGCAATTTCGACAATTTGTTGCGTTGTTAATACATTCATATCAGCAGGCAGGTGCCAGGTTTGGTTAAAGGCTGAAGGAGTATTTCCAAGTAAAGCAGTTGCTTTACCGGCATCCGGCGTGTAAGTAAAACTATGTTTCAGGTTTTTACTGATCATAAGCTGGGCAGCTTTTTCTTTTTTAAGGTTTTCGAAAACCATCATGTTCAGGAAACTGTTGTTTGTTTCCGGACCATAAAAATCGGCTGATCGGGCAATAAGAGCTGTTAATGAGCCATTAGCAACTTCATTTAAAATCATAGTAGCTATTTTGGCTCTCACTTCGCCTTTACGGCTGCAGGGATTAAAAGGCGTTTCTTCGGTCATGAGACCTACAACCTTTCCATACATATACACATTGTCAAAAAATACCAGTTTGGCATTGTTTTCCTTGCAGGCGTTAATAACATTCTGCATCAGTCGGGGCCATTGTTCCTGCCATACTTTGCTATCATATTGCAGTCCTGCTGTGAGATAAACTATTTCGGAACCTTTTACGGCTTTCAGAACATCGTCGGCTGATGTGAGATCAGCTGAAACCAGTTCTTCTTTTCCTGTTACAAATTTCGGCTTACGGCTAACCAGCCTTATTTTATCTGTGTATTCGGGTAACGATGTTGCCAGGTGATTGGCAATTATGCCGCCTGATCCTAAAATGGTTTGCATAGTTTCGTTTTTTCGCAAAGGTAAAACGCAAAATATTTTTATTTAATGATAAAACGGTAGACAGATAGTTTTGTTAGAGTGAATATCGTGAATAAATCGGTAAACGAGAGTTCATTAATTGAAAGAGAATATTTCAGCTCCAGACTCCGGCAATCTTTTCCCCGCAATACCTGCAGTTTCCGGCTGAAATATTATTTTGAATCACCCTGAATCCTTTACGTTGTACGACAGTTTTTCCGCATTTAGGGCAGGTCGTGTTTTCGAGGTTGGAGCCAGGCAGGTTGCCGACATAAACATATTTCATCCCCGCATTCAAGGCTGTTTCGCGGGCTCTTTGCAAAGTAAGTAAAGGTGTTGCCGGCAGTTGAGTAAGTTTGTATAAAGGTGAAAAACGGCTGAAATGCAATGGGCTTTCATCCATTTTATTGGTAACAAACCATTTACACATATCGCGGATTGTTTTCATGTTATCAGTCCAGGATGGAATAACAAGGTTGGTGATTTCGAGCCAGACTCCTTCTTCCTTTAAAACCTGGAGCGTTCGCAAAACAGGCGCAAGTTTACCTGAATTAAGTTTAAGATAAGTGTCCTCTGTAAATCCTTTCAGATCGATATTGGCAGCATCCAGGTGTTTGCATAGCATTCTCAGAGGTTGCTCGTTTATATATCCATTTGATTTGTAAATATTTTTTATCCCTTTTTCATGTGCCAGCCGCGCTGTATCGTAAACGTATTCGTAAAAAACAGTTGGTTCGCCATAGGTGTAAGCAATACTTTCGCAGTTGTTTTTTAAACATGCATCAACAACATTGGCTGGCATCAGGTCCATATTCTCCGTTTCTTTTGGACTTTTCTGCGAAATTTCCCAGTTCTGGCAATTCAAACAGGTGAAATTACATCCAGCAGTAGCAATAGAAAAAGCACGCGAGGAAGGAAGGAAATGAAAAAACGGTTTCTTCTCAATCGGGTCAATATGCACAGCGCATGGATTGCCATATGCAATGGAATACAACTTATCCTTTACATTGATGCGGTTACGGCATTTGCTGGTTTCCATGCGTTTGAGCGTGCATTGGTTAGGGCAGTTGGTGCATTCAACGCCACGCGGAGTAACTTTATAATGATAGGCTTCGCGGCTCCATTTCCAGAGTGTACTTTCCATTGGGACTTCAGGAAATCCATTCATTCCGGCCATAAGTAATTGGTTCTTACAAATCAGGCAGGCTGCCGATGCTAAGCTTGTTGTTATGAATATGCGTCTGTTCATCGCCGACAAGCATAAAACTTATACAAAAATACGACATATGTTCTCTTTTGATGTTTGTAGTGCAAATAAAATTGAGATTTACGCTTGTTTTTTTATAAGCAAGAGAATGATCCCAAACATACTTACACCAGCAACAACATAAAGAGAGGTTATAAATCCAAAAGAAGGTACAATCCACGCGTTTATAAGCAAGGCTCCTGCAGCCGATCCAATCAGGTCAGCAGAATAGTTAGTTGCAGCTACTTTATTTATATTGCCGGATTTAAGAATGGAAGCAATATGAAACTGAGCACCTGTTACTGTTGCTATGCAAATGATAAGTATGCTGAAAAGAATGTGCATCAGTATGGATGAGAGCTGAAAATTACCGGAAAGGCAGATTCCTGCCAGGCTCAATACTATCAGTACTACTGAAATAAATTGCAGTTTTACAAGAGTATTATAGGTCGCATTTTTCGGAAAATGCTTTGCCAGAAAGACTCCGGTTGCCAGTCCTGCCATAAAAAGGGTAATGAAAATTCCAGTCATCAGGTAAATATAGCCGTACAATACCTGGAAAGTAAGTATCAGGATTATTTCCAATGAGAAGGAACTAAAACCAGCCGAAAACAAAGCCACTGTTATCCCGCCGGAGCGAATGCCTGTAAGTATCAGCAACAGGATAAGCGGAAAAACCAGGAAGTATGCACCGGAATTTCCGGAATAACTCAACCAATAGTTCAATTGCCGGTAACAGGCCACCGGCTCAAAATCACGATTTATCGGGGCTTCGACAGAAATCCGTTTCATGATTTTATCTGAGCGCTCCTTCAGCGAAACATCATCGAGGTAATATTCATTAACATATTCGTTTGTTATTCCACGACTTCCGCCAAGACCGGAAACAGCGGTAGTTAAAGGTCCATCCGAAGCCAGGAAATAGTTTTTCTCTCCGGGAATCACCAGAACATTTTTAAATATAGCTTTGAGTGTCTGATGCATAGTGGATTGAATTTTTAAGGCGTCGCTCCCTACGTAATTAAAGGTAGACAGCAGACTTAGCGTTACAATGCCCTGTTCGGCAAGCAGTTTTTTAACACGAACTAAAAATTCAAATGTATACAAGCGGTTGAGATGAAGTGTCGAAGGTTCAGGCAGATTCAGGATTATTGCGTCAAAACTTAGCGAGTCGATCTTCGTAATTAAGGGCTGTGGCTGCATTAGCAACCGATCTTTTTCCTGCGACATTTTATTCACCAATAACCGCGGATCACCAAAATGCATTTTAAAACGCTTATCTGCCGGCAACCGCTGGAATGCCTTGCCGAGAACCTGTATCTGCGGATTGATCTCCAAACATTCAAGCCTTTTCAAAGGATACTTTAAACATTCTTCGGAGATGCCTGAAATTCCACTTCCAATTAGCAGAACATTTCCATTCACAGTGCGCTGAAGCAAAGCATAGTGAACGGCTTCTTCGTTCGCAGTTGTATTATTTGTGGTGAAAAGAAGTGTGTTATTCTCAAAGAAGTTCATCTGACCTGCGTTTTCTGTCACAACAAGCTTTCCGTACGGAGTATCTTTAAAAGAAACAATTTCCTGGTCTGGAAACAGGAATTGCATGGCTGTTTTATCCAGGTTCGAGACTAAAGTGGCAAATGCAAGAATTATAGCAACAGAAACATACAGATGAAATTTTTTCCTGACTGAAAAAATTTCTTTCCTGCTGATCAGGAAAAGAATCATACTGTTAAGTACCAGAATAATGGCAAGATTCTGAAATGGTTCAAAAATGAAAATGAGAACCAGGCTGCACAATATTCCCGCTGTAATGCTTCCAATTGTTTCCCATCCGTAAGTAAGGCTGATTGCATTTTTATTAAGCGTATGCGAGAGATATTGGCTAACAGCATTGAAGAGCCAGCCGGAAAGAAGGCAGAAAGGCGCCAGTAAAATGCTGGTTCCGAATATAATCTGACCAATGCCTGGCATGCCTCCAACCGGAAGAACTATATTTCTCATCCAATTTAGCAGGAAAAGCGTTATTATAGGAATTATAGCCAAAGTGAATAATACGGTCATGATTCCTTTCAGCCCGGTGTGGTTTTTGGCTTTTCGATTCAATAGCGCTCCAAGCCCGGTAAGTAACATCCAGTTAGCCAGTACAATGCCAATTACAATTTCGTTTCCGTTAAAAACGGATAAAAACTCGCGGATCAGAATCAACTGGGTGGCCATGGCGGTAAAACCAAGGCTGAAAGGAAGACGTTTCAGGTTAAATCCAAGTCTGTAAATAGGTGAAATTGAGGGTGTTTTAAAAACTGAATCATCAGATTCATGGCTGTCTTTGTCAGTTTTATTAAACATAGACCGGTAATATTTCATATGCCATGAAAAGTGAAAAACAGCGATCAGGAAAAGCGCAATTCCAAAATCCACATGCCACACCAGGAGGCTGTCAGTTAATGGTAGATCAATTTTGTAATTTACAGTAATTGCCAGCATTATCCCCAGGCTTCCAGCTACAACAATTGCAAGCAATAATAAATTGTTCCAGAATTTCTGCTGCAAGCTTACGGAAATTACCCCAAATCGGACTAATGCCAGGGAGATGCCATAAAATAACAGGCATAAAGCACTTATAGTCACAACGGAATAAGGAGTATCGGGCATATTTTAAAAAGTAAACAATTAAAGATTTAAAATTATTTACGATTTACGAATGACGATTTACGAATGATGGTTTACGATTTACGAATAATGATTTACGATTTACAAATGATGATTTACAAATGACGAATGACGATGTACGATTTACGGATGACGATGTACGATTTACGAATGATGATTTACGAAAATAGCAAATAACGATTTCCAGACGGTTATCTGAATTTTAAAGATCAAACAAACCAGAAGCCGGCGTTAATCCTTTTCCCCAAACACAAATGCCTGGTAAATATATATTTCTGCATCTTTATCTTTCCAGCCGTCCCATCCGATGCCTGCTTTATCGCGGGCGCAATGGCCCAGGAATTCTTCCAGGCTCCAATGTGTTTCGGTGGCAACCTGGGGTAAAAACGTACCGCTTCTGCTTCCCTTTTTAATGTAAATCCCATCGATACCAAGCCTGATCGCATTAACATCACTGATTTTCTGCATAGGCGAAAGCATCGAAATCTCAATGTCGATCAGTTTCAATTCCGAAAGTGTAACAGCATCGAAACGGTAGTCCTGTGTAGCTGCTGCTATTGCCATTTGCTGAACAATTTTGTAAAGTGGCTTATCCGCTTCGAAGTGTCCGATGCATCCCCGGAGTTCGCCAGCTTTTTTTAATGTTACAAAGGCTCCTGCCTTACTTAATAAAGAAGTTGACAGGGATTCTACATCAATGGATGCTGTCTGGCTTTCCTGTAAGTAAGTTTTAATTGTAGTACGGGCAATCTGAAGCAATTCTTTCTTGTCCGAATCGGTTAATGCCACCGTACCCGTCTTATGCTGCAATACGGTAAGGGCATAATATCCAACTACTCTATCCAAATCACCATATTGCGAATCGCCTGAATTTTTGTATAGAATCTGCTTATAAGTAATTCCTGACATTTCCTCGGTGAGATACATCAAAGTAATAACCGAAGGCCAGGAGCAGCAACCAGTAGCCAGGTTTTCGATTTTCTTCCTGGTGCAGTTCTCAACAGTGTTCAGGAATTTATCCGGATTGTTGGTCACAATGGCATCTGCAATCTGGTGGTCGATGATTGATGCATCTTTATAGGCCGGATAATGAGAAAAGTCGGTGCTGATCACAAAGAGATTTTCTGTTGAAAAATAAGGGCGCAACGCTTTTGCTATCAGCTGACAGGTCAAAGGATCCTGCGTTCCCAGAAGAATCGGTACAATCTTAAAATCTTTTTTCAGGAAATATTGCAGAAAAGGAATCTGCACTTCAATACTGTGTTCCGACTTATGAAATTGCGGATCGAAAGCTAAAACCGTATTTTCAACAGCCAGTTTTTGTGCGGTTTCGAGATCGGTTGCAACAGCTCCAAGCGGCGTGCTATAATTACCGATACTATAAATGGACGCTCCTGCAAATGCATTGCGATGGCTGCTTCCCAGGATGAAAATGGTTTTATATTCCTTTTGCGGATCCAGCTGGCTGAAAGCTGCCGCCGCCACTTCCCCAGAAAACACATATCCGGCATGGGGTGAAATAATTGCCATTGCCTCACTGTCAGAATTATGAACTGGTGCTTTTGCAAAATAAAGTTTTAATATTTGTTGAATTTCAACAGGATCGGAAGGGTAAAATGTTCCTGCAACAGCTGGCGGACGATTTTGTAAGGTATCTGGAGTTTTCATGGTTACCGGTTGATTGTTATGCGATTGACAATTACTAAAAAAAACTAATGCCAGCAGAATTGCCAACATAATAATTTTTGAATAGATGCCATTGAATATCACAATCAGAAGATTTATTCAGCACCATAAAAGTACAAAATCTGATAAAAAATAGCAAGAAGTTTTGTAATGTCAATCCTGATTCTGCTTCAGTATTCAATTTTATTAGACTTGAAATAAGTAGCCGGAAGTCCAAAGCCGGAAGTCCGAAATGGTTGGTCTATACTTAAAAGGGAAATTTGTATTGCTTTCACTACAGGAATATAAGGAATCAGAAACCTGTATTTAAAAGTGTTTGCCAACCTGAAATAGCAATGGACAGAACGCTTTGCTGCATATACTTCTGACTTCCGACTTCCGGCTTCCGACCTTGGAAATATATTGGCACAACCACATTCTCAGAAAAGTACTATTTTTGCAGACTAACAATAAGTACCCATTGAAAATAGCAGCATTAGTATCGGGAGGCGTTGACAGTTCAGTTACGTTGCATCTTTTAAAGGAGCAGGGTTACGAACCGGTAATCTTTTACATCCAGATAGGGATGAAAGACGAAGAGGGTTTTATGGATTGTTCTTCCGAAGAAGATATTGAGCTTACCACCTGGTTGGCAAAGTATTATGGTTTAAAAATGGAAGTTGTTCCTTTGCATAAAGAGTATTGGGATAATGTTATGGCTTATGCGCTCGATGCCGTTCGCAAAGGGCTTACGCCCAACCCGGATGTGATGTGTAACCGGCTTATTAAATTTGGAGAGTTCGAAAAATACTGGGGCAAGGATTTTGATAAAATTTCGACCGGGCATTACGCAAATACTGTTGTTGAAAATGGTAAAACCTGGTTAGCAACAGCAAAAGATCCGATAAAAGACCAGACCGATTTCCTGGCCCAGATCACTTACCAGCAAGTGAGCAAATTGATGTTTCCGATTGGTAACCTGGTGAAAAGCGAAGTCCGCGCTTTAGCTCATAAACAGAATATGCCAAGCGCCCATCGCCGCGACAGCCAGGGGATTTGTTTCCTGGGGAAAGTGAATTATGTTGATTTCCTTCGTAAATACATAGGTGAAAAAGAAGGTAAAATCGTAGAACTAGAAACAGGCAAAATACTCGGTAAGCATAAAGGATACTGGTTTCATACCATAGGGCAGCGCAAAGGGCTTAACCTGGGCGGCGGACCGTGGTTTGTTGTAAAAAAAGATTCTGTTGAAAACACTATTTTCGTTTCCAACGGCTATGATCCCATCTCGCAATACCAGGATGTGATTGGATTGACTGACTTTAATTTTATCAGCGGAAATCCATGGCAGGAAGATGCATTGGAACACGAAATTACCTTTAAAATCCGTCATACGCCAGATTTCACCAAAGGAATCCTGCGAAAGGAAGGCGAAAAATATATAATTCAATCATCAGTTCCGGTTTCGGGAGTTGCAGCTGGTCAGTTTGGCGTGCTTTACGATAAGGACTCAAGGATTTGCTTTGGGAGTGGAGTGATTGAATAAGGGATTGGGATTTAAGGAACCAGGAATAGCAACGCTGAGCTCATTTCGGCAGGTTCAGGTTTTTGTTTCAAGTTGTGGCACTAAGCAAATATTATTTAAAACTTTATGAAAAACTCAAAACTACATTTCAGACTGATTCTTGTCCTTACTCTGGCGTTTGCCTTTTTCTCCTGCAATCAGAATAGCGGACCCAGTTACGAAAAATACCTTAAAATGAAAGATTACACCTGGGATCGTTTTGATCAGAAATTCTTTGAAATTCCTATCGAAGATACCGAAAAAAACTACAATATCTCTTTTGTGGTTCGTCATACTGCCCAACTCAAGTACAACAATCTTCCGGTTTATATCATTCTCACCACACCTGCAGGCGTGGAACAAATTCAGGAAATATCGGTACCCGTTAGCGACAGCGGTAAAATGATTGCTGTACCAACAGGTAATATTTATGAAGTCAGTACAGTTTTATGGAAAGGTATCAGTTTATCTGAAAAAGGGAAATACAAGATCAGTATCGAAAATATGATTCCTAAAATTCAGATTGAAGGGATAGCTGAGATTGGGATTGTGGTGAATGAATCGAAATAGGCAGGTTCTGGAAATCTGTGGCTAAAATGCATATTGATCAGACTGATTATTACACATTTTTAAACTGTGTATTTTTAAAGTTGCACAATATTCATCTGATTTTTTAAATATTGGTGATGATACTTCGAAGTGACCATCCAGCCAGGAGTGCATTTGTGTTTAACTGCATCATTAACAAGTATTAACTTTTCTTAAGCCTGATTTACAGCTACTTTTGCAAAGTAATATCCGTTTCAATGCGCCTTAGTATTCTGTTAATCTTTCTCTTGCTTTTTGTTTTCACAGATTTGAATGCACAAGTTGCTGCAACCGGCTCTATTGTGAATGTTGAAGGATTTATTACAAATCCCCAGGGAAAATATATTGAAAATGTGCACGTTGTAAATGTTACAGGCGCACGGGGAACAACAAGTAACTGGCAAGGTCAGTTCAAAATAGTTGCTTATCCGGGTGATACGTTAAGAGCTACCTGTGTTGGTTACATACCATTTTCGTATCACATTCCTGTTAACGGTCAATCGCCTGTAATCCCTATGCATATTATATTGCAGGTTGATACACTGGAGATTTCAGGAGTAGAGATTTATCCCTGGCCTGCTGATGCCAGAGCGTTGAAAGAAGCTGTGCTTGCCATGGAGGATCAAACCCCAAAAGTACCTGATCTGAAACTGAACGATTCAAAATTTTACAATATGCCGCTTCCCGGTGGACAGCCACAAAGGAGCAGCACGCCAGGACTAGCAAATCCGGGATTAACGGTTACTATTCCCGGCCCTATTACAGCTTTGTATGATGCATTCAGCAAGGAAGGAAAAAGCAGGCGGAAATATGAATTACTCGCAAACCAGGATCAGAAAAAAGTTGTAGCCGCCCGCAGATACAATGCTGAAGTTATTAAGCAAATAACGTCATTCAGAACGGATAAGGAAATTCAGGATTTTATGATGTATTGCAATCTTTCAGTTGATTTTATTGTTAGTTCAACAGAATATGATTTGTACAAAGCGATACACGAATGTTTGCTTGCCTACAATGCAGAGAAACAAGGAAAGATATAATTTGCCGTTTCAAATCCGATATGGACCAGATTCCAAGCCTCAGATTTCGAGTCTCAAACGCTACATCCCGATCCCTTTTTGGATCCAGGTTTATTGGGATTTTTTATTAGATGAATCTCACAAACCTTACTATAAGCATTCTCATTATAAGCTTTCCAGCATTTTAGCCGCAACAATTTTATCGTCTGCCAGCTGTAACTGAAGATCACCTAAACTGCCGAATCGTTTTTCGTTGCGTATACGTTCTATAAACGTCAATGTTATTTCCTTGTCATAAATATCCTGGTTAAAATCGAAAATATTGGCTTCGATAGTCAGGCGGTCAGCATCGATGGTAGGCCTGTAACCAATGTTAGTCATAGCCTTGAAAACGGAATCATTTATTTTCACCAGCGTGGCATATACACCTTGTCCGGGAACCAGTTTGTGTTTGTAAGTGAGTTTAAGATTTGCAGTTGGGTATCCTATATTTCTCCCGATTTTATTTCCGGCAACAACTACCCCTGTCATTTCGTATGCATATCCAAGCATGGTGGCCGCAAGTTTAACATCGCCATCGAGCAAAGCACGCCTTACTATCGATGAACTTACAGTATGTTCAGCAACTAATACCATTGGCAATTCATCAACGGTAAAGCCAAATTCCATGCCCATTTTGCTGAGCATATCAAAGTCGCCCTGCCTGTTCTGGCCAAAAAAATGATCATATCCGGTAATCACATGGCTGACTTTTATCTGGTCAACCAGGATATTTTTTATAAAATCATGGGGAGTGATCTTTGAAAACTCAAGGTCGAAAGGTATTACCAAAACAACATCGACACCAGCTATTTCGAAGCGCTTAAGTTTTTCATCAAGTGTTTGCAAAAGGCGCACTTCGGCATTATGCGGCAGCACCAGTTTGGGATGTGGGTCAAAAGTGATTATTACAGATTCACAGTTTTTCTGCCTTGCAATTGCCGATAAGCGGGTGATAATTTCCAGATGTCCGCGATGCACACCATCAAATACTCCTACCGTTGCCACCGGATTGCAGCGCGACTTAAATTCAGATATCTGACGGTAGATTCGCATTAGTTACGATAAGTTAAAAGTGGGGCGAGTGGCATTGTGTTAAATTTCAATAGGCAAATTCCAGGATTCATTTTCCAGGATCAGAATATTCCGACCTTCAAATTGAGATTCATTTTATTATTTTCTTGTGATTTAAAATCTGGGTCCTGGAATTTCGAGAAAAGTTAAGGGTATAATTCGATTGGGAAATGACCGACAGGCGAAATTACGACCTTACCAACTCGTTATTCATCAGGTATGCAGCTATCTGAACAGCATTGGTAGCAGCTCCTTTGCGGAGGTTATCGGCTACAATCCAAATGTTGATGGTATTTGGCTGTGATTCGTCGCGGCGGATACGGCCTACAAAAACCTCATCGCGACCTTCAGCATACTTTGGCATCGGGTAAATGGATTTTTCAGGCTCATCCTGTACCACAACACCTTTAGTTGAAGATAAGAGTTTGTTTATCCATTCCATCTCAAATTCTTTTTCAAACTCAATGTTAACTGATTCTGAATGACCGCCTGTTACAGGAACACGAACTACCGTTGCAGTAACACGAATTGAGTTATCGCCCAGAATTTTGCGTGTTTCATTCAGAAGCTTGGTTTCTTCAGTAGTATATCCGTTGGTTTCGAAAGTGCCGCCATGAGGAAACAAATTCATATCAATGGGGTGGGGATAAACCATATTGGTGCGTGTGCCGGCACGTTCATTCATCAGTTG
>JFJP01039679.1_pt1 | contig 12927 bp, 14 predicted proteins | sample 431651 | NCBI WGS metagenome assembly JFJP01 (sample SAMN02602958, study PRJNA72255) | Microbial mat metagenome, whole genome shotgun sequencing project. | biome: fresh water; feature: sink hole; material: water; isolation source: purple microbial (photo- and chemosynthetic) mats found in... | reverse complement strand
ATTTATAAATAATATTTTAAATCACCCACTGTGGTGATTTTTCTTTTGCTTTGAAAAAACTTTTTTTTATACTAAAGATAGTTTTTATTATTTTCTCATATCATGAAAAAAATCATTATTTTATGCTTTTGTAGTAGTCTTATTATCATATCAGGTTGCAGCTTACCAAGTAAAAATACTACTCCTGGAACTTCTACTCCTATCGTATCCACCAAGCCATACGAGATCGGGTCAGTAGATACTGCTTTTCAACTCCTAGGACCAGATCATAAAATCGAGATCGGAGCAGTTCCAGATCCTAAGATACAAGGAATCTCTTGTTTTTATTCTCGTGCGAAAACAGGAGGTATCAAATGAGGTCTCTGACTTGCTGAAGATACATCTGATGCTTCAGTAGCTTGTCGTCAGATCGGACCTATTGTGTTTACAGAAGCAATCAAAGAGCAAGAAGAGATACGAAATGAAAGTACTAGTCTCTTATTTAAGAAAATTAGAATCGTAAGATTTTATGATAATAAATCAAATAGTCTTATCTATCTGGTTTATTCTGACAAGCTCATCGATGGTTCTCCAAAAAATTCACTCTCTGCTGTAGCTCTTGATACTGTACAACCATTACTCAAATAATATACTACGGAATATTTTTCAATTTTAAAAAACCCAATCCGTAAAAACGTCATGGGATTTATAAGACAATAGATTTTTGGCTTAACCTATTGTCTCATTTTTTTAGTATAAATACTGAGAAATTATCTCAGTAAACAAACTGCGGACTATGGTGTGAATCTCATATGGAGTGCCATGAGCCTCAATAAGTTTGTAAGTTCCTGCTCTTTCAGCAAGTGGTCTTACAGCCAAAGAGGCGTTTTGGTACTGTTCATGACGTACTTCAATAATAGCACGTTCGTCGTCTTTACGCGGTTGTTGAGCAGCAAGTATAGCTTGTTGACGACGTCCCTCTGCTCGGGCTACGCACACATCTTGACTAGCGTCAAAATCCAGTGTTAAGTCCAGTTTTAAATTACTATCAATTTCTTGAAGAATTTTTAGTGTGCCTTCCATCTGGTTGGCGGTGCGAATTACACCGTCCAAGAATATGAATTGATACTGAGAAAGATCTAGAAGTATAAACTCATGACGAAGGATTTTGAAGATCATATCATCATCAACTAGCTTTCCACTTTCTGCTGCTGCTCTACTCTTTTCCATAAACTCTGCATGTAATGGATGAGACTCTTCTTTTACAATTGCTCGGCAAAGATCACCGGTTGCAATATACAATACTTTAAATCCCATCCACTCTAAAAGAGATGAAATAAGAGTGTATTGAGTACCTTTCCCGACACCGGGAGCCCCCATCAAGAGAGTCACAAAGGGAGTTGTTCTTGTACCTTTTAATTTTAAATCTAATTTTTGCATAATTTCTTTTTTATTTTACGTGAATGATTATTATTTTCATCAATTTCCTTCTTATTTTTATAATATGCCAATTTATTATAAAGCTTTCAAGAATATTGACATATTATATATAATGATTTTACTAAGATATTCAAGTGAGATTTGAATAAAAATGAGTTAGTATAAATCTATCTTTTACAAGAATAATATTTTAGAGCTCTTGTAATTTATATATATATTTGATATAGTATATTAAAATAAGATACAACCTATTTTAGAATAATCCTATCATGAATCCTCTCACTCCAGAAGAACATCATATCATCATAGAAAATGAAGTAGCGATACTCGGTGGAGGATGTTTTTGGTGTATCGAAGGAGCATTGCAACAACTCCCAGGTATTATTGAGATCAGAAGTGGCTATATGTGAGGCAAGAGGCCATTTCCAACTTACGAAAGAGTCTGTACTGGTGTGAGTGGATATATCGAAGTCGTGCAAGTGTTTTTTGATCCTACAATACTCAGTTATGAAAAGTTATTAGGATATTTTTTCGCACTTCATGACCCTACAAGTAGAGACCAACAAGGTAACGATAATGGTTCACAATATAGATCAGTAATCTTTACCAACTCTGATGATCAATCACTGAAAGCACAAGACACGATAACAACCCTCAATCAATCATGACAGTATTCCAAACCGATCGTGACAGAGGTCAGGCCTGCTGAAACTTTTTATCTTGCAGAAGATTATCATCAAAATTTCTATGCCAATAATCCAAACAAACCGTATTGCCAGCTTGTCGTCAAACCCAAAATAGAAAAAATTCAATCACTTATCAATCATTCCTAACATGTTATTTACAAAGGTCAAAACCGAACATCATATTCTCAAGGAGTTTCATCCTTTTTTGAGAGAAATTGAAAAACTAACAGAGATACAAAGAATCATCCCCTGACGCATCGTCCGTGAACAGTCTGGCAGATGAGAGATGAGGATCAATTTTTCGTATAATACTCCGACAGGACTCAAATATAAATTGTGTAAATGATCGACAGCACAAGAGATTTTTGTGATCGTACAACAAGGCACAGAACAGCTCGTCCAAGATACAATTGCAATTATTAGCAAGAAACATATAATGTAATTATAATTTATAATTCTATATTTTTAATTATGAACTCAAAAATTAGTATAGTAATCTGTGTATTATTTGTATGATTCTTTGTGTCGTGATGTACATCTTCACCAAAAGAACAAACTGATACTCCAGTAAGAGTTGTAGAACAGAAAGCTATCCAACAACGCATCTTCATCCTATGAGATAGCCTTAGTGCATGATATCAGCTTGCCTATGAAGATTCTTATCCTGCACAGCTTGAACAACTCTTACAAGATCAATGATATGCTATCAAAGTCATCAATGGTGGAGAGTCTGGAGATACTAGCGAATGACTTGTCTCCAGAGTCGATCGAATCACGGCAGATGCTCAGTCTGGTGATATTGCACTCATCGTGATAGGTTGAAATGATGGATTACAATGATTATCTACTGAAGCACTCAAGAATAATATTACTGAAATAATCTCATCATTACAATCACGTGGGATGAAAATCATACTCTGATGAATGCAAATTCCGACCAATCTTGGTGAATCATATAGATCAAGTTTTGCAGCCGTCTATCCTACAGTCGCAAATAATACAAACTCTACACTGATACCATTTATACTGTCATGAGTAGCAGGTATCCCAGAACTCAATCTCCGTGATGGTATCCATCCAAATACTACAGGACAAGCTATTGTAGCTAAGACGGTGTTTAATGTTGTTATTAAGTCATTAAGCATTAAGGACATGAAAGATTAAAAACATTAAGCATGAAATCATTATTTTATATCAAATATAATTCAAATGAATCAACAAATTCCAAATTGTTTCTATAGAGTTAGTAGTAAAGCACTAATTTTTGACGAAGCAAAAAGATTTTTATTAGTCAAAGAAAATAATGGTTTCCGAGAATTGCCAGGTGGTGGTTTAGATTTTGATGAAAATCCACAAGATTGCATAAAAAGAGAAATAAAAGAAGAAATGTGAGTTGATACAACGTTCATATCAGCACAACCAAGTTACTTTCTCACAACAAAAAATCTAAAAGGTAATTATATTGCTAATATATTGTATGAAACACAAGTCGATAATTTCAATTTTCAACCATCTGAAGAATGTATAGAAATTAAATTTTTCACCAAACAAGAAGCATTACAAGAAAAAAATCTTTTCCCTAATGTTGTAGAATTTATTAAAATATTTAGAAATTAAATATACACAAACAAACGAACATTCTCTCTTCAATACATATCAAAAACATATAACTTATAACTTATAATTTAACACTTAACACTTCACTAATGCTCTCTTGCCATCAACTCTCTAAAGCATATACAACTAACAATACTACGGTCACCATCTATGATAAACTGGATCGATCAGTAAAAACAGGATCAAGTGTCGCTATCATGTGACCTTCTGGGTCAGGAAAATCTACTTTGCTCAATCTGATCTCTGGATTGGATACTCCTGATCATGGATCAGTAAGTTTTTGAAAAACTATCATTTCTGACTTGGGGGAAGATGAACGTACTCGTTGGAGATCACAACACGTTGGGTTTATTTTCCAGCAATTTCACCTGATACTAAATCTTACGATAGAAGATAATATTGATCTCGTGATTGATATCGCTCAGATTGAGAGAAGATTTTCTACTGATGAAATCCTGAAGAAAGTGTGACTAGCATGATACAACAAAAGATATCCACATCAGCTCAGTGGATGAGAACAACAGAGAGTAGCTATCGCTAGAGCTTTTGTAGCGAAATTACCACTACTACTAGCTGATGAACCTACAGGAAATCTCGACCATACCAATGCTGTTATGGTCATGGATCTCATGATGAAGTTACAACAAGAATCACAGACCACTATCATTATCATCACTCATGATCCACAAGTTGCAAAGTATGCAGATATTCAATATACGCTCGATAATTGAAAACTATTAAAATCATGAAAACATTAAGACCATGAAGACATTAAACATTGCTAATTCATAATTGCTAATTTATAATTTATAATTCAACATTTAAAATTTCTCACTTCTTTCATGTTTCGTTCACTTTGCGCTCTTATATCTAGTTATCGACTTCGTCTCATCAGTATGGGGATGATATTTGCTGTCGTAGTACTCATCATCACGATGGTCGAGCAGATCATCCTCAATATCGATATCCAGATAGCAAATGAGACCAAACCTATCGTCTGAGCTGATCTTACGATCGATAGCCAGAGCTGATGGTCTGATGATACCTGGACAGAACTCAATACTCTCATTACAACCAATGACGGACAGGCACTTCGTGTCACAGAATTTTATACTACTGTACAAGGAGCAACCGAACCTAAACTTGCCCAAGTCAAAGGTATCGAGCCATGATATCCACGATATGGAGAACTGAGCATCACTGATCTATCAGGCAACATCACCAATGGAGCTACTACTACTCTCAGCTGATGAGTTTGGATAGATCCACAGACCTATGAATTGATCTCCAAAGCAAATACTATCCGTATAGGAGAGATCACCTTACCCGTACTCGGTATAATCATAACACAAGCCAGTCTATGATTCAATTTTTTGGATGAAGGAAGGACAATACTCATGCCCTATGATCTCATACAAGAGACAAATCTGACACAATTCTGATCGAGAATAGACCATGAAGTACAGATCAAAACTTCTACTGACGCACAAGCTACTATACTCAGTGAGCTCATAGAATCCACTTATGGAGACCTCTATCGTCCTCGTCTCGCAAGCTCTCGTGTCGAGCAACTCAATACTATCATCGAACAGCTTGATCAATATACGAGTATCATCCTCATTATCACGATCATACTTTCACTCCTGATCATGGCGACAGCGAGTATGACGATGACTCTCAAAATCAAATCCTCTATCGCCATCATGAGAGTACTTGGTATCACTCGTCTACAGACAGTACTGATGACTACTCTGCTCTTTGGTTCTATATTTTTGATATGAGGGATCATCGGAGTAAGTATAGCATATATTATATTTAACAATATCTGATCACTCATCCCATTGGCGGCAGATTTTGTATGGATAGCAAGTCAGCTCAATACCATCATCTGAATAGCACTCGTCAGTTTTGTGATCGCTGCACGACAACCTATCTCATTATTAACTCTCACTCATCCTCTTGCACTCCTCAAACAATCTGGTCAGACATCTGGTCAGAATACTGTTTTTTGAGTATGAATCATCGTATGAGGCGCTCGGCTTATCCTGAGTTTATTGAACAATAGTCCACTCATCTCCCTGGGTATCGTGATATGATGAGGGATAGTACTGTGAGGAGGATATCGATTGCTTATGAAAGGATTTGGTATGATCTATGGTCGATGTCGCAGATTAAGATGATCGTCATTTAGTCGATTTGATGCGAGTAGACAGACTATCATCCCAGGCAATCAGACTGGATTACTCGTAGGTGGACTCAGTAGTGCCTTAGTAGCATTTTGTCTGATCGTAGGTTTATCGCTGAGTTTTATCCAGAGATTGGATACCAGTGCAGTAGATCAACCAAATCTTTTTGTCCTCAATGTACGCAACCAAGATATCACTCCGATAGAGACATTGGATCCAAATGCTAGACTGTATGATACGATATTGTGAAGAATATCCACGATCGATAATCTCAGTCTTACTGATCATCTCAACAAGATCAAACAAGAACCAGGAGAATTTACCAGAGAGTTTAATATCACCACCAGACCACTCGACAACAGTCCTATCATCAGTGGAACTCCGTTGACTACAGGTGGAATATCGCTTGATCAAGATTTTTCCAAAAGACTCGGTGTCTGACTGGGGACACGTATGAGCCTGTTTATCCAATGAAGAAGTTTTGATCTCACGGTCACTTCTCTCAGAAAATCTATCCGTACCGGTGCTGAACCGTTCTTTTTTCTCCAACTCGATGCTGGTGAATTTGCACAAGCACCCAAGTCATGGTTTTGGATCACAAGACAACCCCAAGATCAACTTCCAAATTTTAAACAAACCGCTCTCAAGGATATAGGGAATCATCTTTCATTTATAGATATTACTGATATCATCAACCTCGTCAGTGATATATCAAACAAAATCATCACTATCATCATCGTCTGTATGGGAATTATTATCACGCTACTGTTGCTCCTGAGTATCGCAAGTAATGAAGCATCAGCACTCGTTATGAGACAGACCTATCGACTCTATCATATCATCGGTATGACCAAATCACAGCTCTCCGGCATCTCCCAACGCGTAGGTTTTATCTATGGTAGTGGAGTCATCGTGATCCTGTTAATGATCGTACCTCTACTCTTACGATTTATCTATAACAACGCATCTATCCTCACTCGATCTTGGACCAATCTTGTGCCTCTGTTGTGAGGTATATGAATCACTATAGCCGTCATGATGATATCCTATCGATGATTTCATAAATTAATTATCAAAAAATTATAATTATACTACACTGTAGTTTTATTTGTTATTCTATTATATCATGCTTCTTCGTCTCGCTCGACTCTTCTCTACGATCATCATGCTCGTACTCAACACCCTCGCCACTACCCTTCCGATCAATGGATTAAGCACAGGAGATCTTTCCGATACACTCTCTACACTGATCACACCAGCAGGATTCACTTTCTCTATCTGGTCTATCATCTATCTAGGGCTTATTGGACTGACTATCGCAGTAGTGAGTAAAAAGATAACACTTCCTGACAGAGTGATGATCTGGTATATCGTATCATCGTTAGCAAACGGTCTCCGAATCGTTGCACGACATTATCAAAATCTTCATCTCGCAATGATTATCATCTTAGTATTATTAGTCAGTCTTATCATCATCGATCGTACCTTAGTAGAAAATCAACCATCTATCGCTTACTTTCCACGAGTCAGAGGAAGTATTTTGCTCTATTTCGGACGAGTACAGATCGCTACTCTGCTGATGACGACGATCTATGCACAGTACCAACTCGGTCTCCTCACAGGATATGAAGGAGTAGCAGGTATGGCTGTCATCATCTTAGCGTGATGTGCCAATCTTCTCATCATCTGTAGAGAAAAGAATATCATTACTTCTCTCGTTGCTCTCCGAGCATTATGGGGAATTATCAACGGTCAGACTGATCCTCAGATCATCCTCACTGCACAAGTTGTGATGGGATTATTAGTTGGTGGGATAGTATGGCATGAAGGGAAGAGATTGTTGAAGAGATAATATTTATTTATTATAACCATCTATGAAAAAAGAACAAAAACATTCAAATATTATCATTTATCAAGCACCAAATTGAGCTATTGAACTCAAAGGTGATTTCAATAAAGAGACTGTCTGGGCAAACCAATCTCAGATAGCTGCTATTTTTTGAATCGAAAGATCTGTCATTACCAAACATATCAACAATCTTCTAAAAGATAAAGAAATAGATGAAAAAAGGAATGTGCAAATTTTGCACATTGCAAACTCTGATAAACCTGTAAAATTTTACTCACTTGATGTGATACTTGCTATCGGATATAGAACAAAATCAGCTATTGCAATAAAATTTCGTCAATGGGCAACTCAGACACTCAAACAGCATATTACCCAAGGCTACACCATCAACAAAAATCTTCTAGAAAAAAACTATGAACTTTTTCAACAAGCTATCTCTGATATTCAGAAACTTTCTCAAAACAAAATCTCTTCTGACGATATTCTCGAATTGATCAAAGCATTTGGTCAGACTTGGTTTTCACTGGATGCTTTTGATAAAAACTCTATACAAACTACACATCAGACTCAACAAACTATTGCGATAGAATCTCAAAAACTCTATACTGATCTTGCTAAACTCAAACAAGAATTGATCACAAGAGGAGAAGCAACAGATTTCTTTGCTCAAGAAAAATCATCAAAAAGTCTCGAAAGTATTATTGGAAATATTTTTCAAAGTGCTTTTGGGCAAGATGCATATCCGAGTATAGAATCCAAAGCTAGTCATCTCCTCTATTTTATTATCAAAAATCATCCTTTCAATGATGGAAACAAAAGGAGCGGTGCATTTGCTTTTATTTGGTTTTTGAAGAAAGTTGGGTTTGATTTTAGCACCAAGATCACACCAGAAGCTCTGACTGCCATTACTCTCCTGATAGCCATCAGTGATCCCAAAGACAAACAAAGGATGATCGATGTTGTGATTTTGTTACTTACTGGGAAGTAGGGATAGTGTGACATGGAGAGAAGAGGGTTTTGAAGAGATAATAAAAACACTTTTTACCATTAAGCCAAACTTGTAGTTAAAAACTATATTTTATATTTTACTAACTATCCATGAAAAAACAGTTACTATTATTACTAGTATTTTCAGTATTTTTTCTATCTGGTTGTACAAGTACAAGCAAACTCTCTCAAGACCAATTGTTTGAAAAAAAACAGGAATGTGAATCATATAAATCACAAATGGAAGAAGATGCTAAAATATACTATTGAGAAATATATATATGAGTAACAAATATATTTTATAGTCCCACAAGAAACTCTTGTTTATATGTAGCAAAAATTGATTATAAGGAAACTTCTCTAGATATTGCTGATATGAGTATAGAAGTACATGATTTCTTAACAAAGGAAACTCTATGAATTGCTACTCCTGACAATATTAAGACACTCAAAAACTAAATTATTTTTATTATTATAAAATTTAAATGAGAAAACGAATAATTCTATTCTTATAAATTATCAAACCATGAAAAATATCCACTTCAAAATCACCAACTCCATCATCTCCAAGATAGAACAGATCTATCGTATTTGGTGAGTAATCGAAAATGCACATATCGTCCCGGAACGACAACAAAAATTGAAACAAATAGCAAGACTTCGTAGTGGAGTTTATAGCACTAAGATAGAATGAAATAGAATATCCTATGCCGAAGCTGAAAGATTTCTTGCCTGAGAGAAGATCAAAGCCAGACCAAGAGATGAAAAAGAGCTCAAAAATTACATGAAAGTCCTTGATTACATCGAGTCCAGAGAGTCAGCCAACAGCATCACCGAAAAAGACATTTTCAAAATCCACCAACTCACAACCAAAGATATTTTGGACAAGTCACATCACAACAAACGAAGAAATCAAGCAAATGCCGTTTACAATGAATGATGAGGAATTGTCTTTCTTCCACCTGATCGAAAAGATGTTCCTAAGCTCATAACAGAACTCTTAAACTTCGTCAATAAACAAAAAGAGATTTCTGTCATAATTAGAGCATGACTGCTCCATCATTGGTTTGTTATCATACATCCCTTTATCGATGGGAATGGAAGAACTGCAAGAGCTTTGACACAGCTTTTCTTATATCAAAATAGTTTTAATACCAAGAAATATTTTTCACTAGAAGAATATTATGATAGTGATCTTTCTAATTACTATGATGCTATTTTTATATGAAATGATTTCTACTCTGCACAACAAAACACTATAGACAGTACTAAATTTATTGAATACTTTCTCTCTGGACTTGAACACGAACTTGAATATCTCAAAAAAACTATCAAAAACATCAAAGATGATGAACAATTTGAAAATAAACTCATCATAGCTCGTCTCAACAATAGACAAATACATATATCTGCTTATATCAAAGAGAAATTATCAATTACAGCAAAAGAATTACTAACTCAATATAATGTTAGTTTAGCAACCATAAAAAGAGATTTGAATGTACTAGAAAAAAACTGAATAATACAGTCAGTAGGATTTTGAAAATCAACAAGATATGAGCCGATATTGAGCTGAAAATGAGCTAAAAAGAAAAAATAAGAATACCAAAAAAATTTAACACCCCCCTCCTCAAAAAAAATATCTAAAATAAGGAATTGAGACAAAAGAATACGCAAGCCCTAACGGGTTACACAACAGCCACTACCTGTTCGCTTCGCACATCCCGTTCAATTTCCTCAACCTTCTCCATCTCCACTTTTAACTCATAACTCCTCACTCCTTTGTCTTTCTACTCCCTCTCCTACACCGACACGTCATGAACAACCATCTCACTAGAAAGCTATAAGGACAAGGTCATCCTCATCGTCAATACAGCGACGGAATGCGGACTGACACCACAGTTTGTAGGATTAGAACATCTCTATCAGTCCTACAAAGATCAATGGCTGGTGATTATCGGATTTCCTTGCAATCAATTTGCAGGACAAGAACCAGTATCGGATACTGAGATGATACAGACGTGTCAGAGTCGCTATGGTGTGACCTTTCCACTCTCAGTGAAGATTCACGTCAATGGAGATGAAACTCACCCAATCTTCACATATCTCAAAGACAACACACCAAATGGCATCTTAGGTAAAACCATCAAACGAAATTTCACCAAATTTCTCATCGATCGTGATTGAAATCCACTGCACAGATATGCTCCGACAACTCCTCCTGAAGATATAGAAGATGATATTAAAAATCTTTTGTAACTCTACACTTATAACTTATAATTCAACACTTATAACTTCCCATGTCTCGTTCCCTCTTCATCTTCCGTCAAGATCTTCGTCTCCATGACAATCACTGACTATGGCAGACCGTCCACTCCAGTCAGGAAGTTTTTCCTGTTTTCATTTTTGATACGAATATTGTAGAGAGATTTCCAGAGCAAGATCCGAGAATATGATTTATAGCTGAAGCTCTCAGACAGCTCGATAAAGATTTGCAAAAAGTAGGATCATATCTGACGGTCTGTTATGGAGATAGTATCGAGATCATCCAGTCACTCGCGACTTCACTCAATATCGATACTATCGCACGAAATCGTAGCTATGGAGATAATAGTCTCACCAGAGATAAAGCGATCATCTCTTGGGCAGATCATCAATGAATCACGAGCAAATCGTACAACGATTATCTCCTCGTCGAACCAGAAGAAGTCATCCCGATGAAAGTATTCACTCCATTTAAAAATCGTTGGCTCAAAGAACTTGCGACCAAAGACTATAGCAAACCCTACACGATCGATACAATGAATACTCCCAACTCTTATTTCTCCCCCTTGAAAAAGGGGGTTGGGGGGATTTGAGGGGTCAAGCTCTACCAATGAGATGATCTCATTCCCGACCATCTCACTATCTGACTATCTCACCATCTTACCAACCTCCGACCAGTAGATCTATGATTTCAACGTATGATGACGTTTGATTTTACTAGTTATGATGATACGAGAAATATTCCAAGTATCGATGGGACGAGTAAACTCTCTCCATATATAAGATTCTGACTTGTGAGTATTAGAGAATTGTATAGAGAACTTCTCCCCTCTTGTTTCTCCCCCTTAAAAAAGGGGGTTGGGGGGATTTGAGAGGTCGGGGGAGGTTCTACCTTCCTCTCGGAACTCGCTCGACGCGAATATCGACAACATACTGCTCATCATTTTCCAGAGAGTAGGATTATGGAATTTCAAGAGAAAAAGAGAAAAATCGCTCGAGATAACAATAAGGAATTTTTCAAAGCACGATGCGAAGGTCGTACTGGGTATCCGATGGTTGATGCTGGGATGAGACAACTCGTCACTGAAAAACGAATGCATGGTCGTACCCGTATGGTCGTCGCTTCTTTCCTAACCAAAGATCTCCTTATCGATCGAAGACGAGGTGAAGAGTTTTTTGCACAACATCTCCTCGACTATGATGCGAATGTAAATATTGGAAACCGACAACGATCTGCTTCTGTCTGAGCTGATCCGAAACCGATGAGAATTTTCTCTCCGATGTTACAGTCACAGAGATTTGATCCAACCTGCGCGTATATCAAAAAACATATTCCAGAACTTGAAAACATCCATCCTGACAAGATTCACGATCCACTCAAATACGATCTTTCAGCATACGGATATGTCAGACCAATTATTGATCACTACGAATGGTCAAAGAAAGCGAAACTCAGATATAAATGAGAATAATATAGTATTGTATCCATATAGACTACCGTTTCAATCATTACATAGTATGTAAAAAATTCCTAATAGGAAGATGAGCACCTTTTTCAAAATGGGTAATATGTTTTTCTATAATATTATTTATACTACTTTTGCTATATTCTTGACGCATACAAAGAAAAATTATATCTCTTGCATGTTCAAAATAAAGATTGTCATACAATGTAAGATTATCTAACAAAAGACCTGTTTTATCTTCTTTAATCAATATATCAGCGATATAAGGATGATGTATTATATCAAATAGATCAGGATTTTCACCAATATAATCTATTTGTGATTTATCAATCAAGATATCGATAGCTTTTTTTTGATTCTCAGATACAGATATAATATGTTCTACATATTTACGAGAATCAGTTAATTCAATAATAAATAATTTAACAGCTCAAATACAACGATTGAGCATA
>JFJP01006925.1_pt1 | contig 12927 bp, 7 predicted proteins | sample 431651 | NCBI WGS metagenome assembly JFJP01 (sample SAMN02602958, study PRJNA72255) | Microbial mat metagenome, whole genome shotgun sequencing project. | biome: fresh water; feature: sink hole; material: water; isolation source: purple microbial (photo- and chemosynthetic) mats found in... | reverse complement strand
CCAGCGACACCGCCAGCGCGCCCAGGTAGTCAAAGGTCAGCACCTGCGACACCAGGTCTTTGAGCGCCACATTGCGCTTGAGGATGCGCATCACCAGCGGAATCTCCAGCCCAACCAGCGTGCCCACCAGCAGCACCAGCCCATACAGCAGCAGCCGAAAGGCACCCGGCAGCACTGCATTAGCTACAAATAAAAGAGCTGGTAGCGCACCACCTATAAGGGCTACAAGCAGTTCTATCCTTAAAAAATGGGCGGGCAGCTGGCGCTCGAAAAAGCGCGACAAATACGAGCCGACACCCATCGCAAACAAATAAGTGCCGATGACGGTGGAAAACTGCAGCACCGAGTCGCCCAGCAGATAGGATGCCAGTGCCCCGGCCGCCAGCTCGTACACCAGCCCGCAGGCGGCCACCACAAACACCGAGGCCAGCAGCGCCACTTCGAGCGCGCGCGGAGGAGTGGAACGGTCTGGCAGGGTCATGGTCGCACTTGAAAAATTTTCTGATTGGCGATGATCTTCAGCCAATCCACCCTGGTGGACAACATGAGCGGCAGGTTCGCGGCTTGCACCCCTCCTACAAACAAGACAAGCAAAGCGCGCTGCGGACTTCTGTAGGAGGGGCGCAAGCCGCGATTGAATTCAAAATTGTTGAACTTGAACAGACGCATTGCACGATCTTTCACGTTAAACGTTGATGCCCTGACTAACTTGCATGGTCGCCAAGCCAACTTGCGCCCCTCCTACAAACAACACAAGCAAAGCACGCTGCGGACTTCTATAGGAGGGGCGCAAGCCGCGATTGAATTCAAAATTTTTGATCAAGTTAATCAAAAAAAATCGCTTTCTCAACGCCACACGTTAAAACAGCAGAAATATGAACATCGCAATTGCTTGCGCGCGGGCGACAACTGTAAGTGATCGGCTGGTCGTCACATCAGCAGCGGTGCTGCGCATTCAACAGCAGGCTGGATGATCGAGTTGCAAGGCCAGGCCACTGGCCCGCTGCGAGGGTTGCGCTATGGCTTGTTGCAGCAAGCCCGGCTGACCCTCAATCAGCGTGAAACGCTCCCGTGCGCGGGTGATGCCGGTATAAACCAGCTCACGCGTCAACACCCGGGCTCCACCCAGCGGCAGCACCAGCGCGGTGTGCAAAAACTCGGAGCCCTGGCTCTTGTGCACCGTCATGGCAAAAGCGGTTTCCACATACGCCAGGCGGCTGACACCCACCGAGCGTAGGCTGTCGCCATCCAGAAAATAAACGCGCAACGCGCTGGCACCCCGAAGGCCCGGCAGCGCCACACCCACATCGCCATTGAACACGCCCAGCTCGGGGTCGTTGCGGGTCATCATCACCGGCCGCCCGGCATACCACTCGCCCTGCGGCTTGAGCCAACCGGCATTGGCCAGGGCTTGCTGCACCGACAGGTTCAGGCTGCGGGTACCCCAGTCGCCCTCATGCACCGCGCACAGTAGCCGGAAACGTTCAAACGCCACCAACACAGTTTTGACCCAGGTGTCGTGGCGGGCAACGTCTTGCAACGCCGCTGCCGGGCGGTCTTTCATACACTGTAGGTAATCCGCATAGCTGGCAGGTGCTCCCGCACGACCCTGCACCGCCAGCTGTAGCACCGTCTCGACGGTCGGGTGCTCGCTAGCCTGCAGCACAGCTGTGACATCGGGCGTGAGGAGCGACTGCGCCAGGGCAGCGTGTCCGCCATTGACGGCCAGCGCCAGTTGCCCGATCAAGCCATCAAAGCGGCGACTTTCGCGCAACATCACGGTTTGCTGCGCCAGCGGGGTCGAGGGTGACCTGTCGGCAAGAAACTCTGGTGACAGCGTTTGCCCGGCCACGGCCAGCGCATAACGGGCTGTTTCAGGGGTGTAATGCCCGCCTGCGGCATCACGACACAGGTCGCCCAGCACGGCACCGGCTTCTACCGAGGCCAGCTGGTCTTTGTCGCCCAGCAAGATCAGCCGGGCACCGGGCGGCATGGCTTGCAGCAAGGCGGACATCATCTCCAGGTGGACCATCGAGGCTTCATCGACGATCAGAATGTCCACATCCAGCCGGTGGCTGGCGTTAAAGCGCATCTGCCGGGTGTCGGTGCTGGCCCCCAGCAGGGAATGCAAGGTTCTGGCGGCACCCATGCGTTGGGTCAGGGTGACCAGATCAAGCGCCTGGCCCAGCCGCTCGCTCAACTGCTGCAGCGACGTATCAATCGATTGGCGCAAGCGCGCCGCCGCTTTGCCGGTGGGGGCCGCCAGCGCCACCCGCAGACGCTGGGGCTGCTGGTCCATGGCAAACAACAAGGCCAGCAAACGCGCCGCAGTGTAGGTTTTGCCGGTGCCCGGGCCGCCAGTGATGACGGTCAGGCTGGCGCGCAGGGCCACCGCGCAGGCCAGCTTTTGCCAGTTCACTGCGCTGGCTGGCGGCTTTTCTGTGGCTGTCGTGGCGAACAAGCGGTCAAGCCAATGCCGTGCCAGGTCTTCATTGACCGTCTGGCTGGCGGCTGTGCGCTGCAACACCTCAGCGGCCACCTGACGTTCATGCAGCCAGTAGCGCCGCAAATACAGCAAGGGCTCGGTTGCGCTGCCGCCCAGCACCAGCGGTTGGCCGTGATCGGCTTGGTTTTGCGCGGTATGGGCGATGGCCAAATCGTCTTCGCTTTGCGCTGTAGCGGCATCTGCCAACCCGGTGACTGAGCGCACCAGCGGGCTGGCCTGCAAGGTGGCCCGCCAGTCTGCCAAACTGGCGGGCAGCGTGCCCCACAAGGCGTTCAGCTCATCCTGGGCCAGCGCCGGCCAGGCCAGCACCGCATCGGGTTGGGTCACCAGCAGCCGCAGTGGCAGGCAGGTGTGGCCCCACCCCTCCATTTGCGCCAGTACGGCGGCACTTACCAGCACAACGGGTGCCGCTTGCGGGTCAAGTTCGCGCAGCAAGGCGGGCAGCGCGCTGTCAAGTCGGCGCAGCCAACCCTTGTCGGCCCAACTGTGCAGCTGGGTCAGCACATCGGTGGCATCGTCTGCGGGCGCGATGGGGGCAAGGGGCAAAGTGGCATGCGTCATGGGGATACCTGATTAGAAAGAAAGTTCAGCTGCGTGGTATTTCAGAGAGGTTCGCGGCTACCGCCGCTGCTACAAAACGGGTCCCGGTCCCTTGGCAAGAGCGACGGCAGCCGCGAATTTGGTCTGCACAACATCCCTCACGGCGTGATGGCTGAAGATCATTGTCAACCAGGTGGGGGTATGCTTCATGGCAGGGTGATTCGCTATAGGTTATGTAGCTTCTAGCGCAGCTGGTGTAAGGGCTAGAGGCTAATTATTCATGTAAAGGTCAGCTGCCACGCACTGGGCCGCTTCATACCGGCAAGGCGGCCTCAGTCAGCATGGCATCCAGCGCTTCGAGCAGCGGCAGGCAAGCCGGAATCAGACAGACCCCGCTGGCTGGCCCGTTGATGCCGCGCAAAAACAAATAGACCGCCCCGCCCAGATGCTGCTCTGGCTGGTAGCCGCTGCCCAGTCGCAGCTGCAACAGGCGGTGCAATGCCAGCAGGTAAATGGCTGCCTGCACGTCATAGCGGTGCTCGGCCATGGCGTGGGCCAGTGCGGCGTGGTTGTAGGCTGCGTCATCGTCGCCCAGGTGATTGGACTTGTAGTCCAGCACCCAGTATTTGCCCTGATGCTCAAACACCAGATCGGTAAACCCCATCAGCATGCCATGCAGTTGCCGCTCCACCAGGGCGGGCCGTGCCACGCCCGGCAGCAGATGCTGGTGACACTGGGCATCAATTTCTTTGGCTTCCATGCGGTTGGCAGGCAGCCAGAACTCCATTTCAGGCAACACATTGACCAACTCAAGCAGCGCTGCATTCGGGCCTGGCAGCTTGGTTTGCACCACTTCGGTGAGCCACTGCACCACCTCGGGCGCAGCGGTACTGCGACCGGCGCGCTCGCAGCGGCGTTGCAAGCGCGCAGCCAGCAAGTCGTTGCCAGCCAGGGCAAAGCCTTCTGAAGCCAGCCATTCGAGCTGATCATGCAAAAAGTTGCCCGCCTCAGCACCACGCGCAAACTGGTGCCACGCTGGCTGGCTGGCTTTCAGGCGCTGCGCCGATCCCGAATCATGAAATGTTGGGTAGCTCGGATGCAGCGAAGCGGAATCCGGGAATCCGGAACCCGGAATCCGCTTCGCTCCTTCCGGGCTACAAGCCTGGTGTTTCACGTCAACGGGTGCAACTGGCGTATTTGGCACAGCTGTTGCGGCTGGCGTGACAAACGGTGTGGGCGGGCGAGAGGGCTGTGCGCTGGGCGGCAGATCAGGCTCATCGTCGGCCGGGCGGGGCGTTTGCAGCGGTGACAGGGTCGAAGCCGCCCCGGCAGCGTTCAAGCCTCTGGTCAGGCCAGAGAAACTGCCAATCGTCCAATGCCGCTCAAAGTCGGCCCGGTAGGCCGGTGCTTGAACCAGCGCAGCTTGCGCCACGGCTCGGCGCAGCGGTGTACAGGCGGTGCTGCTTGCTGCTGGCTGCAACACCATGTCGGCACAGGGGGCGGCAAATTCGGCCAACAAGCCAAGCCAATCGGCAGCGGCCATCGCTTCGGTGCCACCCATCAGGTAGCCAGCAGCACTTTTGTGCGACACGCATTTGTCACTCTGCCCGGTTTTGATGGCAGAAAACCCGATCCACAGCGCATGGCGCGCGCGCGTCAGTGCCACATACAGCAACCGCAAGTCTTCACGCAGGCGGTCGCGGTCAGCCAGCGCCAGCTCGTCGTTGCTAAATTGCAAATGCAAGGCGCGCTGACCCTCTTCATCGGCAAGGTTGACGAAGGAGGTGGTTTTGCGGTCTTTTTCCCTGAAACTACTGGCAAATGGCAGGCACACCAGCGGGTATTCGAGCCCCTTGCTTTTGTGAATGGTGATGACCTTGACCAGATCGGCATCGCTTTCCAGCCGCACCACCTGCTCATCGCCCTGCGCGCTGCCTTCGCTGATTTCGGTGACCAGCCAGCGAATCAGCGACTGCTCACCGTCGAGGGCACCGCTGGCGGTTTGCAGCAATTCCGCCAGGTGCAAAAAGTTGGTGAGCTTGCGCTCACCGTTCGGGGCGGCCAGCCAGCGCGCGGCCAGCCCCAGTTGGTGCAAGGTCTGGCGCAACATGGCCAGCACGCCCTGCATTTGCCAGACCGTGCGCAATTGGCGCAGGCTCTCGGCACGGGCATCAAACGCTTCATCGTTGCTGGCCAGCCAGGCCAGTTCATCCAGACTCAAACCTATTGTGCGGGTGGCCAGCCCGGCGCGCACCAGCCGCACGTCTTGCGGTGTGGCCACGGCGCGCAGCCAATGCACCAGGTCTTGCGCCTCGGCACTGTCAAACACCGAGTCCTTGTCTGACAGATAGACCGAGGCCACGTCACGCCGATCAAGCTCGCGCCGCACCGCTGCAGCCTCCTTGCCGGTGCGCACCAAAATGGCGATGTCTGCTGGGCGCAGCGGTTTGAAGGTTGTGGGTTGGCCTGGCTCGCCAGGGACGACATAGCCGGCCTGCGGGTCGCCCAGCCAGCTTGCAATCTGCTCGGCGCAGCGTGCGGCAAAGCGTTGGCGCATGCCGTCGGTATTGCTCAATGCCAGATCGTGTACCAGGGTGATGGCAGGCATCCGGCCACTGGCGCTGACCAACTGCTCCGGGCGGCCTTTGGCGCGCACCTTGACGAACGGCAGCGGGTTGTCCTGCGCCTGGCGGTACATGAACGCGCCTTCGCTGCGCGCGGCATCGGCACTGGCAAACCAGTGGTTGACCGCATCGACCAACGGCTGGGTAGAGCGAAAGTTGGTCTCCAGCACATAGTGGCGCCCGCTGGTGGCACGGCGCGCGCGCAGGTAGCTGTGGATATCGGCACCACGAAAGCCATAAATCGACTGCTTGGGGTCACCAATCAGCAGCAACGTGCTGTGCCGGTCATTGGCCTGGGTTTGGTAGATGGCATCGAATATCTGGTACTGCAGCGGTGAGGTGTCCTGAAACTCATCGATCAGGATCGCCGGGTACTGGGCCAGGATGCGCTCGCGCAGGCGTGTGCCGTGGCTGCCGCTCAAGGCCGTGTTGAGCCGGTGCAGCATGTCGGCAAAGCCAAAACTGCCGTGCTGCCGCTTGAGCCCAAGCAGGCGCTGCGCCACGCTGGCAGCGGCGTGCAGCCGCACTGCCACGCTGATGTCGGGCAGTTGCTCAATTTCCTCTTTCAATATGGCGAAGGCAGCAAACTCTGGCGGCAAGGCGATGGATGGTGCATCGGGCTTGCGGGCTGTCAGCAGGCCTTCCGGGGTAAAACGGTCCCAGCCGGTCTTCAGATCGGGCTTGTCGTCTGCCAGGGGGTCGTCAGCCCAGCTTTTGAGTGTGGCAAGCCAGCCGGTGTAGTTTTTCGGGCTGAGTTTGCGGCCGTCCCAGCCGTTGTTTTTACTGGCGGTTTGGCTGTCCAGCCAGTCTTGCATGGTTTGTGCGCGTACCGCCCAGCCGTGTTTGAGTTGCGCCAGCGCTGCGGCACGCTGCGCGGTGGCCTGCGCCAGCACCTCGGCCAGCGTGCCAACAGCGGACTCTGCCGCAATGTCTTGCTTCATCAGCTCACGCACATCGGCGCTGAGTTGCTCCACACCGCCCCAGATGGCCAAAACCTGCTGCAGCGGCTCGGCGGCCAGCGGGTAGCAGGCCTGGCGCCAATAGTCGTGGGTGGCTTCGATGCGCATGGCTTCTTCATCGGCCACCAGTTCTTCGTCAAACAAGTTGCCGCTGTCAAACGCGTGTTCTTTAAGCATGCGCTGGCACCAGGCATCAATGGTGTGTACCGAGGCATCGTCCATGCTTTCTGCAGCCATGGCCAAAGCCCAGGCGGCGCGGTTGCGCTCAGGCCCTTCGGCGTACCCGGCCATCAGGCTGATCAGGAAGGTGTCACTCACGTCAGGCTGCCGTTCGCCCCGAAAACACTGAGCGGCGGTGAGCAAGCGCTCGCGAATGCGGTCGGACAACTCGCGCGTGGCGGCGCGGGTGAAGGTCATCACCAGGATTTCAGCCGGGCGCAGCGGCCGCTCGAAACCGTGCGCACCGCCATGGCCGAGCACCAGGCGCAAGTACAGTGCGGCAATGGTCCAGGTCTTGCCGGTGCCGGCGCTGGCTTCAATCAGCCGGCTGCCCCACAGGTCAAAGGTGGCGGCTTGCAGGATGTGGCTGTCCGGCTCAGGGGCGGTGCGGGTCATGGCGGCAGGTCTTTCGGGGTTCAGTCAAAAATTTATTAAAAATATAGCTGGTAGCGCTTGCTGGATAAAGGCTGGAGGCCTAAATAATTAGATTCTCAATTAGTCATGACAGCACTCGTCAGTCCCGCGCCTGCGGGAATTCAGAAATGCTCGCAACATGTTGAAAAATCTGGACTCCCGCCTGCGCGGGAATGACGGAATCATTTTGCTTCCTGATTGGCAATGATCTTCAGCCATCACGTCGGGAGGGATGTTGTACAAACCAAATTCGCGGCTGCCGCCGCTCCTACAAGGGACAGTGACCCATTTTGTAGGAGCGGCGGTAGCTGCGAATCTATCTGAAATACCAAGCAGCTGAAGCTTCTTTCTATTCAAGTGTTGCTTTGCGGGTTTAGCTACGGGCCAATGAGTTGTAGGAGTGGCGCAAGCCGCGAACTCTGGCATTCGCAGCTTGCGCCGCTCCTACAGAACATCATGCGTTGTTTCACGTTAACTGCCATGGTCTCGCGACCACCCAGAATTATGAAACGCAGCGGTAGATGCGGCTTCCAGTCGCATTCAAAGCGTCAGGATGCCGCTGCTACTGAGGTGTTTCGCGTTAAAAAGCATATAAAACTCAGGATATTAAAGCGCGGCATCGGCGCGGTGAAAGCGGGCAGTCACGTGCTGCTTGGACCACAACAACAGCGGCGCATAGACCTGTTGCGCCAATGCCTGAAAGCTGCCATCGGCACTTAACGCCTCAAAGTCGGCAAACATGCGGGCCAGGCAGGGTTCATCGACCTCGCCGGATTGCATATAGCCGCCGTTAAATTGCGCGGCCGGGTTTTTATCCATCAGCTGGGCCAACGCGGTTTTTGGCGGCAGCGGCAACGGCGTGTTCATGCCTTGCAGCCAGAGTGACAACAACATGGCCAGCGTGGCGCGGGCTTCTTGCTGTGGCATAGGTGAAATGTCAATGACACCATCACGCCCAACCAGCACGCCCTGGGCGCTTGAGCCACTGGCCGCCATCGCCAGGCTGCGCACCCAGGGGCCGAGCAATTTGTCGGCTCTGGCGATGGGCTTGCTGCCTTTGTCGAGCAGTTTGCCCGGCAGCAGTTCCAGCCAGGTGGTGGCAGCACCCACTTGCGGGCTGGCGGCTGCGTCTGCGCCGGGGTCGGCGATGGCTTTGTCCTGACGCAGATGGTCGACCCAGTCTTGCAACACCACGTCGCCCTGTTGCAGGCGAACCGACTGGCGCTCTGCCGGATCGGGAAAACGGGCTTGTTCGGTGCGCCAGGTCTGCAGCATGTTGGTCAGCACCTCGTGCAAGCCTTGTTGTTTCAGGTCGCCCATGCCCTTCAGGGGCAGCTCACCGGCTTTTCGCAAGCGCGTCAAGGCGCTTGCCACGCAGGCCGGGCGTTGCGCCGGGTCTATCTCGCTGGTGGCACTCGCCAGCAATTGCTGGATCAGTGCGTATTCCTGCAAGCCATCGACGGCAAAACACTCGTCGTCGGTCTGATCCTGACTGTCAACGTCAAACACCACCGACAGACGTTGCCGAAAAAACGCCTTCACCGGATTGCGCAGAAAGTGGGTCAGTTGACTCAGTGCCACGGGCAGCTTGGGGTCGGCAAAAAAGGCTGCCACGGGCTGGCTGGCTGACGGTTTGTCACCGATGCCGTCGATGGCGACTGGCTGAACTTCATGCGCGGCGCGCCACTCCCGGGCATAAGTCAGCAACGGGCTGCCTGCCTCAAAATAGCGCCGACTGAAGGGCTGCAAGGGGTGGTGGGTGGTTCGCGCGGCAACCGCTTGCGGCCCCCAAGACGCGCTCAAATAGTCGCGCAGTTGCGATACCAGCACCGAGGGCGGTTGTTCGCTGTTGTCGCGCACGCTGCGACCACACCAGCTGATGTAGAGCTGCTGTCTGGCTGACAGCAAGGCCTCCAGCATCAGCTGGCGGTCGTCGTCACGGCGAGCGCGGTCGCCCGGACGAAAGGTGCCTGGCAGGCCCATCAGGTCGAAGTCGCTGCGGGTGCTGCGCCGGGGGTAGTCACCGTCGTTCATGCCCAGCAGGCACACCACCTCAAACGGAATCGCGCGCATCGGCATCAGGGTGCAAAACGTCACGCCACCAGCTTGAAAGCGCTGGTTCAGGTTGGGCACCTCCAGCGCCTGTAGCCAACCCAAGCGGGCCACCAACAGCGGCACGGCCTCGGTAAAACCAGCCTCTTCGCAGGCCAGCTGCCACGCCATCAGCCCATCTTCCAGCGCCCTGTGGGCTTGCTTGTCGGCATCCGATGTTGCCCTCACCATCGCTGACAGCAGGGTGCGACCGCGTTCAGCCCAGACTGCTGGGCAGGCTGGCGTGCTGGCGACCTGCCACCACGTCACCAGTGCCTGCAACAGGTGCGCCAGCGAGCCGGCCAGTTCGGCTTCCAGGCCACCGACCTCGCCGTAGGGCTCGATGTCGGTGAGGGCGGGCATCGGGTCATCCGCCGCCACCAGGCCACTGGCATAGCCCAGCAACATGCGGCGCAGGCCAAACCAGGCACTGTTTTGGTCGCCGCAGGCCAGTAAACCCAAATCGGCGCGATGGTCAAGGTGAAGCCCCCAGCGGATGCCAGCGCCCACCATCCACTGCGTCAGCCGGGGCAGCGAGGCCTGCTCTATGCCAAAACGCGCCGCTACTGCGGTCACTTCCAGCAAATCGACCAGCTCGCTCATGCCGCAGCGCTGCTGTGGCAGGCGCAGCAACCAGTCGAGCGCGCCGATGAGCGGGCTGCTGGTTTTGGCACTCATGTCGGCAATATCAAAAGGGATGAAACGCGCATCCTGGCGTTTGTACTGGCCAAACACGGCGCGGATGGCCGGGGCCATTTGTTCGATGTCGGGCACCATCACAATCACGTTACGCGGGTTCAGCGCTGGCTGATCGCTGCGCTGGGCCAGCAATTGCAGCAGTTGGTCGTGCAGAATTTCGAGTTCACGCACCTTGCTGTGGGCGCTATGAAACACGATGGATTGGTCGGCACTGGCCAATGGGTTTGCCGGGTGTTCAGCCAGCGGCAGCAAGTCTCGAATGCGGTTTTGCACCTGCTTGAGCAAGGGTGTGGTTTCGGTTTCCTCTGCTTCATCAAACAAATCAATCCGCGCCAGACCAAACTTGAGGCGGCTTTGTGCTGCATCATCAAACACGTCAAGCTGGCGGATAAAGTCGCGCCCCTGCCGGCCCCAGGCGGCCAGCAGCGGATGCGCATGGGCGTGCATGTCTTCCAGCGGCATAGCAGACAGCTCGCGGCCGTGGCGCAAGGGTTGCCGCCTGCGCGGCGCATAAAGCAACTCACGGCCATCCATGATGTCGCCCCAATAAAAGCGGCACGGGTTGGGAATCGCCAGCATCACCTGGCTGTGCGCGCCCAAGGCGGCCAACGCCTGCAAGGTGGTCCAGGGGATCTGGCTCATGCCAAACACAATCACCCGCTGCGCCACGGGACAAGCCAGCGGCTCAGCCGATGCCAGCCGTGCCAGCACACGCTGGTGCAATTGCGGACGGATGCCTTGCTGCTGCTGCGCGCTCAAGGTTTGCAGCACGGCGCGCCATAGCTGCGGCTGCCAGCGCTGCTCGGGCGGCAAATCGGTGCTGTTGCCATTGGCCAGTATCAGTGTGTCGTTGCCTTGCGCCCAGGTAGCCAGCCAATCGGCACGGTAGTTTTGGTACTGGTCAAACAGGTCGGCCAGCTTGCCAGCGAGTTGCAGCAAACGCTCGGGCTCATCGGTTTTGAGAAAGCCCGCCACCGGGGCAAAGTCGGGTTGCGCCATCAGCCCGGGCAGCAACTGCATCAGCCGCCAGACCATCGGCAGCTTGTCCAGCGGCGAGTCTGCGGGCACCGCATCGCGACCCAGCACCTGGCGGTAGGTGCGCCACAGAAAGCGCGACGGCAACTCAACCCGCGTGGCCGCGCACACCCCGCCGATGCGCGCCAATTCCATCTTGAACCACTCGGCCATGCCATTGCTTTGCACCAGGATGATTTCTTCTTCGCACGGGCTCAAGGGGTGGCGGCGAATCCAGTTGATCACCACCTCGGCGAGGTCTTCGGCGCGATTGCTATGAAAGGCAATGAAGCCGGGCTGCAATAAGGGTTGGGGTGGAAATGGGTTCATGAATTCTGGCAGTGCGCTGGGGTGAATGCTGTTGTGCGAAACGTGAAGGGCATATTGTGGTGTCAAGGTGCCCATTCATTTGATAAATCGGCATGGCGGCTTGAGTGGTAGCAACGGCGCTGTAGCCAGAGACCGTGGTTTGCCTCCTGTTTTCACATTGGTACCTCTGGTTATCGTGCAAGTATGCAAGTCACCGCCTCCCCTAGAACCCTTCACGATGCGCCTGCTTGACACCAAAAACGACTATGTCTTCAAACGCCTGTTTGCTGTGGCACCCGAACTGCTGACGGCACTGATCAATGCCATCCGCAGCAACGCCGAGCCGCTGGAGGTGATTGAGGTGCGCAACCCGCGCATTGACCCCGAAGACCTGGCTGGCAAGTTCATCGTGCTCGATATTCTGACCAAAGACCGCCACGGCCGGCTCATCAACGTCGAAATGCAGGCCAAGCGCTTTGACCCCTGGAGCGCCCGCAGTACCTACTATCTGGCCAGCGCGCTGATCAAACAAATCGTCAGTGGCGAGGGTTATGCCGACCTGAAACCCGTCATCGGCAACCATCTGCTGGATTTCGATCTGTTCACCGAGCCGCAACAGCGCAGCCAGGCGCACTGGTGTTTTGAGATGCGTGACCGCTGGCAGCCTGCCACACAATTAGGCTCCGAACTAGAATTAAACATCATTGATACTGAAGCAAAGCTGACCGGCTGCACAGCGCAGCGGCGCAAAGCCTGGCCGCCTGGGTGGCTTTTTTTGAACACTGGAGCGAGGAGTCCGCCATGAATCAGTTGTCGTATCCGCCGGTGCAGCAAGCACTGAACATGCTTAAAGACCTGAGCGCCGATGCCGAGGCACAGGCGCGCGCCATTTTGGGGATATAACTCGTCTTCTGCGTGGAAATGCCGCATAACCCTTATTCTGTATGCGTGGGCAGCTATTGAATTGATGAATTCAAGCACGGTTCCCGGCGGTGCTGATGCACTGGCGACAAATTCTCAGCAAACTCACACGGGCTGCATGACGTGCCGGTTTGTGCCCGTTGAGCCGAGGCACCTGAAGCACCTGGCCTTGTGCATCTGCGGCAGACGAAACATACCGGGTTGACGACCAGACACAAACCCTTGGTCTGCCCCCTATTTCGATGTATTTCAATGTCCGCATAATTTTGTGCGGCACGGCGCTTGCGCAAACGTAGTCCAACACATCATCAATGTGCTGATCAATCACTGGCCCAATTTAATGGTGAGCGAAGCGCGTGCGCTGCAACGCAGTATTGGGCAAACTTGTCAGGTCCACGGGAGGCTCCAAAACCTGGATGTCGGCCGCCTTCAGTTGGGCCTCGCCACGTTGCATCTCTTTGAGCAGTGCGTCCAGATCGTTGCCATACTTGGCAGCTATCGCGTCCTTGATGGCATGGACTTCCATCATGATTTCATCAATCATCTTCATTTCCTCCAAGAAGTTCCTCGGGCGTGCATATGATTGGGAGAAACAAGCCACGTTGCTCAAGATACACCGCAATTTTTTCCT
>JFJP01000340.1_pt1 | contig 12927 bp, 13 predicted proteins | sample 431651 | NCBI WGS metagenome assembly JFJP01 (sample SAMN02602958, study PRJNA72255) | Microbial mat metagenome, whole genome shotgun sequencing project. | biome: fresh water; feature: sink hole; material: water; isolation source: purple microbial (photo- and chemosynthetic) mats found in... | reverse complement strand
CGGGAGAACGATCTGAGTCTCCTGGGTTTTGCCACTGACCAGGAGCGGAGCGCCTACCGGCTCCTGGTGAAAGTGGACGGGGTGGGGCCCCGGCTGGCCCTTGCCGCCCTGGGAGCCCTCAGCCTGGAGGATCTGATCCAGGCCCTCCGGGGCCGGGATGTGAAGACCCTCACCCGCATTCCGGGTATCGGCAAGAAGACCGCCGAAAAGTTGTGCTTCGAACTCAGCGAAAAACTGGGGGGTTTGGGAGGACTGGACGGTCTCGGAACCTCTGCTGCCCCCCTGGACGCCTGGGAACTGGACCTGCGTTCGGCTCTGACCAACCTGGGCTTCCGGGAAGAGGTGGTCCTGCCCATCGTGGCCGAACTGAAACTCCAGAAACCGCCCCTTCCCGAAGCCATCCGCCTTGCCCTGAAAGCCTTCCAGCGATGACGACACGCATTCTGTCCACCTCCCCCCTGGTAGGACCCTTCCTCCAGAACCTGGGACAACAGTTCCCGGACCTCTGCATCGCCCCCTACCGTTCGGTGGCTTGGCGCATGGAACTGGCCAAGGCGGAGGCGCTGGTGGTCCTGCTCTCCGAGCCGATCCGGGCGGCGGACCTGGACCTCGCTCCCAGGCTGAGGGTCATCGGCACCTATTCCGTGGGCGTGAACCACCTCCCCTTGGCACTCTGCCAGGAACGCGGCATCCAGATCGTGGCCACGCCCGGTGTGCTCACCGAGGCCACGGCGGATCTGGCCCTGACGCTGCTGCTGGCGGTGACCCGCCGGGTGGGCGAAGGGGAGGCCCTTGTCAGGTCCGGCGCCTGGAAGGGCTGGGCTCCGGACCAGCTCCTGGGGACCAGCCTGCAGGGCAAGACCTGCGGCATCCTGGGTGCGGGGGCCATCGGCAAGGCCTTCGCCCGCCGGGTCTGGGCCCTGGGCATGAAGCCAGTTTTCTGGGACCGGGAGGGCCGGAACCACCCGGTGGACTTTGGGCCGGATCTCGCCCGGCGGCTGCCCTTGCGCGAGCTGCTGCCCTTGTGTTCCGTGCTGTCCCTGCATTGCCCCCTCACCGCGGAGACCAAGGGGCTGCTGGACCGCAGCATGCTGAACCTCCTGCCCCGGGGCGCCTTCATCGTCAACACCGCCCGGGGTGGCATTCTGGAGGAAGCGGCCGTGCTGGAGAAGCTCCATGGGGGGTTCCTGGGCGGGGTCGGCCTGGATGTCTACGAGGGGGAACCCGAGGTGGACCCAGCCTGGCTCACAGCACCCAAGGCTGTGCTCCTCCCCCACCTGGGCAGTGCCACGCGGGAAACCCGGGAGGCCATGGCCAGCCTCCTGTGCGAGGGGGTTGCCAAGGCTCTGGCCTGCTAAGCTGACAAATGTTTCTTCGAGGTATTCCCATGCCATCTGCCTGGCTCCGACTGCTGGATCCTGAAGTCAACGCCTTGCAAAAGGCCTCCGCGCCCTCTTTTCAATCCCGTCTGCTGCTGGCCAAAGCCTGCAACGGCCGCTGCCTGCACGGAGAGGCTGCGGAAATCCTGGATCAACTCCTCGCCGAACAGCGCTCCAATGGAGAGGCCTGGTTCGAGCGCATCGTAGCGACAGGAGAGCACACCGCCTTGGAGGAACTGGAGAATCTCCAGCGGGAGCTGGAGGCCGTCCGGGACGAAAATCCGAAGGCGGCCGAGCATCTCCGCAACCTTGGCTACCTGCACATGTTGCAACAGCGTACCGATGAGGCCGAGCAATTCCTCAGGCAGGCCTTGGAGCACAACGGGCAGGACTGGAAAGCCCTTGAGCTCCTTGGGCTCCTCTGCCTGCAGCAGGACAATCCTTCCGAGGCCAAGAACTGGTTCCTCAAGGCCCTGAGCCTGCAGCCAAGAGACCCGCGGACGCTGCGCATGCTCGGCATCACCTGCGAACAGCTCGACGACGCCAAGAGCGCTGAGGCGCAGTTTGTTGGAGCACTGGATGTGGACCCCAGCTATTTCTGGGGCTGGCACAGTCTGGGTGAGTTGCTGCTCAAGCGCGGCAACATGGAGGCAGGCCTCCGCTGCATCCACCGGGCCCGGAGCCTCCAGGCCAGGGAACCAGCCAGCTACTTCATCCTTGCGGAGCTGTTCTCAGAGCAAGGACACCTGGAAGTGGCTCAGGCCGAGCTGCACCAGCTCCTGCTGCTGAGCCCTCCCGCTGACGTGCTGGCTGAAGCCTACGCCATGCTCGGGGAGATTCGCCGGGATCTGGGGGACCGGGATGGAGCCGTTTCCTACTTCTCCCTGGCCACGGAGACGGACCCGGAGGCTGCCGATCCCTGGTCGGCCCTGGGGGATCTGGCCCGGGAGGACAAGCGCTGGGAGGATGCCCTCCGCTGCTACCGCGAAGCCCTGGCGAGGGACACGGAAGCCGCCGATGTCCAGGTACAGATCGGCTATGTCCTGCTGAAGCTCGGCCAACCCAACGAAAGCGAGCACTGTTTTCTGGCGGCGCTGGAAGCCGATCCTGCGGAATACAGTGCCTACCTTGGGCTCTCCGAGTGCTACCGCCATCTGCAACGCTTCGACGACCAGCTCCGCATGGTGCAGGAAGCCATGGCGCTCGCCCCCGAGGACCCGGATGTCTGGAACGCCGAGGGCGTGGCGCTGGAAGTGAACGAAAAGCTGGTGGAGGCCACCGCAGCCTACGAAAAGGCCCTGAGCTTCTCGCCCCTGCACCGGAAAGCCGCCAACAACCTCGGCTTCCTCCTGGAGCGCCGCATGGAAGCGGGGGAGGCGACACTCCACGACCGGGCCATCGAAGCCTGGAAACGCCGCCTGCTCCTGTGCCGCGACGAAGGACTGAGCCTCAAGATGGCTACAGAGCATCTCGCGAAACTCGGCATAGCGGAAGAAACCCTGGGCCGCTGGCTGGAGCAGGAAGGCTCCCCCCAGTCCACTACCGAACAACAGTAGCTGTAGAACGTAGCGGAGCCTGATAGAATGGCAGGTTCGGAGTAATCATGAATGGATTCCTAGTGACCTTGCACGTGATCATGAGCGTCCTGCTCATCGGTTGCATCCTGCTCCAGCCCGGAGCGAAGGGCGGCGGCTTGAGCGCCACCTTCGGCGGCGGCGGAGCCAATTCCGCCTTCGGCGCCCAGGGCGCCGCACCGGTGCTTTCCCAGGTCACCTACTGGCTGGCGGGGATCTTCCTGGTCACCTCTCTGTTCATCGAGGTCGTGATCGTGAAGGGCAACCGCTCCGTGCTCGACAAGGGGCTGAGTTCTGCCCCGGTCACGGCACCGGCGACACCCGCACCCGCCACCCCCAAGGCTCCCTAAAACTGAGGATTGACGGGGGCCACGAGCCGTGGCATCCTTTGGTTTCTGCTTTGCCCGCGTGGTGAAATTGGTAGACACGCCATCTTGAGGGGGTGGTGGCCACAAGCCGTAGCAGTTCGAGTCTGCTCGCGGGCACCAACACGAAAGCGCTCTTCGGAGCGCTTTCTTTTTATCGGTTCTCCATGCCTCCCCTCGCTGCCCCAGTGGCTCTTGCACCCCTTCCCGCCTGGTTCGCCGCCAAGGGGCGCGCGCTGCCCTGGCGCGCCGGGAATCTGGAACTGCCCCATCCCGATCCCTATGCTGTCCTGGTGTCGGAAATGATGCTCCAGCAGACGCAAGTGGCGACGGTGGTGCCCTATTTCACGCGCTGGATGAGCCGCTTCCCCGATGCCCGGACCCTTGCCCTCGCACAAGACGACGAGGTCCACAAACACTGGGAAGGCCTCGGCTACTACCGCCGGGTCCGTTTCCTGAAACAGACCGCCATCCAGCTCACGGAGCAGGGTTGGCCCCAGGATCTGAAGGGCCTGTTGGCGCTCCCCGGACTGGGCCCTTACACGGCTGCAGCCATCGCCGCCATCGCCTTCCAGCTCCCCGAGCCGGCCCTGGATGGCAATGTCTTCCGAGTCCTCGCACGCCTGCTGGGCCTGGAAGGCGATCCCCGCCGTCAGGCCACTGGCCTGCGGGCCTGGCTCCGCCCTGCCCTGGTGGCCCACGGCCCCTCCCGCATCACCCAGGCCCTGATGGAACTGGGCGCCCTGTTATGCAGCCCCCAGCCGACCTGCGCCGCGTGTCCCCTGGCAGCTTCCTGCGAGGCCCTGCGACAGGGCAGCACCGACCGCATCCCTCCGGTCAGGGAACGTTCCCCTGTGAAGACCCAGGATATCTGGCTGATGGCCATCCAGGCCGAAGACCACTGGCTTCTCCTCAAGCCTGCAGCCAAGGGGCTCCTGGCGGGCCTCTGGCGCTGGCCCACCTGCGAGAAGACCCCCGAGCCCGCAGTTGCTGTGTTCGCCGCCGAAACGGGCATTCCCTATCTCGCCCCTGAAACCAGGGTCTGGCAGGACTGGTCCCAGCTCTACAGCCATCGCAAGGAACGCGTGACCCCCATCGCCATCGGCTTACCCGGGCTTTTCCCCGCCCCTCCCGGTTGCGCCTGGATCCCCGGCGATAGCCTCAGTACCCTGCCGCTGGGCAAGCGGGATCAGAGACTGAGAGCACTCCTGGGCCAGGAGGCAGATCGGGACGCCCAAAGCATTCCTGTGGCGCAGCTACTGTGCCAGGTACGCAAAGACACATCGCGCTGAAAGAAGGTCAGAAGCCCAGATCCGCAAGCTCCTGCTGGGAGGTTCTCGCTTCCGGCGTCCCAGGGAATCCCGTCACGATTTCCTTGAAGGCCTTCACTGCCGCCGGTTTCAGCCCCTGCTTGCCGAAGCACTGGGCGCGTTTCAACTTGGCGGGAAGGAACTGGCTGGAGGAGGTGTGATCCTTCAGGATCTGATCAAAGGTTACCTGCGCCTTGTCGAAGGCCTTCTGGTTGTAGTAGGAAAGCCCCAGGAAGAAGAGCGCATCGGGGCGGCGCGGGCTCTGGGGGTGGCTCTTCAGGAAGAACGTCAGGCTCTCGGCCGAAAGAGCATAGTTGCCGCGATTGTAGTCCAGCACGGCGGCGTTGAAGGCCTTCTCGTCGTCGCTGGCCACCAGAGGCTGAGTTGGATCCATCACCGGTTTGGTCGTGCGCAGGGCGGCATTGCCCAGGCGACTATTCAGGATCCGGGTGGATTCCTGGAGCTGGCGCAGGAGTTCCTGGAGATCAGCCTGGAACCGCCGGTCCAGGGCCCTGGCGCTCGCTGCAGCCGCCTGTTCGGCTTCCGCCAGGCGATTGCCATCTTCCACCTGCTGCCTCAGCTTGAACACCTCCAGCTTGAGGTCGCCAACCTCCTGCTCCACCTTCTTGAGTTGTTCGTCCGAGGTGCAGCCGACGTTGAAGGCCATTCCGGCCAGGGCGATGGAGGCGATCAAGGGTCGAATTCGCATGGGTTCCCTCCGCTTGGAAACAAAAAGAGCGGAGGAAAAGGTTCCTCCGCTCTCGATTGCAGTGTCGACAAGCGCCTACTGAAGCTTGAACTCGCAGCGGCGGTTGATGAGCCAGCTCTCCTCGTCCTTGCCCTGGACCAGGGGGCGCTCCTTGCCGTAGCTGATGGCGGCGAGGCGAGCCTCTGCGGTGCCCAGGCTGATCAGGTAGGAATGAGCGGCATAGGCGCGACGCTCGCCCAAGGCGAGGTTGTACTCTACGGTGCCGCGCTCGTCACAGTGGCCCTCGACCTGCACTTTGGCCTGGGGGTAGGCCTTCATGAAGTCCGAGATGGCCTGGAGCTTGGCCTTGTCCATCTCGCGGATGCTGGAGGAATCGAAGTCGAAATTGATGTTCTTCAGGGCCGCTTCGGCAGCCTGACGGTAGGCGGCGAGGGCAGCAGCCTCGGCCTTGCGCCGGGCTTCCTCTTCGGCCTGGCGGCGCGCCGCTTCCTCGGCAGCCTTCCGCTTGGCGTCCGCATCGTCCGTGACGACCGGCGCCTGGACTTCCGTCTTGGGCGCCTCGGGCTCCGGCGCAGGGGCTGGTTTCTTGCAAGCGACTCCTACCCCCAACGTCAGCAGGACAGTGAGTGGGATGATGGTTCGCGTGATACGCATGTTTGGTTCCTCCAACAAGATCCAGTGTAGCAATGCCCTAACACAAGGGTAGAACTAATTTAACGGGTTCGAGTCCATCTCGGGCTCTGGCAGCCGGCAAATTCCGTGAGCCTGCGCAGAGTATTACCCGAAAGGTCCGTCGTGTAAAGCTGCATGCCCCCCCGGCTCCCGCTGGAAAAGACCAGCCGACGCTCATCGGGAGACCAAGCGGGGGATTCGGAACTGGCCACCCCCGTGGTGACCTGGTAGGACTTACCCTCGCCCAGCTTGTAGACGAAGAGATCGAATTTACCCTCGAACCGGGAGACATAGGCGATCATGGCGCCATTGGGACTCCAGGAGGGACTGGCATTGTAGCCGCCCTCCTGGGTGAGCTTGCGGACATTGGAGCCGTCATCTTCCATCAGGTAGACCTGGGGGCTGCCTTCGCGGTCGGAGGTGAAAGCCAGTTGGGTCCCGACCGGGTTCCAGCTTGGTTCCGTGTTGATGCAGTTGCTGTCCGTGAGGCGCCTCACCCGGCCCGATGCCACTTCGAGCACCACGATATCGCTGTTGCCCCGCCGATCCCCCTGGACCAAGGCCAGCCGCTTGCCATCCGGGGACCAGGTGGGCGCGAAACAATGACCCGAAGGGTTTCCCGTGCGGGGGTAGAGCTTGACCTGGGGTCCTCCCGGCTTCATCTGGCCCCAGATTTCCGGCGCCCCTCCCTTGTAGGTCATGTAGGCGAGTCGGCCGTCCATCCCGATAGTGGGAGACAGGGTCAGGCTCCCGTGGCGGGTGAGTTGGAGCAGGTTCGCGCCGTCGCGGTCCACCTGGAAGAGTTCCTTCACGCCTGGGGCAAGCTGGCGCACGAACACGATCCTGGAAGTAGCCACCCCTCGCTCCCCGGTGAGCCTAGCCACCAGATCGTCCGAGATGGTATGGGCCATCCGGCGCAGGGCCGTCTCTTTTCCACTGTATTTCTTGTTGAACACGGATTTACCGGACTTGACGTCTACCACCTGCAGCAGCACCTCCACTCCGAAGGGCATCGCCCTAGCAACGCGGCCGATCAGCAGCCAGTCCGTGCCCGTCTGGACCCAGGACGGAAAGGAGGCAGGCTCGGTAGACGTAGGCAGGGCGTTCCGAAGCACGGCGAAGGGACCCGCGTCCTCCAGATCCCGCAGCACCACGTCCCTCAGTTCGCGGTTCACCAAGGCCCCATCGAGCCCCTCCACCCTGGGCGCGGGCAGGGCGATGCCCACCTTGGAACCGGCCGAGGCGGAGAGCACCACCTCCTGATTGGCAGCCTGTGCCCATAACAGGGTGGAAGCCCCTAACAACAAACCCAGTATCCATCGCTTCATAGGCACTCCGGGGACAATCGTTCAAGGCCCATGCTAACCCTCTAGGACCAGGCGCGCCAGTTTGCCCCCGTAAATCCCGCGCAGTTCCTCGACCCACGCGAGCTTCAAGACGCCGTACGCCGGCCTCAACTTCCGTTCTGCCCAGTCCTGCAGTTGCGCCACGGACGCGCAGGCCTCCAGGCTCAGCAGCAAGGCTTCCCTGGCCTGCCTGTTCGGGCGCTGCAAGGCGGCCACCGGCCCATAGCTGAGCCGGTGCACCGGCGCCGTCCCCATGGCTTGCAGGGCCTTGCGATGCTCGGGGGTCCCATAGCCCTTGTGGCGGGCGAACCCATAGTCCGGCCAAGTCGCGTCCATGCCTCGCAGCAGGGCGTCCCGATGCGTCTTGGCAAGAATGCTGGCTGCGGCCACCGCGCAACTGAGGGCATCCCCCTCCACCAGCAGCCGCTCGGGCAGTCCGGTGCGAGGCGCGCGATCCCCGTCCACGAAGAGCATCCGGGGTCTCACCGGCAGGCGGGATACGGCCTGCCGCATGGCCTCCAGCGTCGCCTGCAGGATGTTGTCCCGATCGATAGCCAGGTTGTCCACTTCGGCCACAGCCCAGGACGTCAGCACCATCTTCAACTCGCTGGCGATGGTCTCCCGCTTCTCCGGACTCAGCTTCTTGCTGTCCCTGGCAGTGCGCAGGACGTGGCTCCACCGGGTCACGGCCTGGGGGTCCAGCACGGCGCAGGCCGCCACCACAGGGCCGGCCCAGGCCCCTCTCCCGGCCTCGTCCACGCCACCCCAGGGAATGCCTGGCGGCACGTTGCCCAGGTCCCAGTCGAGGGGGTTGAGCCCCTTCAGCACCACAGGGAGAACCAGGCGATGAGCCAGGTATCCAGGGCACCCCGGAAATGACTGCCGCCGCCGACCTCGTGGTAGATGGCCTGGATGGGGACATGGGCCCAACGGAGGTTGTGATGGGCCGCCTTCATGGCCGTTTCCATCTCGAAGGTGAAGCCTCTCCCCCGAAGCTCCTGGCGATCCAGGACTTTCTTCTTCACCATGCGGAACCCGCTCTGGCTGTCCTCCCACTTCATACCGGCGATCCGTCCCAGGGTCCAGGTCCCCAGGGCGTTGGTCCGCCAGCGCCTGGGCGGGATCCTGGCGGCATCCTGCTTGCGGCTCCCCACCAGGAAATCGAGACCGGGTTCGGCCTCCAGGCGCGCCAGAAACCGCTGGAGGTCCGCGGGATCATGCTGACCGTCGCCATCCAGGAACAGGTAGTAGTCAAAGGCATCGTTCCGGATCCGCTCGATACCGGCGCGCATGACCTGCCCCTTGCCCCCGCCTTCCCCCGGCGCCAGGCGGAGCACCTCCGCCCCGGCCTGGCGGGCCACCTCCGCCGTGCCGTCCTCGGAGGCATCGTCCACCACCAGGATCCGCGCCAACCCGAAGCCCCTGAGCCCTGCCACCACCCCGCCGATGCTCCCGGCCTCGTTATGCGCGGGAATGACGGCCTCAATGCGGAGCTGCGGAGTCATGGCTGTCCCTTTCCGCATCCTGTCCAGGCCCGGAAGGCCTCTCGCTGCGCTGGGGATACCTTGGGCGCCCGGACGATCCGGGTGACCCGATGGGGATTCTCCTGGAGCGTCAGGACAACCCGTTTCACACGGCCCCGATCCGATGCCAGGATTTCCAGGGAATCCCCGACCCGCAGGTCCCCCGTCCGCCGGGTGACCTCGGCTCCGGTCGTGGTGCGCCAGCCATTCACCGCAAGGATTTCCTGGTTGTAGGCAAGCCCCGCCTCCGCCGCGGGAGAGCCTGGAAAGACATTCTGGATCGTGGGGCTGTCCCCTTGGCAGACCAGCCCCGTGTAGACCCTCGCACGGGCCACCGCGGCCGGATCCTCATGCTCCTCGGAGGGCAAGGCCTCCCAAGGCGCCAACGGCACCAGACGCAATCCGTAGGCTTTCTCGATGGCAGCGGCGTCGAGCTCCTGGACACCGCCGATATAGTCCCGCCAGAAGGGCTCAGGATCCTCATCGCACAGCTTGCCATAAGCCTCCCGGAGGTCTTCGTCCCTGATCGCAGCATCGCCGAACTGCCTCCAGAGCATGCGGAGGTAATCATCCAACCCCCGTTTCCCTCCGGAGGCCAGACGGATTTTCGCGTCCATCATCCACGCGATCATGGCTCCCTTTTCGTAGTAGCTCACGGTGCTGTTGGGGGAGAACTCCGTGGGTTTGTAGAAGCGGATCCAGGCGTCGAAGCTGGCTTCCTCCAGGTTCTGCTCCAGACGCCCCTGCCGGGTGGTGTTGTCGGTCCAGGTCTGGGCAAGCTTCTGTGCCACCCAGGACCAGGGGGCGGTGCCGGACTTCATCACCAGCCCGTACTGGAGGAAGCTCGTGAAGCCCTCGTGGAACCAGAGCAGCTTCGTCGGATTCTCCTTGCTGTAGTCGAAGGGACCCAGCTCGGAGGCCCTCAAGCGCTTCACATTCCAGGCATGGAAGAATTCGTGGGCGATGAGGGTGAAGAGCTCGTAGTAGCCCTCGGGTTTGCCCAGCGCGAAAGGGTCCGCCAGCAGTGAGGTGGAATCCCTGTGTTCGAGCCCTCCCCGAGCCCCGGGGCTGAAGGTCAGCAGGAAAACGTACCGATCGAAGGGGAAGCCCCCGAACATCCCACCGCAAACCGCCACGATGCGCTGCACCCCTTCGAGAATCCGTCCCTCATCGCCACAGTGATCGCCCGTGACGGCCAACTGGAAGGCAGCCTTGCCGGAGGTCCATTCATGGTTCCGGAAGGTCCCGATTTCGATGGGGGAATCCACCAGTTCGTCATGATTCCTGGCGCGGAACCGGCCCTGCTTGGCGGGCAGCGCCGTGGCAACCCCCCAGGTCCCGGGCCAGCCCTGGAACTGGAGCTCATAGGGCCGATCCCGCTGATCTTCCAGGTAGAGAAAGGAGGCGGCGCCCACCAGGTGGGCGTGGCTCCCGTCCACATGGTTGGTGCGCACCGTCAGGTCGTTGCCATAGAGCCGGTAGATAAGGGTGCATTCGGTCCTGCAGGCTGGTATGCGCCACCGCTGCTTGTCCAGCTTCTCCACGGCCAGCGTCTTCCCTTTGCTGTCCCTCAGGACCACCCGGTCCAGGAATCGCGCATAGTCCCGCACCAGGTACGAGCCCGGCGTCCAGGTCGGCAGGGCCAGTACGGTCCCGTTGGCCACAGCGTCCGCAGGCAGCTGGAGTTCCACCTGCAGCTCGTGGAGAGCCAGATCCAGCGGCCTGAGGATGACCTGTACGGCCGGGAGAGCGGGCTTCCTGGGAAGGGGCCTGGGAGGCATGAAGAAATCTCCGGGTCAGCCGGGGGAGGCTGGTGGGCTTCAGCATAGCGTCTCCCGCGAAGATGAGCCCAGGCCCCAGACCGGAGGCCCCTGCAGCCATTCCCTGAAAAACCCGCAACAGGGTATCGCCAAGAGCTCTTTTTGGCCCTACATTGCCCCATAGCCCCGAAAAGAGGCCCCGTGGATTTCACCGAAGTCGTCGCCCAGCACTTGGCCTGGAAACAGCGCCTGAGGCGCATCCTGCTCGGGCGGGAGCGGAGGCGGCAACCGGAGCGCACCGAGGCGATTGCGAGCCAGCTCTGCCCCCTCGGCCCCTGGATCAAGGCCGAATTGTCCAGACACCCCCAGGAACCACTGCTCCTCTACCTGGAGGAGCAGCACCGGCTGAGCCACGACCTCGCCATCCAGATGGTCCTGGAAGAGGCCACCGCCAGGACCTCCATGGACATGGTCTTCCTGATCGGCCAGTTCCAGATCTGCTCGAGGAACCTCCTGGAGGCCCTGGAGAATTTGCGACGGAAGTACGCCCTCAGCGAGGTCCCGCTCTGCGTGATCCCGCCGGGCTACCCCCGGGAGGAGTTTCCCCCCGTCCCAGACGCCCGAGGGTAAGAAATACCTCCCGCCACAACGGTGGCAGGGCTTCTGCATCCCGGAGGATGGTCGCTTCGTCCCCCCGGGCAAAGGGTCCCGTCTGGCCCTCCTGCCCCTTAGCGACAAGGTTGCGCACCGTGGCCTCCGCCAGGGGCATGAGCCCCCGCCCAGGGAGCGCAATACCAGCCCTGGTCAGCAGTTGCGCGGCTCCCAGCCAGAGGCTCGCGGCGTGGCCCGAGGTCAGTACGGCGCAGGCATGGTAGAGGGCCTTCTGCTCAGCCGCCAGGACGAAGGGAAGGAAACCCAGGGCTTCGAAGGCACCCAGGATCGGAGCGGGAACCTCTCCCGTCAGCGCCAGCGGGGTGTCCCGCCAGTCTCTCGCCTCGCCATCGAAGCTGGTGAGGGGGTGGGCGCAAGGCACACCGGGCAAGTGGAGGCTGCCGCTCATGTGGACACAGCGGCCCGGGAACCGGTCCGCCAGTTCCCGAAGGGCGTGATCGGGCACCGCCAGCAGCACCCACCCCTCCGGTCGCGCCTCATGGGAGAGGAGCGTGGCGCGGTCCCCCCAAGCCGAAGCCAGCGCCCTTCCCGCGTGTCCCCGCCCCAGGATTGAAAGTTCGGAAGTCATGTCTGATAGCTTGCCCGATTCGGGGCACAATGGCTGCAAATGGAATGGTCCCTCCCCCCAGAGATCCCCTGGCCCCAGTTCCTGCGGATGCTGCGGCATCCCTCTCCCCCCAAGGGCTGGCTGGAGGCGGCGGCTGCTCTCGAAGACATCCAGAAGCGCCCGGTCCTGCTGCGGTGGATCGCCCAGCACCGCAAGACCCCGGAATCGCTCCGCATGCGACTCCTGTCCCGGCTGCCATGGCGGCCCCTGGCGGCCATCGCCGGGGATCCCGCGGCCCATCCCAAGGCCCAGTCCGTGGCCATCGAGCGCCTCCAGGTGCAGTGGAGCGGCATGAGCACCGGCGAGCGGCGCAGCTTCGCCTACCAGTGCCCGAGGCCCCTGTGGCCCATGGTCTGGAAGGTCCGCGACACGGGGGTGATCCTGGCGTTCCTGCAACATCCCAGGTTGAACGGGGAACACCTCGTCGCCATGCTCCAGCCCCCGGTGCTGCCCACCCACCTGGAGGCCCTGGTGCGCTCCAAGTGGCGGGAGCTCCAGCCCGTAGCCCATCAGGTGCTCTGGGCCCTGGACCGCACCCTTGATCTGCCCGACTCCGGCCTCGTCCTCGGCCACGCTGCCCCCTGGATCAAGGTCCTGACCGCAGAAGAGCGACTGCTCGCCTCCTCCCGGCTCACCCACCCCGCCCTGCGGAGAATGACCCGAGCCTGGGCTCTGCCGGAAGTGGAGGAGTGAACCCAACTTTGGTTTCATCCGGTTATACGATAGCGAGCAAGAGGCTCCCACCAAGATCACCAAGAGGCACCAGGAGCACCAAGGAACCCCATTTGTGAAGGCGCAGTTCTTGGTGGACTTGGTGCTTTTTTGGTGGTCTTGGTGGGAGTGCTGTTTTCGCTTTTGAAGGCGAAACGGGTTCAGGCTCTCCGGAGCACTTCGGCGACGCAGCGCTCGATGCCGATCCAGACGTCATTCAGACGGGCGTTGTCGAACATGTAGGCCGGGGTCGTCACCAGCTTGAGCGCCTCGTCGATGACGATCTCCCGGGCGGAGGG
>JFJP01027412.1_pt1 | contig 12928 bp, 10 predicted proteins | sample 431651 | NCBI WGS metagenome assembly JFJP01 (sample SAMN02602958, study PRJNA72255) | Microbial mat metagenome, whole genome shotgun sequencing project. | biome: fresh water; feature: sink hole; material: water; isolation source: purple microbial (photo- and chemosynthetic) mats found in... | reverse complement strand
TTTTATAAATAATTTAAAAACCTTTATTTTTTTTCACATTTCGAAAAAAAATATTTTCCCTATTAGTTTTTTATTTCAAATATCCCAATAAATTAATGAAAACCAATATTTCCAAGCTCACAATTCCCTTCAACGACCTCGAGCAGATAAAAATCAAGAACCAGCTCTCTACTGGTTCCCATTCGTCGATTTTTTTAACCAAAACTCCCGAATATGTGGTAAAATTCATCAATATAGACGATCCTAAAAACCTCTCTTACAATAAAAACGAGCAATATGCCTTCCTCCATCTAAATAAACACCCTAATGTTTCTTCTATTTTCTCTTACAAAGAGCTTATGATAAAAGATAAACGTCATGGTTGTTATTTGATGGAAAATTGTTCTGCTGGTTCTTTAGGAGAAGTGGTTTCCTCTTTGCAAAAGAGTTTATCTGAGTCTTTAATTCTTGAAATAATCTTCCAAATTGCTTCAGGTTTATCATTCTTACATAATTTCAAACCTCCCATCTGCTATAGGGAGCTAACATTGGAAAAAATATTGATAGGACTTGATGGAAAACTTAAAATTAGTGATTTTGGTCATATTTGCACCAGTCAAATCTTTGAAATAAACGATACAAATCGTCTGTCTTTACAAAATGATATCGATGCTGTGAATGAGAAGTATAGGGCTCCCGAGCTCTGTGACCTTTATTCACAGTTACCCATTACTCATTCTAGTGATATTTGGGCTTTGGGATGTGTTTTATACCTGATTTGTTATAAAAAATTCCCATTTGAAGGAAAATTGGCGATAATTAACAATCATTATCCTGTGCCAAAACAACCACAATATTCAGAAAAAATCATTAATTTATTGAAGAAGATCTTTGTGACGAAGCCTTCTGAAAGAATAACTGCTGATGAGATTGTTAGTTATATAAAGAATGAGAATATGGGATCTATATTTGGGGAGTTTTCCTTCAATAAAAACGTTATACAAGGGAAAAAACAAGAAATGTTATATGGGAACCAGACAATTTCTGTTGAAAAAAAGGAAAAACATGCAAAACCCAAATTTATGGATTTAATGAATAAACATTTCAAAAGACTCACCACAAAAAGTGCAGGGTGGCTTTTATCGGCTGTGGAAGAGAGTGAAGAGGGTCCTAAACAGAAATATGTGAGGTATTTAATCATAAAAGCATGGAATAACAAGGAAAAAATTGTGAAGTTCTATAAATTCCTGCAGAATATTGTGAAGAAAAACATAGATAATTGTGTTATTATCTTGAAATCTTTAATTGTTTTGCACAATTATTTTAAAAAAGGACCTCCTGAGGCTTTGAATATAAGGAATAAAGAGGGGAATCCTGCCGATATAATAAAAGAAATCGAGGAGTTTTGGAAAAAAGTGTCCGAAAATAAACTACAAACCACAAAAGATAAAAAACGAACACCATATATTTCAAGCATTATCTACAAGTTTTCACAAATATTAACAAGAAAATTGAAGCTTTGCACGAAATATTCCAATTATTTCGAAGGAAATTACGCAATGACCCCTTTTTTTAAGAACCCTAAAAATGCACCGATTTCTATTGCAGTTATTGAAGACCTTTTGGGATTCTTAACGATTATGAATGAATTCAATCAGAATTTATTGAATGAAATGACTCTTTTGAGAATTCAAATGAGTTTGGTTTTGTCAGTTATCGATGAAGAATATTGTTTGATTTGCCTGTTGACTCATTTGATTTATGCTTTGAGAAAAGCTAGCAGTTTCATTGATGGGAAAGTCAAAGAAGAAAAATTAAGAATGAGTCTTAATGATTTAATGGAAAAATTTGATAAGAACTTCAAAAGCATCAGGATTTTCTTTTTGAATTGTAAGAATGTGAAAGATTTTGAACAGAAGGAATCGATTCCTGTGTTGAAATTGGATATTCTCGACTATTTGAACGCGGTGAAAATTTTGGAAAAAAGTGAGGGAGCTGTGAAAAAATATAATATTTTTCAGGATTTGAATAACTTGAAAACTATTTTCGATATCAGCTTACCACAATGCTATGGAAACGCCATCAAGGATATTAAAGTCGATGAAATGATAGGTTTTTTCTTAATTTTATGGGGTTTTTTAGTTTTTGGGATTTTGGGATTTTTAGTTTTGGAAGAAGTTTTTGAGTTTTTATATTAAATTTTTAAAAAAAATAAAAAATTATTTTTCAGGAACTGAAGAGGATTACAAAAACAGCCCCCAACACCAACGTAAAACAGTCGCCCACTCTCCCGATTTCAAGATTTCTGGTCCCACAAACCCTGACACTCCCGCCACTTACGATTTCACACAATTTCTATATTCAAAGAAATCAATGGATGAAGCAGGTCTCGACATTAAAAAGAAATCTCATTCATCAGACCAAAAGGCTGAAAATTTAAAAAATGGTCCATTTTATAATAATTTATATTATTCTGCGAATTAAAATTCTTTGAAAATATTAATTATTAAAATTTTATTTAAAAGAAACTGATGGTAAAAACAAAGAACAAATGATCTATATGGGATTTAAAATAAATGCCAGCCTTTCAATAGATGAGCCCAAGCTGGAATCAAAAGAGTCCTTTTTTTTGAAAGAAAACCTCTTGGAAATAATCAAGAAAGATGAAGAATCTCCTGATGTTTACTCTGAGTTTTCCCACCAACAAATCAACAAATCAGTCTTTGATATAAAAAGAGAACAATCCCTTGAACAACCCCTCACATACATCGATGAAGCTAAATTTCACAATACAGCAGACATAATGGAAAGAGACTATGTTCCAAAGGAGAATTATCCTGATGTCGACCCTGAAAATGTGATATCATTTGATAATTTCAACAAATACTTAAATGGTCAAAGAAATAGCACTGAAGGAAGGGTAGAAGCTGTTTGGGATCTGATGACATCAGAAAGAGAGTCTCATAAAGAAAATACTCATAAAGAAGAAACTCATCAAGAAGATACTCATCAGGAAAAAATTCATCAAGAAATTATAAATGTTCATAAGGAAGAGATTCATAAGGAAGAGACTCTTAAAGAAGAGATTCATCAAGAAGAGACTCATAAAGAAGAGATTCATAAAAAAGATATTCAAAAAGAAGAGGATATTGCATTGAAAATTGACAATAAAGCATTAGAGCATGATAAGAATGCTGAAAAAATTATAGAATTAGTTCAAAGTACTGATTTAGGGAATTTATTGACAACTGAGGAATTGAATAAGATAAGGGATGCTGGTAAAGTTTTTTTATTGATAAACTTAAAATGCTCGATTTTCTAGAAAAACAACAATTGTTGTTGGTGGGGAATCAAACTCCAATGGAAGTTAGTTATATAATGGTGAATAATAACCAGGCTAAAAGGGGTGCGGAAGAAGCTATTGTGAAGAGAATTGAGTCACCTATTAAGAATGAGGAAGTGAATATTAACAAATCACCTATGAAAAGCATCTATGAGGAAACCAACTCGGAGAATATTATTTCGTCTTATTCGAAAGACGAGAGCAAGGATGAAAATGCGATCAAACAATTGCTTGGAGATGATGAAATTACAAGTTATTTTATTTTTATTTTTTGGATTTGTAAAAATTTGATTAAAAAAAAAAAAATCATGAAAATTTGTTTTTTGACTGTTTAAGAAATGTAAATTTGATTGATTTTAAAAACATTAAAAAAATTTAACATATTTTATCATTATTCTGAAATTTTAGACATTAATGACTTTATCATTGATTACTCTACGTTGAAATTTGCCAATCAAATCGGTGCAGGCTCCACTTCAGTGGTTTTCCACGGTTATTTAAAAAACGAAGATGTTGGTAAAAATCACTTATTTTTTTTGTTTGCCATTATAACCTTTAAGCTGATTTAAATTTTTTATAAAAAAAGCCATTAAAAAGATAAAAGTGGCTGAAATCGATGAAAGCAACATTATAGAATTCAAACGTGAGATCTCAGCTCTTGTGAAATTAAAGCCCCATCCAAACCTAGTGGCTTTCAAAGGAGTTTCCTATTCTGAGACCAATGTTTGCATCATCACGGAATTTTGTCAAGGAGGGACCTTATTTGATTTATTGCATCGAAAAAGAAATATCCAATTATCCTGGGCCCAAAGATTGAATTTTGCCTTGGATATTGCTAAAGGAATCAATTATTTACATACAGCGAGCCCCCCTATGATACATCGAGATTTGAAATCATTGAAGTTTATTCTTTATTCATAATAGAAATTTTTATCATAAAAATTTTGGGTTGAAGCTTGCTTTTAGAGTATAAAATTGACAAAATCACTGATATGCCAAATGTTAAAATAGCTGATTTTGGTCTAGCTAGGAATACTTTTTCTTCGAATGTTGAGACAATGACTGGCTTAATGGGAACTTTTGTACATTTATTTTGCTGGTTTTATGTATAAATAAATCTTATGATAAAAAGCATTGGATGGCACCAGAAATCTTTGAGAATAAACCTTATAGTCTGAAAGCTGATGTTTATTCGTTTGGGGTTTATGATAAAAAAAAATTATTTGATTTGATTTTTTTTTGTTTAACTTGATTTTTTTTATTTGATTTGATTTGATTTTTTTTTTATTTGATTTGATTTTAGATAATTTTATGGGAAATTTGTGCAAGAGAAACTCCTTATAAAGAATTGAAAGGACCACATGCTATAATGAAATATGTGACTGTTGATAAGGGGAGACCTAGTTTAGTGGCGGTTCAAAGTGATTGTCCTACAAAAGTACTTTATTTATGGATAAAATCTGTTAATTTTATTAAAAGATTATTGAATTGATTCAAATTTGCTGGGATAATAATCTGGAAAAACGACCTAAAATGGATGAAGTTATTGAGGTTTTGAAGAAAATTAAGTTGAATTAGCTGATTTTTTTTTTTAAATGGAGAAATTTCTTTAAATTAATAACAAAAACAAAATAAAATTCATTAAAATAAAAAAAAAAACTTTTGTTGAAAAATTGGGTTTTCTTAATTTTTTTTTATTTGATGACTTTGCAGGAAATTTCGACCGTAGTGATGTTGGATTTATTGAACATTGAGTAGGACTCGTTGTTTTGGATTACGAAGGTATCTTTTGCAGAAAGTCTCAAATCTCGGTTCCCAACCTGAACAAACAATTTTTTGCGTTCACATTTCAAAATTAAGCAATGCTGAAAAGAAAAAAATTATTAAATTCTTGAAAATTGGGAAAGCCGAAAAAAAAATTGTAAAGTTGATTTATTGGAAAAATTGAGAAAATTTAAACTTGAATATATATGCGAAAAAACAAAAAACACGAAAAAAATTGATGAATAGAACACAAAATTGAAAGAAAAAAAAAATATCAAAAAATTCAAAAAACAAACAAACTTTACAATGGGTCCAAATTGATTGATTCCGAAATCCTTCTTTTCTTGACATTTCAGCGAAATCAGCACCAAAAAGCTATCATAATCATCCTTTACTATCTCATAATTAATCGTTTTATCCATAACTTCTTCCTTCTGAAAATTACTCTTGACAATTTTTTTGGCTTTTCCCTGCCGATTCAGCTTTATTTTTTTTACAGGGTCAATGCTAACCCCCCCTCTCAGATCGAAATCCTCTTCACAAATATTAAAGATTTTTTTTCCATCACTTGTCTGACTAACAGAATAATTGATAGGTCTCCAATAACATAAGGTAGGTATCCTCATCCTCGCAGGATATCGTTCTGTAACCCCATAAAAGTCTTTTTCTTTAATTATTTGCTTCATAACTCTTGGTTTTGGGAGAGAATTATCAGTATTATTCTTATTATTAGTATCATTTTTTGTTGTTTTTTTAAGGTTTTTGAGGGTTTTAGGGTCGAGTGATTGGGAATTTGGCTTTATTATAGGCTTTTTATTCGGAAAAATAGGGGTCTTATTTGATTCTGGATCAGATTGTGGATCGGTTTTTGGCTTTTTGGTGTGTTTTATTCGGTTTTTTGCAGGGGATGGGGGTTTGATAGGGGTTGGACTTAAGTTTTTTTCAGGAGTTTGATGGAGTTCATCAATGAAAATTGAGTTTTCAAAGGAAATAGCTATTTCAGGTTCTGTTTGGAAGATTTCTTGCTGTTTTGGGTGGGTTTTCGGGAAGTTTTTGGGGGGGTTTTTCAAGGATTTTCGAGTTTTTGGAGCAGGATTTTTATCAATTTTTGAGTCAATTTTATGATTTTCTTGTGAGTTTTTATTGTTTTTCTTTGTTTTTTTAGGATTTCTTTCTATTTTTTTTTCTTCAATAATTTTTTTTTCATCATTTATTTCTTTGTTTTCTTCTATTTCTTTATTTTGTTGGATTTTCTCCTTTATTTTGGTTAATTTCTTCTTCTCCTTTATTTCTTCAGTAATCAAATTTTCTTCGTTTCTGTCATCAACTTCCATAAATCTATCAACTTTTTTACTCAATTTACTCTTTTTCTCCAGTTTTTCTTCTTTTTCCTCTGATTCTTCCCTATTATGTTCATTTCTCAACAAATTTTCATTTATATTTTTCTCTTCATTTCTTCTTTTCTCCTCTAATTTTTTCTTTATTTTCTCTTCCTCCTCTAAAATTAATTGATCCAATTCATTATTCAATGCCATTAACTTCTCAGCATTCACAAAATTCGGATCACTAAAGCTCATTCTCTTTTTTTTTCCTTCATTTTCTATATTTTCCTTTGTATCCTTATCTTGATTTTCCTTTGTAATCTTTCCTTTTGTAATTTTCATTTCATTTTCTTCTGTAATTTTCATTTTATTATCATAAATATTTTTCATTTCATTTTCATTAGTATTTTTATCTTGATTTTCCTTTATGTTTTTCCTTTCATTCTCCTTTTCCTTTGTATTTTTCTCTTGATTTTCTTCAGTTTCTTTTGTGTTTTTCTTTAATCTGTCATTATTTCTTTTTAGCTTCCTTTCTTCTTCCAAAATCATTTGATCTAATTCTTTGTTTAACTCCATAAATCTCTCAGCATTCACAAAATTAGTGGTCCCAAAGCTCTTTTTCCTCTCTTTTATCTCCCCATTTTTCTCAATAAAACTCTTCTTATCTATATTTTTCTCTATGAAAGTCTTTTTATCTTCATTAAAAGTCTTTTTATCTTCATTAAAAGTCTTTTTATCTTCATTAAAAGTCTTTTTATCTTCATTAAAAGTCTTTTTATCTTCAATAAAAGTCTTTTTATCTTCAATAAAAGTCTTTTTATCAACATATTTCTCAACGAATACACTAGGAGTATCTTCTAAAAGAGCCAATGAATTCAGCTTCACATTGCTCATATGCACCTGATATTTCTCTTGTAATTCCTTGATTTCTTTACCAATAGAATCAGGAGAATCCATTAAATTTTCATTGTTTTTTTCAGTCGATTTCTTCTTTGAATAGACCAAATTGGAAAAAATCGGATTTTGGCTCAAAATTTCTAATAATTTCTTTTCACTTGTGTCATTTACCATGATTTCTTCATTTCTTTTGATTGAAGAAATCATCTTATTACTGCTTTTTCTTTTGAAAATAGAGAAATGCTGGTTTGTTGGGTTCGGTATAGGGTCCTTTGCAGGCTTCTCATCAAAGGAATCCGGGGTGTCGTTCACGAAATTCAAAAAATTTCGAAAAGAAGTGTCATCATCTATATAAAATTAGTTAATTTATTAAAGAAATTGTGAAGAACCTCGCTCATTAATTGGTTTTTTTTCATGTAAAGAGGAAAGTATGGAGGTATCAGGACTTCTACGGGTTGTGAAACTCTCAAAATAGTCTTTAGGGTCATAAAAACCGTCAAAACGACGTTTGGCATCTTTTTTTTTCACAATTTTTCCGGTTCGTCTGAACAAAAAAAGGTCATATGAGAGGAAAATAAAGGTTTTAAAAGAAAAATGGATTTTATTGATTTTTATATGAGAATCACCTGCCCATTCGTTCAATGTAGGAGGGCACTTCGAAAGGTTCTGATGGAACTCTTTTTTTTTCCATTTGAAACTCAAAGTTTATGAATTTTTGAAATTATTTAGAAATTCGAATTTTATGGGATTTTTTAATTTTTGGGCATTTTTTAAAAAAATTACAAAAGGAAAGTTTTTAAAATAGGCAACTAAACCGAATTTTTTATACGATAATTTATTTATATAGAGATCGAAAGCCATTTTTTTTTTTTAATTTCAACCCTAAACCTTCACAATACGCTGAAATTCGAGCAGCAAAGTCAATAACTTCTAATCTCAAATGGCAGAACAAAGAAATATTTTACTATTTTTGAAAAAAATTTATAGGAGTTGAGATATTTAATCACTTTTTTTTTCAGTTTATTCTCAATTAAAGATAAAAAAATTATGGCTTATCAACAAGCGCCATATTTATATTTAAAATACAAGTAAACCGATTTCCATTAATTTTATAAAAAAATCATTGGTTTATTTTTAAAAATAAAGAAATTGTTCATATCACTCCCTATATTTTTTTCTTCTGTTATTTTTTTACAAATAAAATAGAAATTAATGCATAAATATTTTTAATTCGTTAAAATAAGCCCAAACAATAAAAAAATAACAACACTGGAAAATAATGGAAGAATACAACAATGATAAACCCCAACAAACCCAAATATCCTATGTTTCTGACTCCAAAAAATACAGCATAATCTCTCCGTACAAAAACGGTAAAAAAGACCAGAGTTTTGTGAATCCTTCACTAATAAGTCACGATGTATTTTATAATACTGACTATCCAAAGGTCGATAAACAGATCCCTTATTCTAAAAAACGTCAAACTATTACAGAAAAGATCACAAATACACATAGATCTTTAACCCCTCAACCATCAAAATCAACGTTTAATACCTATGAAAATGATCAAAAATCTTATAGAACATCGAATAGACAATCTCCAATGAATCAAAATATGATGGAAAAAGCAAATGATTACAATTTTAAGTCTCAAAAGATATTGCATATAGAGGATTATAAGCCTGATTTGAAAGAATATGATAAAAGAAATTCAAAGAATAATGAATTTTTTAATAAAAATAACGAAGTTAATTTGAAAAATAATGAAAATAACTTAATAAAACAATCAAATAATGAGCTAAATAGACTGAATCCTTATGATGAAACTCACATTAATAATGAATATCGCTCAAAGAACAATGAGATTTTTGCAAAAAACCAGGAAAATAACTTAACAAAACCAAAAAATAGACTGATTCCTTATAATGAAACTCATATTCAAAATGAAATTTGTTCTCAAAACAATGAAAATAACAACACAAAACCAATAAACAATGAATTAAATAGACTAATTCCTCATCATGAAACTCATATACATACAGAAATTTGTTCAAAAAATGATGAAAACATAATAAAACAATCAAATAGAATACTTCCAAATAATGAATTTCATGAAATTTATTCAAATAATCCGATAAATAGACCAATAACTAATGGAATTTCCCCTTATAAACAAAAAGAAATCCCCCAAAACAACCAAATTACCAATGAAACTCTTCCAAATAACAACAGAAACGACTTGCCAAAAGACTATGAATTTGATCGAAAATCTTCCAAATCAAATACTAACACTGTTTCGAGTTTCACCCGTAATAAAGACAATTTAATTTGCGATTACTGTGTAAATCAAGACTTAATTGATCGCAAACATGAGGAAAATGAATCAGAAGACCGTCGTAATAAACAAATAAAGGAACTTAATGAGAATTTTTATCAGTCTATTTTACATGAAAATCTTTATAAACAAACTGAAAGGAAAAAACTGTTAAAAGAGAACCGAGAAGCTCAATTACAGACGATAGAATACAAGAAAAATCAGACTTTAAACGAAAGAAATCAAATGAAAAATTACGAAAATGAGATTATCCAATTACAAACTGAAGAAATTCGTTTATTGAAGCAAAATGAAATGGAAATGGAGAAGAACAAGAAGGAAATTCTGAAAAAAGAATTAGAAAATCAAATGAACTGTAAAAGAAATGAGAAGAATCAATATTTGATTGAAAGAAATAGCAGCAGGGATCTTGCGATGAATATCAATAATCAGTATCATAATCCTTATTTACCTAATAGAAAAGAATATATTCAAGAGATCGAAAGACAAAAGGAAATGAATAAAGAGAAGACTTTTAATGAAAGAGAAGTAATTTTGATTTGGGAAATAAAAAATTTATGAAAGAATTTGAAAGGATCAAAGGAAAAACCATTTGTTTAATATGAGTTTACAAAAGAAATATGAAACTGAGGTGATTGAAAAAGTGGTTTAATTTGTTAAACATATGAATAAATATAGGATTCGAAACAAATAAAGGAAGAAAATCAAAGAAAGCAGGTCTATGCACAAAAAATACTGCAGGATATTGAAAATAAGAGAAGACGAGAGGTTTTTATATAGTTCATTAGTTTTTTCATTGGGTTTTTAGGTCGAACAAAAGGAATCAGAAAGATCTTATTATAAGAACATGTATGAAAAAATCAATCAGGAAGAAAAAAAACTTAGTTTGCAGCAATTTTATGAAAAAAAAGTGAATAATTATAAAGGATTTTTATTAAATGAAGGTTTTTTTAAGATGAAAGAAGCTCAGATATCTAATAGCTTAAAGGATCAAATTTCTGAGAGAAGGAATTTAGAGATGAATTCGCAAAATGATGAGATATTAAAGAGGAAATTAGCAGAAATTGAGGATGTTTTGGCAGCACAAAAAATCCATAACTATAATTGCAAGAAATGTCATAAAAACTATCCAAAATCGGTTTTGAATAAATGTGTGAACAATTACAAACATTAAATTAAAATTTGTAATTTTTATGAAAAAAATTTAAATTTTTGTTTGAAATTTTTTTTCTTTAACAAATAAAAAAAAAAAAAAAAATTAAAATCAAACAATTTTTTTTCAATTTTTATCTAAAAAAAAATTAAATTAAACCAAAATGCTTTCAATCTTTTGTTCAACTATCTTGATTAATTCGTCCACCTTGTTCACCTCTATCATCTTTCTGTACCTTTCAAAATTGAAGCCAGCCTCTTCATTTACATCGAACTTAAACACCTCTTTGAACTTATAACAATCAGCCAATTCAATCAAATGAACCGCGAAATTTTTTGCTTTTTCTATTTTTTTTTCATTTTTATATCCAATCACCACCATTTGTCCATTGAACAAATAATCAACCAATATTTCCTTGAACAATTCTTCAATATTCGTGATTTTATTATTGAACTCCACCTTTAATTTCTCATACAAAGGGTTACTAATCGTATCATAGCTCTGAATGTCAATCTTAAGCGATTCGAAATAAGCTTCATAAATAAATTTTTCTTCTTTGAAAACTGTATAAATTTTCTCAAAAGACCTTGATTTCGCGAAATCTTCGAAAAAATTACCGTTGAAATAATTCGTTTTTTTTTCAAGAACATCAAAGAATTCCTTTGAAAGAAACAGGATTCTTTTCGCTAGAATGAAATAAATATAAATAGCGTTATCGTTTGTAATCAATGTAAAGCCATCATTAAGAATTCTTGCGTGTTGTGATATAATATTCCTCCAATGCAGGTATTTATTCTCTAAAAACTGAAGAGATTCTTTCTTTTGAGCCAATAGTTTCTCCAAATTCTGATTGATTGGCTCTGCTAAAATATTTGATTTTTGTGGGATCTTTTCAACAGGGTGTTTATTCTTTTGAAATGTTTTTTCTTCATCACTTGAAGAATCTTCTTTCTTTTTTTCTTCATAATTCTCTTTCTTATTTGCCTGTGCCTTCATTTCGAAATTCAATTCATATTCTAAATTCTTCTTATCCTGATAAAAGTCTTTGTTCTTTTGAAACACCATGTTCTGATGCTCTCTCTCCATATCATTTTTCTTCATGAAAATGGCGACACTTCCTCTCAGACCCCCATCTATCTCCTTTTGTTGAGGGTTCAATACTTGATGATTATAAATATCAATCCAATTAATCCTTTTATCAGGATCGATATTTAGCATATTTTGGATCAAGTGCTGCAATTCAACACTGATTTTCTTCCCTTTTGCATTGAAATCTATCTTATTTAACTCGATATTTTTGAGTAATTCGGGTTCATTCTTCCCAAAAAAAGGAAAACCCCCAAATAACATCTCATATAAACTGATTCCCAAAGACCAAATATCGACTTTATTTGAATACTTATAATATTTCATGATTTCAGGAGCCATATAAACAGCGGTTCCCAATGCAGTTTTCGCTAAATCCGCTTGTTTGCTGAATCCTAAATCGGCAATTTTTAAAACCCCATCATGAATCAGCACATTCGCAAGCTTGAAATCCCTATGCAAAACTTTTATTTCATGCAAACCCTTGAAACCACTTAACAATTGTTTTAAGAAACCTAAGGCTTCTTCTTCTGAAATACATTGATTTGGCTTTGATTTAACGTAATTTTCAAGGTCGCCACCATTGCAATACTCCAAGACAAGATAATAACGACCTTTTTCTATAAAAGAATCGTAAAGTTTTAACACGTTTTGGTTATCAATAGTCTTGAGAATATGGATTTCTGATTTAAGAAGTTCAAGAACCTTGGGTTGTGATTTTATTTGGTTATCATCCATGATCTTTATCGCAACGAAGTTTTTTTCTGTTGTGTCGATGGCTTTCCAGACTTTTGCGAAGTTTCCTTTACCAATTCTTTCTTTGAAAACGTATTTTTTAAGTTTTTCTTGAGACATTTATTTATTTTATTAAAATTTGTGGGTTTGGACAGAATTTATAATATGAATTTTTTGAATTTTGTTATAAAAGTAGGCAAAGAATTTTATTTTTTAAATTTCTATAAGAATTTTTTCGGTTAATAAAATAAAGAAAGAACTTACTTTTAAAAAAAAATTTCGAACCAGCAAAACAAAAAAAATTAATGAGATAA